>Ga0163109_10003112_pt1 | contig 12730 bp, 9 predicted proteins | sample CRUFie1St13metaG_FD_108704 | JGI IMG/M metagenome (GOLD analysis project Ga0163109, IMG submission 108704) | Marine microbial communities from the Costa Rica Dome - CRUD Field 142mm St13 metaG | ecosystem: Environmental > Aquatic > Marine > Oceanic > Photic zone | place: Costa Rica: the Eastern... | reverse complement strand
TTGATGCTTGCGGCCTATGCCCTGGCGTCGAAGCTGATGATTCCTTACCTGCGCTTTGCCACCAAGCAGCGGGTTCGTTATTCACGGCGAATTCATTTGCTGCTGATGGAGTCATTGCGGTCAATGAGAGATGTGCAGCTGTATTCCGCAGACGGCTTCTTCATCAACCGCTTCGCCAATGACGGTGTCATCGCCAAGCGCTATGACCGTCTCGCCAAGTTGCTGCCGGACGTTCCCCGCTACGTCATCGAGCCTGCCGGCATCACAATTCTCTTCCTGGTTGGACTCGGACCGTCTGTTTTTGGTGGGGATGACGGCAGTGTCCGTGAAGCGATTCCGACGCTGGCCGCGGTCCTCGGCACCCTGCTGCGTATTTCTGCTCCGCTGCAGAACACCTTTCGCAACATCAACAAGCTTCGAGGAGGACTGCCGGAAATTCAGGATGCTCTGGAACTTCTCGATCTACGCCCTCAACGCCTGGATCCAATTTCGCAGAGGGTGCCCACCGCCAGCGGTGTGATGCCACGGCAGTTCATCCAAATGCGTCAGGTGAGCTTTCGCTATTCCGGCTCACAGGAGAACGTTCTGACAGACGTAGATCTCACGATCCCAGTCGGCTCCCGGGTTGCTTTGGTTGGCCGAACCGGAAGCGGTAAAACCACCCTGGCGCATTTGCTTTTGGGGTTGTTCCGCCCAACAACCGGTTCCCTCACCCTTGATGGGGTTCCCCTCACTGATGAGGAGATGCCTGCCTGGCAGGCCAATTGCGCTTTGGTTCCTCAGGACATTCAGCTGCTTGACGCAAGCATCCGCGAGAACGTCGCCTTCGGCTGTGATCCAGATGATCTCGAGGATGCGCAGATTTGGGCGGCCTTGGAGGCGGCCCAGTTCGACGATGTCGTCAGCTCCATGCCCTACGGCCTGTTCACGATGATTGGTGAGAACGGCATCAAGCTTTCTGGTGGGCAGCGGCAGCGGTTGTCTCTGGCAAGGGCTTTTTATCGTCATGCCAAGGTTCTCGTGCTGGACGAAGCAACGAGTGCGCTCGACAACAAAACCGAATACGACGTGATGCAGGCCCTGGATCTGGTGGGTCGCCGCTGTACAACCATCGTGATTGCGCATCGCCTGTCGACCGTGCGCAAATGTGATCGCATCTTCGAAGTTGATAACGGTCGGATCAAGGCTGCCGGTGATTACGAGACTCTCTGTCGGCTCTCCGACAGCTTCCGCGAGATGACCCAGTTCGAGGGCGCCTGACCCCGGCATGGCCGACTTCATTGTTCTGGCGACAGCGGACTGGGATCATCCCCTTTGGACCAACAAGCAACACACCGCTGTGAGCCTGGCGGCTCTGGGCCATCGGGTGCTCTATGTGGAATCTCTTGGGTTGCGTCCACCCCGCAAGGGGGCGGCTGATCTACCCCGGATTTTCAAACGGTTGAGGCGGGTTGCTCGACCGCCGCGTCAGGTTCAGCGCGGCATCTGGGTCTGGTCTCCTCTGGTGCTCCCGGGGGCCTCTCACCCACTGGCGCGGCGCCTGAACCGCGCGCTGGTGCGGGGTGGATTGCAGCTCATGCGGCGCTGGCTGGGGTTGCAGAATCCGATTCTCTGGACCTACAACCCTCTCATCCTGGAAGTGCTCTCCCTGAGCTCCTTCGCGGCAAGCGTGTACCACTGTGTGGATCGCATTCAGGCGCAGCCTGAGATGCCGGAGCGGCGCATCGAGAGAGCCGAACAACAGCTCTGTAGTGGTGTGACGGCGGTGTTCACCACAGCGCCAGAGCTGCAGCGCAGCCTGGAGTCACTCAATCCAAACACCCACCTGTTCGGCAACGTGGCCGATTTCGATCACTTCGCAAGCGCTTGGCAATATCCGTGCCCTGGTCCGGCTGAACTGATGTCGCTGCCGACCCCCCGGTTGATGTTCATCGGTGCGATCGATGCCTACAAGCTCGATCTGGTGGCTCTCAATCAGTTGGCCTGCCAACGGCCCGACTGGAGTTTTGTGCTTGTCGGCCCCATTGGGGAAGCGGACCCGAGCACCGATGCAGGTGCGCTGTGTTCCTGCTCCAACGTTCACTGGGTTGGCCCCCGCCCATATGAGGAGCTGCCCGAATGGTTGGCCCATGCCGATGTGGCACTGCTGCCGCTGCAACTGAACAGCTACACGCGGAACATGTTTCCGATGAAATTTTTTGAATACCTCGCAGCAGGTGTGCCGGTTGTGGCCACCGCCATTCCCTCGCTGGAGCGATTCCAGGATTCGGCGTTGCTTGTTGCCCCAGGGGCCGATCGATTGGAATCCGCCATCAGCCAGGTTCTGCAGGGCAAGGGCCCGGACCGTTCCGTGCGCATAGCCCTTGCTCGGCGGCACACCTATCGCCAGCGGACCCAGTCGATGTTGGTGGTGTTGGAACAGCTCGGTGTGCTGGATGAACCGGGTTCGTCCAAGCCCCCCCTGCGGGACGATGCTCTCTCTGCCTGATTCATTGATGCGCCGCGTCGTTCTCTACGTCGACTCCCTCAAGATCGGCGGCGCTGAGCGGGTGACCCTCACATTCGCGCGTTGGCTTCGGCAGAACGGCTGGGATCCGATTGTGCTGACGCGGCAGTCGGTCGAGCTGGATTTTTATCCGATCCCCGCTGGGGTTGAACGGGCTGTGGAGCCCAGGGATCCTCGTTGGTTGCGTCTTCTCGGCCGTTGGGGGTTTCCCTGGCGGGTGCTTCGGTTGCGCCGCTGCTTGCGGGAACAGCGTGTGAGCCTTGCCATCGGGATGACAACCAAGCCATCGGTGAAGTTGCTGCTGGCGGCACGACCGTTAGGTCTTCCCTGCGTTGTGTCTGAGCGCAATTTCCCCCCGCTCAAGCGGATGGCGCTGCCCTGGGGTGTGCTGCGTCGCTTCAGTTATCGCTGGGCCTCTCTTCACATCTTGCAGACGCGTGCCACAGGGGATTGGCTCAATCAGCGCCTTGGTGCTGAGCCGCAGTTGGTGCTGCCGAATCCGGTGCAATGGCCTCTGCCGCGGTTTGAGCCGCAGGTCGATCCGCAAGGTTGGCTTGATCAGGAGGGTGTGGCTGCAGAAGCACCTGTCCTGTTGGCTGCGGGAACCAAAGCCCATCAAAAGGGTTTTGATCTGCTGGTTCGAGCTTTCGCGGAGCTCCTGCGGAAGGAATCCCAGGCTCAGCTAGTGATCCTCGGGCTGACCCAGGAGGTGTATCGAGGCAAAGATCAGCAGAAAGTTTTGCGCCGTCTTCTCCGGCAGCATCCCCGGGCGTTGAGCCAGCTGCACTTCCCTGGACGGGTGGGAAACATGCGTGATTGGTATCAGCGAGCCACTTTGTTTGTGCTCCCGTCGCGATACGAGGGATTCCCCAACGTCTTGCTCGAGGCCATGGCCGAGGGCTGTTGTTGTGTGGCTGCCGATTGTCCCCATGGCCCGGCTGATCTGCTGCGGCATGACACGGATGGGGTTCTGATGCCGAGACAGGCCAGGGCTGACATCTGGGCCGATACTATGGCCCAGCTTTTGAGAGATCCTGCTCGTCGCCAGCGGCTGCAGGCTCAAGCGACCGCCGTGCGAGAGCGCTTCTCCGACCCGACCCTTGCCCGGCAGTTGATTCAGGCCCTGGAGCGTTTGGGTTGATGGCTTTGCACGTGCTTGTGATGGCTCCGACTCGTCGCGCTGCATCGGAAACCTTCATACGCGCCAACCTTGCTGGCCTGCCTTTCCGCAAAACCGCTGTTTTCGGGGATGAACGCCCCATTCACAGGCCTCTGGCTCTTGTGCATGGTCTGGCGGTTCTTCTGAGCAAGGCCTTCACCCGATTGGGCTGGTTGAGGCTGGCGTCCCTTCCGGCTTCCTGCACCACCTGGATGCTTTTGCAGCGTCATCGCCCCGACGTGGTTTTGGTGGACTTCGGGTTTCATGCCGTGCGGGTCATGGAGGCAACAGCGTGGTGCGCGGTGCCATTGGTGGTCCATTTCCGCGGCTCAGATGCATCGTCTGAAGACAAGTTCCAGCGGTTGACCAACCGCTACAGGCGGTTGTTTCAGATTTCAGCCGGTGTGATCGTGAAGAGTCGGCCCATGCAGGTTGTGCTGAATGGTCTGGGAGCCGATCCTGAAACCTTGCTCATCAGCCCCTCCGGTGCAGATCCGCTTTTGTTTCATGGCGCCAAGCCTGCGTCTGCATCCCCACGGTTTCTTGCAGTGGGGCGTCTGGTGGCCAAGAAAGGCCCTTTGCAGACTCTGGAGGCCTTTGCGCGGATGCGGGACTCCCTGCCCGAGTCGTTGCAGCAGGACGTTAGTCTGGACATCGTTGGCGATGGTCCCCTTCGACGAGATCTTGAACGAGCTGTGAAGCAGAGGGGTCTTGTGGAACAGGTGGCTCTTCTTGGTGCCCTGCCCCAGAGGCAGATTGTTGAACGGATGCGACTAGCCCGGGGATTCGTCCAGCATTCATTGGTTGCTCCTGACGGAGACAGCGAGGGAAACCCGGTTGCGGTGATGGAAGCGCAACTATGCGGTCTCCCTGTGGTCGCCACACGCCATGCCGGTATTCCTGAGGTGGTCCTCGAGGAGGAGACCGGATTGTTGGTGGATGAAGGGGATGTGGATGGCATGGCCGTGGCTATGCGGCGTCTGGTCTTGGAGCCATCCTTGGCTGGCCAGTTCGGCATGGCCGGGCAGCGAAGGGTGGAGCGGTGTTTCACCGTTCAGCATCATTGGGCGGCAGTCGCTGATCTGCTGGAGCGGGTTGTGGCTGTGCGCTCCTTGGATCGGCAGGGCTGATGAGTCGTCTGAGCATCGTCACGGTCTGCATGAACCGGCGGGAGCATCTGCTGCAAACCGCCCTGAAGGTGGCGAATTGGCCCCATCATCACGAACATTTGATCCTCGACTGGAGCAGTGAAATGCCACTGCTTCGGGCTGAGCTCCCGGATGATCCACGCGTCCGCTTGATCAGAGTCGACGGAGAAAGGCAATGGCATCAGCCACGCGCTTACAACCTGGCCTGCCGGTTGTCGACGGGACAGTGGCTGTTCAAACTTGACGCCGACTGCTGGCCAGCTGCGCTCTCGGCCTCGGATGTGTTGTTGAGAGAGACCGCAAGTGCTGTTTTCGGCAGCGGTCCGGATGGCCGCGTCGGGCAATGCCTGTTGGACCGTGCCCTTTTTGAGCGGGTCGGTGGATTCAACGAAGTGCTGCTTGGCTATGGCTTTGATGACAAGGATTTTCGCGCCAGGTTGGAGGCAGCTGGCGCGAAAATCCGTTACTGGCCTGTTGATGCTCTGGGAGTGATTGCCCATTCCGCCTCTCTGCGTGTGGGTCAGGCGGATGCAGCCAGTTCAATTCAACGGGTATCCGCCCGTGCTTTGAAAAGAGCCACCGCCCTGGCCAATCGTGCTTTGGCCGCTGGCCACCCCTGGAGCGCTCATCGAACCGGGAGCCTTTATCTTCCCGACCCCTCCAGCGGAGCCCTGCGGGTGGAGCGATCCTCCATTTCACGCGCTTCTCTGAAAGTGGACGATGAGGCTCAGCGGCTGCGGCGCAGCACCTACTGGGGATTGATGTTCAATCTCCCCGAGGAGCTTGTGGTCAGGATGCCGCTGCGCATTCTTCCGAACGATGTGCGAGGTCGGTTTCAGCTCAATCGAATCCATCGATGGTCGTGGTACCTGCTTCGGCCGCTCTGGGCCTGGCCTCTGCTTCTGCTTCAGGCGATTCAACGCCCGCGAGCCAAGGCTCAAGCGCAACAGCAGCTATGGGATGCGCTGGAGACCCAGGACCTGCCGGTGCTGCTGGAGAGCTTGCAGCGGCTACCGAAGCGCTTGAGACGCAACCTTGTTGAACGGCTGTTGTTTCAACGGGGTTTGCGCCCCCAGGATCCTGCGGATCAACGGGCGCTTTTCGAGGCTTTGTTCGGTGCTGCATTTCTGGACGTCGACCAGCGGACCTATTCCGGTATCGCTCTGGGATGGTCTTTGATTCGCCTCAACCTCAGCGCTCCAGCTGCCGCTCTTGTGCCGATTCTGCTGGCAGCAGCAGAGGTTCTTGAGGCAGATCCCGCTACTTTCACCTGCACCCATCGCAACCGTGAAAACCGGCTTAAGCAGCTGGTCTCGATCTGGACTGTGGTGATTCATCTGCTGCTGTTGTCTGGACAAAGCGCGCAGATCACCGCGTTGGCTCGTGCAGCCCATCGGCTTTTGCGGCGCCTTGAGCTGCAATCCATTCCAGCGGATGTTCTGTTGCGGATGAGCAGCAACTGGGCGAGATGCCTTGTCTGGCAGTGGCCCCAAGAACCGGAAATCCTTGCCGAGGATTTAACCCTGTTAATGCACGCTGTGAATGATCAGCGTTGCTCCAGCTGCCGACCGGATGAGGATCATCGAGCGTTTCTCAAGGACCTCCAGCACAGCCTTTCTCGCGACGGCGAGGATCTGTTGCAGCAGGCGTTGACACTGCGCTCTGAAGGGTTGCTCGCCGCACTGGATCAAGCGTCCATTGAGCCGCTCCGATGAGCTGCTCGCTGCTTTTACATTCTCCTGCTGGACAGCCTCTGCGAATGCCAGGGATCGCCGCACCAGATCCTCTACGTCATGGTCTATGCGTTGTGGGGTGAAGCGGGCTTTTGGTGGAGAAACGTCAGGTGGGGATCGGTCAGTCCCGTCGGCTGCAGGTTTGTCGATGCAGTCACCAGCGCACCTGCCAAGGCCAGCGATCGGGAATGCAAAGGAACCCATCCCCGCCGATGCAGTCCTCCATCTCCAGGATGCGGTCGTCGATGAAGGATTCCCCAACCACCAGGAGGGCAGGAATCAGGGCCCAGGGGCAACCCTGGCGGCTGGTCCAGACCATGAGCGATAAAAGCCAGAACAGCCCGATCGGATCCATGCAGCGACTGATCACCGGTGCCAGCACTCCCGTTGCCATGGAGAACTGAACCACTCCCAGCAGCAGGGTGTACCCGAACAAGGTGCGGGCGTCGTGATCAACTGCCATCGCTGCTGGGCTGAGCTGCGCCCGCCAGATGGTCAGCAGAACAGCCCCCAATCCTGCCAACTCGAGTCCAAAGACCTCATTGCGTAGTCCGTAGGTGTTGAAGTAACTAGCTTCAAACAGGTAGTTGTTCAGTTTTTCCATCACGGCAGGCTGGGTCAGACTGAATGCTGTGCAGATCAGCACCAGCAGTACTGCCAGGGCCAGTGTGCGACGACCGTGGCGCTGAACCAGTTGCGGACGGGTGATCAGCGGCAGCAGTGCAAGGGTCGCGGTGATCGGGAGGCTGTTGTGGGCCAGCGCAGAGCCGGTGACGGCGGCGATGACCCAGCCCCAGCGGAGACGGCACCAGCCCGCCAGACGCAACATCAACGGAACGATCAGCAGGGTTGCAAGGGCCTGACGGGTCACGCCGTTCTGCAGGAAGTTGCGCAGCAGGGGTGACCACAGCACCAACAGGGCCCAGATGCCTCCCCACCCTGGGCGCTGCAGACTCCTGGCCAGCAAAAGTGGCACTAGGGCAAGGCCTGCGGCGACGGCACCGTGAACAGCAGCAAGTCTGTAAGGCAGAGCGCAGATCAGTGGTGCTGCTGTTACCCAGAACTGTTCTTTCAGCACGGCCGCTGGATCCACACCGAGGTAGTGGCTGAAGCGGGTGATGTCGCTGGTCCCCCAGTTGGCCAGGGCAAAGAACACCGCGCTCAGGATCAACAGCAGACCGGTCAGAGTCCACCACCGCTTTCCGTGATGCCAGCGAAGCAGGCCACCGGCCAGGAACAGTTGTGCGACGGCGAGTCCGAGCATCAGCTGGGGTGCCATCGTCACCTGGTCGACCCGATACGGGGCTTGGCTGGGAAAACTCAGCAGCAGGCTCATAGGGCGGTTCCGCGCAGCAGACGAGCCATGCTCGCTGGATCCTTCACCTTGGAAAACCCCCAGAAGGGCTCGAGCAGCAATGTTGCGGCAGCCATGTCATCGCCGCAGGCTTTAAGGCCTTGCCCAAGCTCTTGGCGCCGCTTCCATTCGATCCTTTCTCGCTTCTGCTGTTGGTTCGGCAGTGAGCTGATCTCCTGATGGGATGCGGCGTCCAGCCAGTGCAGGGTGCAGCCGCACTGCAGGCCGTAGCCAAGGTGGGTGCCGAAGCTGTTGCTGGCTAGGCCATCGCAGAGTTCCAGCAATGTGCGCAAGGAATCCAGGAACCAGGGGTTGGACCGGTGGCCGTTGCATGCCTGAATCCAGTCGGCTGGTAGGGGAAGCTGGGCCGGATCCTGCCAATGCTTCAGCCAGATCACCTGGCGGTAGCTCCGTTCCTTGCAGAGCTGCCGGAGTTGCTCGATGGCGGCTGGCAGGTCGTTTCGCCGCTCCACCGTTCCCCAGCTATGGGCCAGCACCACAAGCAGGGTGGATCCCAGTTCCTGACGCAGTTCCGCCAGGCTGTCGGGATCAAGCAGCGGGCGGGCGTAGGCGACCCAAGGTCCGATGGCGGTGGTCGGTTGTTGATGGCGCTCCCGGATCCATGCGGCCCGTTCTGGCCCCATGCAGAGATATCCACGGCTCCAGGGCCGCGGCGATTCGAAGGTCGCTTCGCGGCTCACCTTGAGCCCGTGTTCCAGCAGCCATGGAATGGCCTGGCCCACCAGTGGAAGACCGGCATAGCGTTTCAGCTGGATGTCGTGGCCGTAATGGTGCGAGGCATTGTCCCGTTCTCGTCGCGCGGGGGACTTCAGGCCCTGGTCAGCTGTCATCCAGGCGCCATGCCTCCACAGCAGAGGGGCCACCATTGGCGTCAGGGGTCGCTGAGCAAAGACCTGGGTGACAAGGCCTCTGTAGGCCTCCAAGGCCAGCCATTCATCGGCGTCAGGCCAGAGGGGTCGGCTGCGGCGTAGCAGTCCTTTCAGTTGCCAACGCAGGTTCAAAAAGTCTCCTGGCCCTGTGGTCGACGCTATGGCTGAATGCTCTCGTTTTGACCGAAACTGGCCCCAATAGTCAGCACACAGAGTGCATGCAGTTTGTATTCGGTGGGCTGTGGGTGACCTTGAAGAGAGGACTCAAATCGATTAATTGCCTGCGTGGATGGATCTGGCAGACACCTTGTTGCTGCGAGGTACGGCGACGTTGTTTCCAGCTGAAGGAGCGGCTGATTCGTTACCCCGCAACCGATCTGCTGTCGTACTGCTGGCTGTTGTTGACCCGTGGATGGCTGCAGCCCCAAGGAGAGGCTTACCGCCTTTTTAAAAACAGTTTGCGGCGGCATCGCTATGGCCGAGCGTCCCGTATTGCTTCCATCGCTTTCGCCAGGCACCCCGAGAGTTCAGATGCTCAGGCGATGCAGTGCACGCTGGCGCTGCGATCCGGCGATCTTGATCGAGGATTGTTGCTGCTGGAACAGCGCTTGCTCGCTGGAGACCGTCGCGCGGTGGAACGTCTGCTGTTCCGAACTGGCTCAAGACCAGCGGATCCGCTGCAGAGCTTCACCGTGCTGGAGACCATTGCCCTCCACGGGCGGGTGCTGGCCAGTCATCGCTGCTATGCCCGAATTGCCCAGAGCTATGTCGCCCTGAAGCAGAGAGATCTGGGGAGGGCCCGTGCCGTCTTGGTCGAACTGCAAAAGCTTGCATGCGAACAGGCCACGCTTCCTGGTCTTGGGGCTTGTCCCCAACCCAACCGCCAGAACCAGGCCAAACTCATGGTGTCGCTCTGCACCGCCAGTTATCACCTCGCAGTGTTGCTGGGGGATGACCGCGTGCTGGCGCGAGCCTGGCAGCAGGTGATTGAGCTGGAGTCCAACTTGGATTTCGCTCGGCTCAATCCCGATGCCGCTCTGAGGATGTCGAGCAATTTGTTTCGATGTCTCGCCGTCGGCTGGCTGCTGGAGTCAAAGTCAGAGGTTTCCGCCTCACAGCGTCAGGGCTTGATCCTGCAGCTGCTCTCTTCGGTTCAGCAGGCAGTTGCGGATGCCTGCGAGCGCGATGGTGCAGCGAGCCGGCGACGCACCCAGGAAAATCACTGGGCGTTGATGCGCACGCTGCAGGAGGATCTGCTGCTGTTGAGTCGTGATGATTCTCCCGCCAGCGAGGGGGCGTGTCGGCGACTTGCTGCTCAGCTGAACCATTCCTCATCGCAGGCGTTGACCGAGCTGTTGGAGCAGCGATTGCAGGCTGTTCTCAACCGATGAGCAAGCTCGCCTCTGCGCTTCCTGCGGGCTGTGATCTTGTGTTCGTTCTGCCCCATCTCGGCCCTGGGGGCGCGCAGAAGGTTGCTCTGCTGGCCGCGAAACACTTTCTGGCTGATGGTCTGAGCGTCGCTCTGGTGACCTTGTTGCCTGGGCATGTTCAAGCCCATGATCTGCCGGAGGGGTTGTGCTGGGTTGATCTTGGTGGTGATGTGGCATCGGCCCGCTACCAACGGTCCGTAAAGGTACGGACTGCGCGATTGCTGCACCGATGGCTGGCCCTGTTGCTGGTGGCAGCGAGCTGGCCGTTGCTGCAAGGCATCAAACCGGGCAGGCATGGTGGAGTGGTGCGTTGGCTTCTGGTCGGTCTGATCGGTCCGCAGGCTTCAATGCTGCACCGACTGCTGGCGCAGACGCCTCCAAAGCGGGTGATGTCGATGCTCACTCGCACCAATTTTCTGTGCTGTCAGGCGCTTTGGATGCTTCCTGGGCACCTGGTGGTCTCCGAGCGAAACGATCCGAGCCGTCAGAGTTTGTCGTTCCCCTGGCACCGGCTGCAAGGTTGGTTGTGGTGTCGGGCAGACCGTGTCACAGCGAACACCGCCGGCGTCCTTGATGCGCTGCAACGCCGAAATCCAGAGATTGCCTCCCGAATGAACCTGCTGCCCAACCCCTTGGTGGTGGGCTCTGCTCATCGGGATGCAGTTGGTCGGTCTAACAAATTCGAGAGACCGGCGTTCATTGCCGTTTGTCGACTGGTGCCCCAGAAGGGGATTGATCTGTTGTTGGAGGCCTATGCCGCCCTCTCTCCAGCCATTCACAGTCAATGGCGATTACTGATCATCGGGGAGGGACCGGAGCGTGTTGCCCTTGAGCAACGCACAAGCGATCTGCAGCTGGTTGAACGGATTCATTTTCTGGGTTTTCAACCCGATCCAAGCCGTTATTTCCGTGATGCGGAGGTGTTCGTGCTGCCATCACGGTTCGAAGGGATGCCAAATGCACTGCTGGAAGCGATGGGATGCGGACTTGCTTCGATCGTTTCCGATGCATCGCCAGGTCCGTTGGAAGTGGTGAGAGATGAGCAGAGCGGGTTGGTGGTTCCGAGTGGATCGATTCCCGCACTGAAGACTGCGATGGAGCGACTGGCATTGGATGCAGCCTTGCGAAGGCAACTTGGGCAGAAAGCAGCAGCAACGGTGAGACAACAAAGCTGGTCGGCTTTGGATCAGCCTTGGCGAGATGTTCTCGCACTCCCTTCAGCCTGATTTGGAACCTGCTTAGGCGATCTCTAACAGCGGTTGGGACTTCACCAGGTCATCAATGGCTTTGACCTGGGTCAGGAAGGGCTCGAGCCGATCCAGGGGCAGAGCGCTGGGACCATCGCATCGGGCTTGTTGCGGATCGGGGTGGGCTTCCAGGAACAAACCGGCCAGCCCCACCGCCATGCCGGATTTGGCCAGATCCACCACCTGGGATCGACGGCCGCCGGAGGCAGCGCCGCCGGGGTCGCGACACTGGAGGGCATGGGTCACATCGAAGATCAGCGGCAGCTCATCACAACTGCGCTTCATCACCCCGAACCCGAGCATGTCAACCACCAGGTTGTCGTAGCCGAAGTTGGTGCCGCGCTCGCAGATCAGCAGCTGATCGTTGCCGCATTCGCGGAACTTGTCGACCACGTTCCGCATCTGCTCCGGACTGAGGAACTGTGGTTTTTTGATGTTGATCACCGAGCCGGTCTCTGCCATGGCACGAACCAGATCGGTTTGCCGCGCCAAGAAGGCCGGCAGCTGAATGATGTCGGCCACCTTGGCGGCTGCCCCTGCTTCCTCGGGGCTGTGAACGTCAGTGATGACTGGGATGCCGTGGGTGTCCTTGACGGCTTGCAGGATCCGGAGGCCTTCCTTCAGACCGGGGCCTCGGAAGGAATGGATTGAGGAGCGGTTGGCTTTGTCGTAGGACGCCTTGAAAACCAGGGGAATGCCCAAGTTTTCGCACACACTTTTGTAATGGCCAGCGCAACGCAGGCCAAAGTCCAGATCCTCCAGAACATTCACACCTCCCAGCAGGACGAAGGGCTGGTCGTTGGCGAAGGTGATGCCGCCGAGCTGGATCTGACGCGCTGTCATTCCTTGCCTTGAATGCCAGGCGGAGCTTACCGGCTCTGTTCTGAAGGGCTGTGAGCGATAGCCTCCAGCCATGAGCTTTCTGGCCGGCCTCAATGACGCCCAGCGCAGGGCAGTGGATCACCATCAAGGGCCCTTGTTGGTGGTGGCCGGTGCCGGCAGTGGGAAGACGCGTGCCCTCACCCATCGCATTGCCCATCTGATCGGTGAGCACGGTGCGGATCCTGCTCAGATCCTCGCTGTGACCTTCACCAACAAAGCGGCGAGGGAGATGAAGGAGCGACTGGAGCTCCTCCTGTCCCAGAAGCTGGCGCAGAGTCAGTACGGACAACCATGGAGCACCCTGCCGCCGGTGGAACAGCGGCAGCTCCGCTCCCGCATTTATCGCGAGGTCACCAAGGAGCTTTGGATCGGTACTTTTCA
>Ga0163109_10003111_pt1 | contig 12732 bp, 8 predicted proteins | sample CRUFie1St13metaG_FD_108704 | JGI IMG/M metagenome (GOLD analysis project Ga0163109, IMG submission 108704) | Marine microbial communities from the Costa Rica Dome - CRUD Field 142mm St13 metaG | ecosystem: Environmental > Aquatic > Marine > Oceanic > Photic zone | place: Costa Rica: the Eastern... | reverse complement strand
CCAAGTGCTTCTTCGCCATCGGGGCATCCGTTGTTGTTCGAGTCGGCGTTCAGCGGATCGGTCACGCCCATGTTCAATTCGAGCCCGTCCGTCAACCCGTCGCCGTCGGTGTCGGCGTTGTAGGGGTCCGTGCCGGCGTTCCATTCGTCGCCATCGTTCACGCCGTCGCCGTCGCTGTCGGTACTGAGGAGGGCGTTGGCTACAAAATCGGTAACGACCGGCAGGTGATCCGAAGCGGATTCGGTGTCGTTGGCCTGCAAACCATGTGTGGCCAATGCATCCGCAGGCAACCCTTCCGTGTAAAGGACAAAGGAGTGTTCAGCGGTGATTACGGCATCGCTGTAAAGCAGGTAGTCCAGCCGTCCCGGTGGCCAGTCCCCTTCTGCTTCGTTGAGCCATGTGTAGGAGAGAGGGGCGTGGGTGTGGCGCGGAAGTGCATCGGCCCAGTCGGTACCATCCCAGTCAGGAGGGCCGCCTGCACCATAGGTGGCTTCGTCCTGAACCTCACCGGTGAGCAGCGTCGTCAGCTGTTGGGCGTATCCGACTAAATTCAAGTCGCCGCCATACACCAGAGGTGTGTTGTACGGTACGTCTCCGTCGGCAGCGGTTTCTTGTGTAATCCAAGCGGCCATCTGGTCCACTTGGTCTTGCCGGGCGCCGTTTGCCCCGCAGCACGACAGGTGGCTGTTGATGAATAGCATCGGACCGCCGCGTTCGCCCGGTACGTCGATGAGGGAAGGCGTCTGCCGGCTGATGCCATACCAGGTAGTGAGGATGGGCCAAATGGATGCCGTGATGCGGCCGCCGTCTTTGACGGTGTGCCATCCGCTCGCCATACCCGTGGGTAACCACGCATCCAGGAGATTTTTCAGGGTTGCGGCTGCAATCCCGCTGCATTCATTGAACAGAAAAACCTCGGCATCAATGGCCTTCAGTATCCGTTCAAAATGTGGCTGCCGGTTAGCATCCGTCAATCCATTGGCAAGCACATTGTACGCGCATGTTCGAACCGAAATCGGATTCATTTTGGCCAAAGCAATGGGCTCGATGGCCGCAACATCTTCCGTAAATGCGTAAATGAATTCTTGCCCCAGATTGGGTAGTTGATCCCCGCCAATGGTCTCTCGGAACAGCATGCGAATTTCGTTGTTTGGAAACAGCGGGTGCACACCGTCCGGGACAGCATCGCGGCGGATGGCCAATTCGAACGCTGCGCTTGTCACAGTGGGGGCGGGATGGAATCCGATGTCGTAGAAATTCACGACCACATTGGGATCGACATCGAAGTAGGCGAAGTGATCCGCGAAATCAATACCTAATTCCGACCCAAAGCCTTCTTGAACTTCATAGCCCGTTGCAGCGTCCACATCGGTGTCAATTTGAAGGTAGATGCTGTGGGGGATAAGCGCTTCGACCAATTTAATTTCCTCAGCCACCCGGAGGTACACGTATAGGTAGGCCTCGTCGTTGGCGACTTTCATTTCCAACAAATCCATCACACCTGGGTCATCGTCATCTAAGACACTGGGGATGTTGGCCCAATCGTCAAAAACGCCATCCATGATTATTTCGGATTGCGCAGCGAGTGAAAAGGTCATCGAAACTCCGACATAGAACGACGCGGCTTGGGCAACAAGGCGTAATGATTTCCCTTCCTTCATGACCTCAAAATACGCTTTTTCGCCTTGGTTTTCGAAATCACCGAGCCTCGCCCAAACCTGCAGTACCTTCGAACCATGAAGAAGATCACCCACATTGCGCGCAGCATGGCATTCGGTGCTGCCTTGTTTTCGATTGCCGCCTGCGGTTCTGCGGACTCCGCCGCCGACGCTCCACCGGCTGCTGAAAATCAAACGTACTACGGTTCTGTCATAGAGTTGGACGGCGCATTGGACGCCTCGGGGTTGCGTGCTGCCCTGTCGGAGACTGGCCGTGCCCAGGTCAAGTTTGAAGGCGAGGTGACCGCCACCTGCGCCAAAAAGGGCTGCTGGATGGATGTGGCTTCGGGCGAGGATACGGTATTCGTTCGATTCCAGGATTACGGCTTTTTCGTTCCTAATGAGGGGGCGGAAGGCAAGCGAACCGTCATGGAGGGCGAGGCGTTTTTCGACACCATCGAGGTCGCGATGCTCCAACACTACGCGGAAGATGCCGGCGCATCAGAAGAAGCCATCGCAGCCATCACGGAGCCTGAATTGCGGTTGGCCTTCACGGCGACCGGCGTCATGATTGAAGACTGAGTGATGAAGGCATCAGCCCGAACATCGGGATGGGCCATCGTGTTACTCACCTTGGGTTTGGCCTTTTGTGGTGAGGCACCCGAGCAGCCACAAGCCAAACTCGCTCCGCTGCAGCCCAATCGCTCTTCGGAATTGGCCATTGCCATGCGCGACATGGACAGTGAACTGGTCAGTTTGCTCGTGCGCCATGCCGAGGAAGACAACTGGGACGGTGCTGCGCTGACGGTGCTGGACCTCACGCGCATGATGCCGACCGACAGCAGCATGCTCGTGGACGGCTACAAGGCATATGCCATGGCTTTCGGCAAGCACATCGAGGCCTTTAACGCAGCCCCGAGCGCAGACACCTATTCCGATGTCGTCAATGGATGTTTGAGCTGCCACATGCAGGCGTGCCCGGGTCCCATCGAGCGCATCAACAAGCGGCAACTCGACTGATCGCGTCGGCTCGTTTTAGCGCACGATCAACCGTTCGACACGGGTGGATTCATCGCGGGTGACTTGAACGAAGTACATGCCGCGTTCCCAACCGCTAATGTCAATGGGTGAACCATCCCACAGGGCCGCATGGACGAGGCGACCTTGTGCGTCATTCACGGTGACGGGCACCTGCTCAGCACAACCGTTTAGGGTAAAAACATGCGTCGCGGGATTGGGCGTCAGCACCCAGTCGCCGCCACGTGTCCCCACTGCGCCAGTCGCTTCTGCAACATCCACGGTGCCCTCGTAGATGAAGTATTCGTACTCAGCGCGTTCGGGCAAGAGTCGAATCCCATCGCCATTGCCCGCGCGGAAATAGAACATGAACCCCTGTTCCGCGTCTTCGGGAAGGGCAACGGAATACATTCCGTCACCGGCGATGGCATCGCCGCCCGTGCCATTGTCGTTCATGGCGACCGCCTCAAATTCACCCGCATACGGAGCATTGGTCCACAGCAAGTCCACTGATTCGGCGTTGAGGGCCTGAACCTCGAGGACCCCATTGCCTGCGTAGGCGTCGGACAGGAGGGGGGTGCTTACGTTGATTTCGGCGTGCGAAGACAGGAAATCCATCCGCGCTTCGACCGTGCTCAAAATGCCGCCAAACCCCCAGTCAGCCCAAAAGGCATTGTTCACATTGGTCGAGAAAAACGACATGGGAAACAGGCTGTTGGTGTCTTCTGAGGCGGCATCGGATGCGAGGTTTTGCATGCCGTCGACGGTCTGTTGAATGCCGTCCAGCCCCATGGATTCGCTCATGATGGTTCGGATGTGCGCCAAGTAGCGCTGCCGGTGTTCCGGCTGCCCGAAGAGGTATTCCGTCAGCGGGCGGGAGTCCCACGCCGCCCCATTTCCCGTGAAGAAGGGGTCGAAGTGGTAGACATCGTTGGGGCTCCAGTAGCTCCAGCCCATGATGGCGCCGACAAACGAGTTGTCCAAATCCCACGGAATCATCTGAAACCGCCCTTCCTCATCGAGGTAGAGGTAGTAATTGTGCACGTAGTAGCCGTTGTAGGTGTCGAGGTTGCTGACAACGGTATTGGCCGCCATCGCCCACAAAACGCGGTCGATGTTGAGCACTTCGTCGAGTTGATCGGGGTTGAATTGCAGGGTTTCAATCAGGTTGAGCAATTCGGCCCAGCCGTTGTCCGATTTGATGGTGTAGCTGTCGAAATAGAGGGCGGTGTCGGGCCCCAAGTAGCGCAGATTCGGGATGCCCCCTTCAGTGCCGTCTCCGTTTTCATCGCAAAACACCCCAGCACCGTCACACTTGAACAGGACCCCATCGTTTTCATCGAAGTGTTTGTTCAGGAATTGGCGGTTGATGCTCTCTGTGTTCACATACAAGCCGGTGTAGTCCCCTTGGGTATGGAGCTTGATGAGGTTGATTTCCGGCGTTGGCAAGTACTTGCGGTAGATGCGGCTGGCAGCGTATTCCTTACAGTAGGTCGGATCGAGCCAGGCGTTGGCCAATTTGACCTTGTTGTAGCCGAGCAAATCTTGACCTGAAATCCAGTAATTGAAATCGAGGTTGTACGGGACCTTGACGCTTCCTTCGTCGTTGGGTAGGCAAAATGTGGAATTGCCCTTGTACCGCGTCCCAACGCTGTCCAACACAACTCCGTCCAGCTCGACCGTGGCGGGAATCCGAAGTGAGGGGTTGTTGAAAAACGCATCCACCAGGGTTTGGTGGTAGTTGGCATCCTCAAACGTGACGTGCATCTCGCGCAAGAGTTCTGCATCGTATAAACTCCCCGCGCCATCGTACAGCAACTGCGGGTTGTAGGTGCTGATGTTCTGGGCGTTCACACCAAGGGTTGCCACCGCCAACAAAGCGGCGAGGAAGGCTCTGGAAGTTCTAGGCATGTCTCAAAGCTATAGAAAATATGAGCATTTCCTATGCCTGCACTGGTTGTTGCGCAAGTGAAGGATTAGCCCTCAAAAGCCGTCACCAACTGAGGCACGACTTCCGGATTCAGTAAGGTAGAGACATCGCCCAGTTCCGAGCTGCGTCCCTCTGCGATTTTGCGCAAGATACGCCGCATGATTTTGCCCGACCGCGTTTTGGGCAAGCCCGGTACCACGAGTATGCGGTCTGGCCGCGCCACGCGTCCGATGGCTGAAACAACGGATTCTGAGGCCTCTTCGGCCACGGCAGCATCGATGGCCTCGGTGCCAACGACGAAGGCGCAGATCCCTTGGCCTTTGATTTCATGTGGAAATCCGACCACGGCGCTTTCGACGACGTTGTTCGCCTGGTTGATGGCCTCCTCGATTTCAGCGGTGCCAAACCGGTGGCCGGAGACATTGATGACGTCATCCACTCGGCCGATGACCCGAATCATCCCGTCGGCATCGCGCTTGGCGCCATCGCCCGTGAAATAATGTCCGGGGTGGGCAGCGAAGTAGGTTTGTCGGCACCGTTCGTGGTCGCCGTACGTCGTGCGGATGATGCTGGGCCAGGGGTGCTTGAAACACAGGTGGCCCTCCACGCCGGCCTCGGTGATTTCTTCGCCGTCGGCAGTGAGCAAGACCGGTTGGATGCCGGGCAAGGGAAGTCCGGCGTGCCCGGGTTTCATGGGGCTCAGTTCCCCGAGTCCGGAGAGCATGATGCCCCCCGTTTCGGTCTGCCAAAACGTGTCGACTACTGGGCATTGTTCCCGGCCCACCACCCGGTGGTACCAATGCCACGCTTCGTCGTTGATGGGTTCGCCGACGGTGCCGAGCACCTTCAACTGCGACAGGTCGTGGCGTTGAACCGGTTCGTCGCCGTGTGCCATGAGCGCTCGGATGGCGGTCGGAGCGGTGTAGAAATGCGTCACCCCATGGTGGGCGCATGCGGCCCAGAAGCGGTCGACATCCGGGAAGGTCGGAACCCCCTCGAACATGACTTGGGTGGCGCCAGCGAGCAACGGACCGTACGAGAGGTAGCTGTGCCCCGTGATCCACCCGATGTCCGCCGTGCACCAAAACACATCGCCCGCGCTGGCTTCGTACTGAAAGACGTTGATAAACGAATAGGCCGTGTACACCATGTAGCCGCCGTGCGAATGGACGACGCCTTTGGGTTTGCCAGTTGAGCCAGAGGTGTACAGGATGAACAAGGGGTCTTCGGCGGCCATGGCCTCGGCAGGGCACTGGGTTTCCATGCCGTCGATGGCATCGGCCCAGCGCACGTCGCGCCCCTCCGTCCAGTCAACAGCCGCCCCCGTGGACACATACATCCACACCGTCCGCACGCTATCGCATTGCTGGAGTGCTTCATCGACCACGGATTTGAGCGGAATGCGCTTTGCGCCGCGTCGCACTTCGTCGGCGGTCAGGACGGCCACAGCACCGGCGTCTTGAATCCGATCGGCCAATGCTTGGGCACTGAACCCGGCAAAAACGACGCTGTGGATGGCGCCGATGCGTGCGCACGCCAGTACCGCGAAGAGCAACTCAGGGACCATCGGCATGTACAGCACCACCCGGTCTCCTTTGGCGATGCCTTGGGCTTTGAGGCCATGGGCCACCCGACAAACTTCGTCGTGCAGTTCTCGGTAGGTGAAGGATTGCCGTTCGTCCGATGGGTCATTGGGCTCCCACTGGATGGCCGTCCGGTGTCCGTTTTCGGCCAGGTGCCGATCCAGGACATTCTCCGTGATGTTCAAAATGCCATCGCTGAACCATTTCACATCGGGCCCCGCAAAATCCCAATCACAAACCCGGGTGAACGGCTTCTTCCAGGTGAAGGTTCGGGCAATTTCTTCCCAAAATCCCTCTGGGTTAGAAACGCTCCGTTGGTAGGCAGTGCGGTAGTCGGAAAACGATTGGATTCTCAGAGTCATAAGCAGACGAGGCCATAGTTTGAAAGCAGGAACAGCAGATCGGATACGCTGACGGTGTTGTCTTCGTCGATGTCGGCACTGCAATCAACGACGCAGCCGAACTCGGCCAATAACAACAGGACGTCCATGACACTGACGGTGAAGTCGCCGTTGATGTCTCCTGGACATCCACACGGTTCACAGCTCCCGTTGTCGTACGTCGAATTGGGATCGTAATTGCACGCCATGGGATTGGTGCACCCGGCGGCACACGTCCCCAGAATGCTGGCATCAAGCCAGGCAAGGCGGGCGTCGATCCAGTCCCGCATGAACGTCATTTCCTCGGCATAGTTCGCTCCGATGAAGGCGTTGGGCCACACGTATTGGCCAAGCCGTGGCCAGCGGATGTGGTCGCGAATTTGGGCTTCCGCCAGGAGAATTTCAATCGAATCAATGGTGGCGTGGATGTTGGCGTTGCTCCACGCACCACTGCGGTAGTCTTCCCATCGGCAACGGGTCAAATCCTGGTAGTCGGGGTCTTCAAGCAAACGCTCCCACCAGAACGGATTGGTGTTCCCGCACACGGTATTGACCTCGAAGCCTTCCGTATTCGCGGCATCGCAGTAATTCGCATTGCCCAGCGCTAAGTTGTAATCCCACCAAGGCCCCATGACGATTTTGCCGCCGTCGCTATCCTTTTCCTTGTAGAAATACGTACTCAGTCGGTAGCCGTCGATGTTTTTGGACAGCTCATTGATGAGGTAGAGGTCGATGAATGAATGCACATCGATGTACGGAGCGTAGCCCAGTTCCGGGTCGGCAAAATCTGGCCCAGCAAGCGCATCCTCGAATGCGGCGATGTGGCCCTCGATGTACGCCTGCTGCAGCGGATGCAGTTCGTCCACCTCGGGTTTGTGGTATTGAATGATCAACTCGTCCCCGCCTACGGTGGGATAGAACGACGACCAGCCGCCGCCAAAGTCCCCAGTGAACTTGTCCACCTTGAGGATGTACCCACCAGTGAGCTCGTTGCCTGCTGTGTCGGAGGGCAGCAAGGTGGCAATGTCCACGCGGTTGACGTCGCGCTTGATGTTTTCCATGAGCATGTAGACGCCGCGGTAGTCGCCATTGATGAACAATTCGCAGTACCGCCTCCGCGTCGTGTACCGGCCGAGCTGCGTCCCCATTTCGAAAACGATGGCGTTGCGCATCAGGGTTTTGTCGGTGTAGGGCCCGTGGAGGATCCAATCGTTTTCTGGCGGCATGCCGAGCAGGGGCACGTTGTTGTTTTCGCCCTCGGCGGTTTGGGTTTCCAGCGCATACGATTTCTTTGGAAACATCTGAGAGGATGACCCCCGGATTTCGATGGAAATCTGACCGTCGTAGTCGGTGGGTGCATCGCCCACTTGATTGAATCCGGAGGGGTTGTTGATGACCGCCATCGAACCGATGATGCGCGGATCGTCCGGAATAGCGCCTGGCGTGGTGATTTCGATGATAGGGAGGGTGGACTCAGCAAAGTAGACGCAGCTGCCGTCTTCCTCGGTTGCAGCGGGAACATAATTCAGCGCTTCGGGGTCGGTGCACCCGAGCACGGCCACGCACGTTCCGTCGGTCGTGCATTGATTGAAACACGTGCTCACGGTGTACGGGCCCGTGATGTTTTCGAGGATGCGATCGTTGTAATTCTCGGGGTGCGCGCAGGGCAGGCCGGCGAGGTTTTCCTTGCAACTCCAGTTGCTGCAGTTGCCATTCAGAAAAATGTAGTACCCCGTAAATCCGTGGGGCACATCAATGGTCACCGTCCAAATCCCATCCCCATCGGCGTCGGACATGGGATGGTCCCCGGGAATGCCAAAATACGCGCCGCCCGCCACGTACACGCCTTCGGGCGAGACCACTTCATTCGCCATATTGACCTCAAACGTCACCGGGTGCATTTCCCCAAACGAGGGGTCGAGCCAATCGGGGGCACTCCCGAAACCGAGCCCTTCTTCCGGCGCTCCTGCGAACAGAAACGGGCGTCCGGTTAAATCAGAGGAACTCAGGCTGACGTTGTGCAATTGGATGGCCAAGGTGTTGAGCCCGTTTTGCAACAAACTCAAATCCACTGCATACGCATCCGGCACGCCGCCTTGGTACAGCACCGCCTCGTGATCGGTGGCCAGGGCTTGGTTCCACGCCACGAATTCACCCGCCAGCCCCGTGTTGCCCCGTGCAATCTCAACGCCGTTGAGGTAGGCCACAAAGCCGTCATCGTAATCCATGAAGAACTGGGCGTCGAGCCACTGTTCTAAATTTTCGATATCGAATGTGCGCCGCAGATACAGGGAAGGGGTGGTGGGTACAGTCGTGGCGTCGTCTCCGTCGGAGTAGCCGAACCCCGATGGACCCATGGCCCAGGCGGCATCGTAGAACCCAGGATCCTTCCAAGCGGCAGGCGGTTCCGCAGTGGGAACCCAGTAGCGCCAGATGGAACCGTCTTCGATGACCGCCTCCCAGTGGTGGATGCCCTGGCCGTGAGAAATAGCCGGAAATGCCCAACTGAAGAGGACAAACGCAAGAAACATGGGTTGAATGCGTAGCATGCTCTAAGGTACCGAATTTTCACGCACGAAGGGCTTGAACATAGCGATGACGGTGGGTGTTGGGAGTGCATGGGCCGGAAACGCGATTTGAAAAATGTGCACGCCAAGCGCCCCCCTTCATACAACCCCGAAGACCCGGAGGATCTGAATGAATGGGGAGAAGAGCTTGAGCAAATGACTTCGCGTCGTCGCCTGCACAACGAGCGCCACCGCCCAGGAAAGGCGGATACCTAAGGCGTTTTGCACATGCTCATCGTTCATAGCTGAATCGATGTGATGTGAATCACATTGGGCGCTGGACTATGTTGCCGTCATCTAACCCTTAATTCTTTACATCATGGATCCATTGGTAATTGTCGCGGGCATTCCGACGGCGCTCGCGTTGTTCGGCGTTATCCGCAAGAACCGCATGTTTTTTCTCACGGGCTACTTCCTGTACGCCCTGATTGTTGTTCCCAACGAAATCATGACCTACAACGCTACAGGTGAGGTTGCGCACTTGGCGTACGCGTTCCTGTGGGGGGTGCAAGCGGTGTTGGCCTTCCCGAATCGGCTGAATTACGATGGCACCAAGGTGTTCAAGTCATTTGGCATCAAGGTCTTTTTGTCGCTGAGCGCTGTCAACTTGTTTGGTGTGCTCCTCGTTCAGGCGATGCCGGCGAGCTTGGAATTGACCGAAACCACCAAAAGCATCGCAGCCGCATACCACGGCATTCTCGCCGTGCTCCCATTGGTCGGGGTGTTCTTGATGACCACCGACCGCATCCCAGCGGGTACCAACGATTAACAGTATTTCCGCGCATTTCAGTCCCCGTCTCCTGCTGTGGAGGCGGGGATTTTTTTATGGCTGTGACGGGGCTTGGCGATGCTTGGTCGCGGCTTCGTAGGCGGCGGCTAATCCTATGAGCCGCTCCTCCGCGTGGCTCGGTGCAAAGAAGGTCAGGCCGGCGGGTTCCCCGTTGGCGTAATACCCCATGGGCACGGTAAGCCCTGGATAGTAGGCCACTGCGGCGTTCGCAGCGTGGTAGTTGTTGATGGAGAGCACGGCGTCGAGGCTGTATTCTGCCATGGGTTCGTCAAAAAACCGCCGGCCTTCCGCATGAAGAACGGCGATGAGGCTGTCCAATCCGCCCTCGGTGATGGGGTCCGCCACGATGCCTTCGAAGCGGGCTTGTCCGTAGGGCATGTGGAGTGCGCTGTCCGCGCGGTTGAAGGCCATGGCACCGGCGACATCCATTCCGGCCAACTCCGGCGCGGCTGCTGTGTTGAAGTAATGCGGGAGGTCGCGGATCATGTCGCCATTCAAAACGGATAAGAACCCATTGAGGCTGATGTCTGGCGGAGTGATTTCAATCACCTCAGCGCCGGATGCACGCAACGCCTCCACCGCTGCGGCGTAGAGGGAATCGCCTTCCACCAGCGCAGCGATGGCGCCCAATCGTTTTCCTTCCAGCGTTCCCGTGGCAAAGGCTTGAACAAAGGTGCGTTGTGCAGGCGCTTCAGAAGTGATGGCATCGGCTTCGTCCGCTCCGTCCATTGCGTCGAGCACGATGGCGTTGTCGATGACGGTTTTGGTCATGGGGCCAGGGGTGTCAAGCGTGCTGGAGATGGGGACGATGCCGGTCCGGCTGGCCAATCCGATGGTCGGCTTCAGTCCCACCACGGAATTCATGCTCGACGGAGAAAGGATGGAACCCGAGGTTTCGGTGCCGATGGCTGCGACGGCGTAGTTCGCTGCTACGGCGACGCCGCTTCCGGCGCTTGACCCACCGGTCTCAAACGCCCCCCGGCCGTATGGATTGAGGGTTTGGCCACCTACTGCGCTGTACCCAAGGGGACAATCGTCGCAAAAGAAATACGCCCATTCGCTGAGGTTCACCTTGCCCAAGATGAGCGCGCCCTTGGCGCTGAGTTGGTCGACGATGAAGGCGTTGGATGGAGGCGTGTGATCGGCCAGCAAGGCAGCACCGGCCGTGGTCGGCATGTTCGCCGTGTTGATGTTGTCTTTCAACAGGATGGGCATGCCGTAGATGGGGTGCGCGGCCTCTTCCCGTTGGCGATCGCATTCACGCGCTTCTTCAATGGCGTTAGGGTTCAAGGCAACGACCGCATGCAGGGTGGTGCTGGAGTCAGACTCAAGTTTTCGGATGCGGTAGAGGTAGAAGGTCGTCAAGTCCTCATACGTCATACGGCCGGCGGCCACGTGGCCTTGAAGGGTGGGGATGTCCTGCTCGAGAACGAGCGGCGCAAGCTCGGCGTACCGGTTTTCACCAAACGCACTCAACGCCTGTTCAAACGGCGCCCAGAGCTCATTTTTGTCTTGAAACTTGGATTGAATCAGCTGGTAGCGCATGCGCACATTCTCGTGCTCTGCGTTGGCGGCAAGGGCCACTGATTCATCGCATCGTTTCCAGTGTTCAACTGGTGTTTCGGTAAGGGTGCAGGCCGTGGCGAGCAACGCGACGGCCAAGGCGGCATGAATCTTCATGCCAACGAAGTTACTGGAAGACCCGCACGTAGTCCACCGCCATGTACTGCGGGAATTCCGTGGTTTCGTCCGGGTAACCGGGCCACTGTCCGCCGACGGCAACGTTCAAGATGAAGAAGAACGGATTGTCAAACGGATAGTTCTGGCTGCCACTCACCGACTGGTCAATGCTGAAGAACTCCACATCGTCCAAGTACCACGTGATTCCCTGCGCGTTCCAGTCGATGGAGAAAACGTGGAATTCGTCTGAGAAGGTTTCGCCAAATGGAATCCCCGTGCCCTGGCCGGTGAACTGATGCTGCGTGTAGTCGTTGCCGTAGTGTACCGTGCCGTGCACATAGTTGGGGGATGAACCGATTAGTTCCATGATGTCGATTTCACCGCATGCTGGCCAACCTGCGGATGGGAAGTTGGCACCGAGCATCCAGATGGCCGGCCAGATGCCTTGGCCTTTCGGCAACACCGCCCGAACGTCGATGCGGCCGTATTGAAATTCCTGTAAGTCGATCGACTTCATGCGGGCAGAGGTGTACATGGCTCCTTGTTCTCTCGCAACAATCATCAGGTTGCCGTCGTGGACGTAAGAATTTTCGCTGCTCGAGGTGTAGAGTTGAAGTTCTTGGTTGCCCCAGCCATGTGCGCCCAAATCGTAGGTCCAGTTGCTGAGGTCAATCTCATCGCCTTCGAATTCGTCTGACCACACGAGGGTCTTGCCGGCGTAGCTGTCGGCAGAAACGTATCCTTCTGTTGTGACCTGGATGGCGGTGTCGTCGTTGCGGATGGTGCCGATGGCTTGCTGGATGCCGTCGAGGAACAGCCCATTCTGTGACTCGACCAAAACGACGCGGAACTGCTCGTCCTCTTCGATGTACTCGTCAATGATGATTTCCACCGAAATGGTGGCAGACGTCTCGCCCGGTGCAAACGTGATGGTGCCCGATACCGGAACGTAGTCTTCCCCTTCTGTTGCGGTCAATGGGCGTGTCTCGTAAACAACTGTCACTGCACGGTCGGTGCTTCGGTCCAGCACCAAGGGAAACTCGAAGGTTGAATTTTCAGGGGATTCCAGCGCGCTCACGTCAATGGGGAAGTACACGTTGGGCACCACGCTTGGGGCATCGTCCTTG
>Ga0163109_10003110_pt1 | contig 12734 bp, 8 predicted proteins | sample CRUFie1St13metaG_FD_108704 | JGI IMG/M metagenome (GOLD analysis project Ga0163109, IMG submission 108704) | Marine microbial communities from the Costa Rica Dome - CRUD Field 142mm St13 metaG | ecosystem: Environmental > Aquatic > Marine > Oceanic > Photic zone | place: Costa Rica: the Eastern... | reverse complement strand
TCGCTGAGCGGCATGAACAAGGTCCCCCAGCTCGCGATGGCCCAGGGAAACGTGGTGATGCCCACGCCGCACAAGATTCTGCCAGGGGTCGTCCCGATGGCAGGACACGGGTATGACGCGAACGAGCTGGCGCACATGCGCAAGCTTCTGCTGAACGCCGCTGAGGCCGCCACGGGCAAGGAGGAACGCGATCAGGCGCTCGAAGCCGCGAGGATCATCCAGGCCCAGATGGAACAGGCCGCCCAGCACCAGCAGGCGATGATGCAGGGACAGCTGCAGGTGCTGGGGGGCTCCAGTAACTCCGATGGGAAGCACCAGCAGGTTAAGCAGGGAACCTCGCTCGGGTGTTTCGGGACCCAATCCGCCTTCGTGGCGGCGGTCGGCGGGGCTGTACCCGCCGGGGCTGCGGGCGTGGCGAAGGTCAAGGTCAAGGCCGAGAAGCCCAACCCCCGGGGTAGCGGCGGGAGCGACAACTCGGGAGGGAGCCGGACGAGCCCCATGGTCCAGGAGAGAGGGAGCGACTCTTCCGGCACCCAGGGCAGCGACGGTTCTGGGTCTGCGGACAACTTGCGGCAGATGGCTCCCAAGTCACCTTCTCCTCAGGAGGGTTCGCTCAAGAAGGGGGTTTCGCCGCCACTGACGAGCGGGAACGGGAACTCAAACGGGTCCAGCGGGAACGACAGCAACGAGCAGCAGAATGGGACGTCGAACAACCATGCCCAGTCTGAACTGCAGCAACAACAGCAGCAGCAGCAGCAGCGAGGACTGGGAGGGGATGGAGAGGGCAAGATGGTCTCGGGTTTCCGACCCTATAAGAAATAAGTCCGAGGAGGAGGAAGGAGGACAAGATCAAGGAAGAGTGAGGTCCAAATGTAATGTAATTCAACAGCCCGGCACCGCGACCGAGCACCAGCGATCGAGCACCCGCCACCTAACTTGCCCCCCACCCCAAAAAAAGAATGCCATTTTAGTACAGAGAGTCCTCAAGCATCAGCAGCTTGTGGATCAGGAAGGCGTACTGGATGTTCTGGGTCCCAAGGATGCCCTCCAGCCTGGCCTGGGTCTCCGCGTCGGCGTCGCCCTGGTCCCCGCCAATCTTTCTCAGGTACTTGTAGACGGAAATGAACTTCTCCTCACCAATCTTGTCCTCCAGCGTAACGCGCAGGCTCTCGATCCTCTGGCCTATCCCGACCCGCAGCGCGAGGTCCTTTCCCGAGTTGCCCTTGCCCCGAGAGGGCTCCTCCGGACCTGGCACCACAAAGTTGCCCTCCCCGACCTCCTCACAATCATGGACGACAAAGGTCTCTCCGCAGGACCCTCCCAGAGATCCTGCCGCCGATGGCGATGAGATAGAAGCTGAGAGGGCGGCTACCTGCTCCTCCTCCCTATCATCCTCCGCCCCGGCGGGGTCCGGCAGGCACTCCACCTCCCTCACTGCCTGGTGCATTTCCCTCTCCTGCCGGCTCAGCGGCCTCCTCTGCCTCTGCTGGGTCGGGCCCCTCCCGCTGCCCTGAGGCACAAAGATCTCTACTGCCGGGAACCCCCCCCTCTGCTATTCGACCCTCGACATCCCCTCCGACCCGCGCACAGCGGCCTCGCGCCTCGGCGGGACCTTCTCCAAGACCTGGCAGGCGGCGGAGCTCTCGGACGCGTTGGGGTTGAGGAGCTGCCCACGGTGGCGCTGCGCAAAGGCCTCCCCAGCCGCCTTGAGCATGTCCTTGGACAGCCTTGGCTTCACCTTCTTCATCTCGGACTTGTGCCGCTGCGGGTGGGAGAGAGGGGGACAGAGAGAGAGAGAGTCAGCGTCGGTGGAGAGATCCCGCCGCCAAGGCGATTTTGATGCATGCGACGACATCGAGCTGGGGGGAGAGGTGATGAACCCACCTGCATCTGTTTGCGGACCTCGGCCTCCCTCTTCAGCTTGGCCTCCTTGTTCGCCCTGATTTCGGCGTGCAACGCCTCACTCTTGGCGGCTTTCTTGGCCTCCGCCTCCGCCTTCAGCCTAAACATCTCGTCCTTCTCCTTCTGCTCCCTCAGCCACCGCTTCTTCGACCACTTCTCCTTGACGGGGTCCCGCGGTGGCCCCTGCCTCGATGGAGCGGCGGTGGGGGCGGCCCTGCGGCTCGCGGGGGCTTTCCGGAAGACCGGGAGCGGCTTTTTCTCCCTCTCGGGCGCAGGATGCGGCCTCCTCGCCTGGCTTGCGGGAGAAGGCCCTTTGCAAGGCGACGCCTCCTTCTGAACGTTGAGCGCCTGGTTCAGCTCCCTCAGCGCGGCCTCCTGCTCCCTGAACCAGTCGCCCTTCGCGGCGGCGGGGGTCGCCTTGGCTTGCGGCTCCATGGCCACGACCCCCTTCTCCCACGTCTCCCCCTCCTCCACCCGGCTCCCCGAGACTCTCGCCAGGTACTTGTCCGCGTAAGCCTTGACATACGGCTGCCGCAGCATCTGCCTTACACTGGGCCTCGCCTTTGGATTTCGCCGAAACATAGAGTCGATCAGCCGCTTCAGCTGGGCCGAGTACCGGCTCGAGATGGCGGGGTATTTCCCGCTCAGAATCTTCAGGACGAGGGCTGGCAGGCTCTGCCCGTCAAAGGCATGGTTTAGCGTAGTAAGCTCGTAAAGCACACACCCCAATGCCCACACGTCAGATTTGTGGTTGTAGGGCTTATCCTCACAGATCTCCGGGCTCAGGTAGTACGGGGTTCCTATGGCGGTCTTGGCCACGTCGGACGAGGAGTTGAGGACCTTCGCGATGCCAAAGTCTCCCACTTTGAGCAGCCCTTGCTTGTTGACAAATATATTCTTGCTTTTGAGGTCCCGGTGCAAGATGTTCTTCTCATGCATGTGAGACACCGCCAGGGCGATCTGCACGAAAAAGTTCATAATCTCGTCCTCCGTGAAGAGCTTGTACTGCGACTTTCGCTTCTGGATGAGCGTGTACAGTTCGCCCTTCTCGGCGAACTCCATGAATATGTTCAGAGAGCCGTCCTCCATGATACATCTTTGGGCGCCGAAAGCAACGAGTTGGAGTCGATGAAGGCGGGCGTCAGCCGCGAGATCGATGGGCCAGGACCCACTGGCCGGCCCGTGGGGTGAGGGTAGAGAAGGAGGCGCCAGCGGGGGCGAGGGCGAGATACTCACTCGTAGTACTTTGTGATGTTCACGTTGTCGAACTTTTGCAAGAACTCGACCTCCAGCCTGGCATCGGTTTGCTCCTTCTCGGTCATGTTCTTCATGTTCACTCTCTTGCACACGAGGGCTCGGCCGTCGGCTATCCTCTTTGCCAGGAAGACCGTCCCGTAGGCACCCCGACCCACAGCCTTGAGAAGCTTGTATTTCTCAGCGAGTTTCATGGTCGCTAGGTCGACTCTTCTCCCTCCCTATCACGCAAGAGGAGGTCCTTGGCAACCCCCCGCAATCTCGGTGAGGGAAGGGGCGCGCGACGCCACGTTCTGCCCGGCCTAGGCCTCGAGCTGCTGAGCTTGCTGAGCACTTGCTGTCCTGCAAAGATTTAAAGACGAGTTCGCCTCGAAACATCGGAGACCGGGGCGCGGCCTGGAAATTTTCGATTTTTCTCAAATGTGAGAAACAAGATTTCCAAGACGCGATCTTGGAGGACGCGTTGTGAAGACGAGTTTGAAAACTCGTTGGAGAAGAAGCCGGTCTTCGAGATTTCCTGCCCGCTGCCTGTGTGTTTGGAAGTGGGGTGAAGTGGCACGCCCCAGGCGAGCGGGGCCGAGCACTGACCAGGGTTCCGTTATGGGCGGAGGCGCCTCCAAGTAAGACTCACATCCCGACCCGAATTCCCGTCCTCCGATCGGCCGCGCACTCGCGCCTCTTCCAGCACCGTCACGACTCGGCACTCGGTGTCTCCAGCTAGCTGACCGGCAAGCTTCCCTTTCCTGGAACAGGCAACAGCGCAGGCTGCAAGAGCGGCTAGCTAAGGACGACGAGGCGAGCAACGATGAGGAATACGATGTGGTACGATTCTCGGAGATTTGGGGACCGTCCCTGAACGCCCTGACCTCCCGAGCGAGAATTGGAGCAGCGAAGTGGGGCTCTCACTGACGAAACACACGAGCGCTTCCCCGTTTTGTATTTTTCTTCTATCGCTTCGCCTCGCAAACCGCGGCGACCGCAGGAGGAGGTGGAAGACCAGCGACTGGTGGCCGGCGTGAAGGAGGCAAACAGAAGCAAGCAGAAACTCTCGGCGTACCCGTCCGACCTGAGCAAGTACAGGGAACTGGAGAGGGTCGACCTCTCGTGGAACTTCATCAAGGTTGGTGCATGGACCCGTCCCTCACACTCCAGGTGGCGTCTCATTATCACAAGTCAATGCCCTAGGCCTGACTCTTCCCTCCCCGACACCCCCCGCCCTTTCCCCAATCGGGTGCAGACGATCCCGAACTACCACTGCTCAGGGTTAAACTTTCTCAAGGAGCTCCTAATCCCGTTCAACAAGCTCGAGAAGCTCCCGGAGTCCTTCGGCAACCTCCGTGAGCTGCGAATTCTGGACATCCAGGGCAACGCTGTGAGCTACTTGCCGGAGTCCTTTGTGCTGCTGCCAAAGCTTGAGGTTTTCTTTGCTGCAAAGAATGACTTTAGACAATTCCCGAGGGAGCTCAAGTCGATGGAGTTTCTTCACACGCTGGACCTTGGCTACAACAAGATCGTGAGGGTGGGAAGGACGATAGGGACGCTGAAGAACTTGCAGCACTTTTCGATAACTCACAACGAGGTGAAGGAGCTCCCCGCGGAGCTGGGGAGGTGCAAGTACCTGCAAACCGTCGACCTGTCTTACAACGAGCTGACGGAGCTTCCGAAGGAGATGGGCCGGTGCGAGCAGATTATGTTCCTCGACGCCTCCCACAACCTCCTGAGGACTCTGCCGTACCAGATCTGCGAGTGCCAGGTTCTCCAGCACCTGGACTGCTCTCACAACAAGCTGGTGGACATCCCTCAGCAGTACTGCTACATTAGGACACTGCGGAGGCTGAACCTGTCTGACAACAAGATCTCCGCCCTCCACGGACCCATTCACTTTTGGGTCAACCTGCAGGCCCTGGACGTGTCCAACAATTGTTTGATGGTCCTTCCCCTGGAGTTCAGCCAGCTCCCCCTGCTGGACCTGTACATGCACGGCAACCCAGAGCTCAGGATTCCGGAGAAGGCCCTGGAAGGTGGCACGACCTCGCTGTTGTGCTACCTGGGCACTATCGGAGCCCAGCACAGGATGATGTCCGACTACGTCGATGGGCTGACTTTTGCAGACTCCAAAAAAGATCAGCAGGATGACGACGGGGAGGAGATGGGGAGGCTGCTGGCCGCGGAGCACGTGGGGCAGGCCGCAATCGTGCCTAGCACCTCGCAGGGCGACCGGAGCGAGATGCACGAGCAGGTCCGACAGACGCGGGAGTGGCTGGAGGCGGACCCCCGGAGGGCGAGGTTGGCGATGACTATGAAGCAGAAGCAGAAACAGATGAGGAAGGAGGTGGAGCAGACTCGAAGGTTCCTGGCCTCCAAGAACATGGACGTGGGGAACCCTCAGGTGCTGCTGATGGAGCGGGCGAGGTACACGGGAATCCTGAATCTCAAGCACACGAACCTCAAGTCCGTGCCTCCCGAGGTCAAAGACCTCAAAGACCTCAAGGTGGCGGACTTTCGCATGAACTCCCTCGCCTCGTTGGACGAGCACATCCTCGAGCACGAGGCACTGACGGTGCTGGACGCCTCGCACAACCGCGTAGCGCACCTCGCCTCGGGGAGCAGCCTTCCCAGCCTGAAGGTGCTCTGTCTCGCGTTCAACGAGCTCAAGCAGCTTCCTGCGGACTTGCCCAGGAAGGCTCCTGGCGTGGAGGTCCTCTACCTCTCTGGAAACTACCTGTCGAGTTTGCCGGAGACATTCGCGGAGCTCGAGTGCAAGGACCTGTACGTAAGCGAGAACAGTTTTGCTGCGGTCCCCCCTCCCATTTTGGAGATGACCCAGATCACAAAGCTGTCGCTGTCGTGCAACCGCCTGAAGTTCATACCTCCGCAGATATCCGCGCTGGTGAACTTGCAATTCCTCGACATCTCCTTCAACGATATCTCCGAGCTCCCCAAGCAGTTCGGCGAGCTGCCAAATCTGGAGAGGCTGAACGCGGGCTTCAACCCGCTGGGCCCCGAGCTCCCGGCGTGCCTGTCCACCCTGCCCAAACTTTCCGAGCTCAACCTCGACTTTTCGAATATCAGGAACCTCCCACTGTGCTTCGGCGAGATGGCCGTGCTGAGCGAGCTGCAGCTCGAGGGCAATGCTCTGGAGCATCCCTTCGACGCCATCTACAAGAAGTCACCTCTCCTGCTGGTGGACTTTTTCAACACTGAGACGGAGACCTTGGATTTGTCCGACTGCGGCATCGAGGAGATCCCCAGTGAGATCGGCAGGCTGCAGAGGCTCTACAGCCTGGACCTGAGCGACAACGACATCAAGGTCGTTTCGCAGGCCGTGGGGCAGCTCTACAATCTCGTTACCTTCTCCCTGGAGGGCAACCCCCTCGAGCCGCCGTTCAACCAGGTCAGAAGGCAGCCCTACGGCGACCTTGCCATTGTGGCGTTCTTGGACTCCCAGGCCGTTGAGCTCGACCTCGCGGGCTGCTCGTTCATGGATCTCCCTGAGTCGCTCACCACGCACTCCAGGGAGCTCAGGGCGCTCAACCTGAGCGACAACATCCTGCACACGCTGCCCGAGTGGTCCACTGGATTCCAGAACCTCACCTCGCTGGTGCTGGACAACAACAGATTCAGGGAATTTCCGGAGGAGGTGTGCCTGCTGCGCAGCCTGGAGGTCCTCAGCATCAGCAAGACCGAGATTTCTGACATCTCACCCCAGATCGTGGACCTGGACCGGCTCAAGAAGCTCGCGCTCGACTCCAATGACATCAGGGAGCTGCCAAAGTGCCTGGTGCTGATGAAAACGCTCGAGGTCCTGCAGGTGTCGAACAACAAGATCGAGGAGCTCCCGCTGTCGATCGGAAACCTCACCAACCTGCACGTCCTGGACGTTTCCTGCAACGACATCGAGCACCTGCCCCCGTCGTTGGGCGACTTGTCCAGGCTCGAGGTCCTTGACGCCAAGATCAACCAGCTGCGAGAGGTTCCCGAGGAGATAGGCGAGTGCGATCAGCTGAGGCACCTGAACCTATCGAACAACGCCATTGTCGAGCTACCCAAGAGGTTCGGGAGGCTCAAGGACCTCGTCGCCCTGAAGCTGGCTGCAAACCAGCTGAGGAGGCTCCCATTTGAGCTTCTGGACTTGGAGTTCCTTGAAGAGGTGCAGCTGTATGGGAACCCCTTTCCAAACGTGCCCAGCGGCCTGAACGTCAAGGGCACCGAATCGTGCCGGTTCCTAATGCAGGCCCTGCAAAAGGTGCTCTACCCCAAGGGGGATCCGGACGCCACTGAGGGCTCCAGCAACAACAACAGCGGCGGCGGCGCTGGGCCAGCGGCCCAGCTGCTGCAGAACGTTAGCAACAACCTGACGGCGGGGAGCCTGGGAGGCGACCAACCGAAGGCCAGGCGGACCCTCGACATGGACGCCGCGATGGAGGGGTCCCCCGCGGCGGCTGCGACCACCTGACCGGCTTTCAAACCGTGTTTCGCGTGTCGCGCCACGATGCCATGGTACCGTGCATTGGATTGATCTGATCTCCATATTGATGTCATGTATTCATGCCATGTATCGTCTCTGTCTTGAATCTCACTGACTCGGAATGAATCATCATTCTGAGATGACCTCACGTGATGTCAGTGAGTCCTCTTTCGGACTCGTGTCCTCTTTCGGACCTCAGTGAGTCCTCTTTCGGACTCAGTGAGTCCTCTTTCGGAAGGCACTGTGTGCCAGGAAGACCAAAAATCTCGGGTTAGGATTTTACAGAATTTGCAGAATTTTTTTGGAAAACTCGAAGAAAACTGAAGGCAGTGTAGAAAAGCCCTTCGAAGGGTACCACTTTCCGAAGGCGCAACATGGAAATATTACTGTACTGTACATCGCGGAAAAGATGGTACATCGCGGAAATCAACCTCAAAAGGTTTGCACGCTCTGTGCGTGCAAAGCGTGTAAAGCATGATGGGAAAACAACACGTGTGTTGCTGCTGCGTTTGCAACTCGAATCGTACATAATATATTACCGTGTGTTGATTCCCTTCTTGATTCCGTTTGTACGATCATCATCGGCCTGTACGATTTTCCATCCCACTCATCCAAGGGTTGTTAATTACATATTCCTTTGATTGTGAAAATCTGGGACATCGCACTGGAGATCGAAGCGACGCCCTCGCGTGTTGATTTCCGCGATGTAACCGATCGCGAAGCTGTCGGTGCAGAGTTGTGCAGGACCAGGAGGTTTAGCTGAGTGCCCAGAACCGGCGAGCGAGCGAGCCGAGCGACCGCGGGGTTGAGGAGGCCCGGCCCGGCCCGGCCCGGAGCTAGAAGAAGACCAAAACCTCGCTCAACCGCGGCCGGAACGCCAAAGCCGCTTGATGATGGTTTGCACGTTTTTTCAAACAAAAGTATGCCAGGGTGGCAAGTCTGCGCCGTAGGGCCCACCGGGAGGCAACGAGCAGCACCGTTCGGCCGGGGGGCCGTGGCGGGCAGGTATGGCGGACCAATACACCGGGAACCAAGATCCTAGGCAGATCCCTGGCAGCCCGTATGGATTTCCGCAGTACCCTGGGGGCGTTTATGCAGCGAACCAGATGTCCAACCTGGGCTATCACCCTACGCACCCGGCTGTTATCGGCGCCCAGAACGAGGCCGTACTGGCCGGTTACCAGGCGATGACGGGGATGATTCCCCCGCTCCACCCCGGCGCGCCAGGGCTGAGACCGAGGATAGATCCAACGCAAGACTTGCAGTTGGCCGGTGGTTCCGGGCTGCGAGGTACGAAAAAGGGGAAGAAGAAGCCGAAGAAGAAGGTCCCGAAGAAGAAGGTGAGGCACGATACCCTCGAGACTCCCCCTCCCTCGCCCTTGACCCCCTGCTTGCCCTGCTGACATGCCCGTTCCCGGCTTTTTCTCTGCGATACGCGAAGCCCAAGAAGAAGAAGCCTGCAAAGAAGAAGCCTGCGAAGAAGGCTGAGAAGGCCAAGCCTAAGATCACAAAGTCCGGCAGGAAGAAACGCGAAAGGGACCCCGCTGCCCCAAAGCGGGCGAGGACCGCGTTCAACTACTTTCTTGACGACTTTCGGGCTCAGTTCAAGATCGACCACCCAGAGACCAAGGGCATCGTGGAGGTGACCAAGGCAGGATCTGCAGCCTGGAAGGCCCTCGACCGGGAAAAGAGGGACGTGTACGAGAGCAAGGCGAAGGAGAGCCAGAGGAAGTACGCGGAGGCAAAGCAGGCGTACATAGAGAGTGGGGGTCCGACAAAGTTCAAGTATGTGAATGGCCCGCACAGGCCTCCCACGGCCTACTTCATCTTTCTGCACAACTTTCGCAAGGACTACTTTGCGGCGCATTCCGGGATGAAGATCGTGTCGGAGCTGAGCAAGGAGGCAGGGCTCAAGTGGAGAAACCTGACCCCGGAGGAGAGGAAATTCTTCGAGGAGAAGGGAAAGGCCGTGAAGGAGGAGTACTACAAGATCAAGGCCATGACCACGGAGGAGAGAATTGCTTACCTCGAGATCGACAAGGACCCTTACGCCAAGTTCTTCTGAGAGCGCGGCCTCCGCCCCCACACCCTCCCCGTCAGCACCCAACTCTGCCTTGCAATGCAGCACGGGAGGCCACCTGTACTATCAAACAGTAGGTCAGAAGTAGAAAATCAAGGAAAAGTATAATAAGCACCTGCCCTATGTTTAATGTGATAATTTTTTCAAGTTAGTATAGTAGACAAGCAAGAGTGAAACCTTAATGAGAGTAGCTGATATAGTTTCATGTACAAAGATTAGTTTTCCAACCCACCGCGAGTCAACTCTTCCTCTTCGTGGGCGGACTAATCACCCCGGCCGTCTCGTCCACCTCCCAACCCTTCTCCACGAGCTTGTTGTACGTCCCCTTGCCGATCTTGATCAGCCGGCTTGTTTCCTCGTTCATGATCATTCCCCTCTGAACGCAGTGTGCGATTTGTGACGAGTCCTTGGAGCCGCCCCGCGGGCTCTCCTTCGGCTGGACGGGCGTCATAGCCGCCGCAGAGGACCTCCTCCGGGGGACAGACTTCTCAGCCGAGGCCCTGAAGGGCGAGAACGCCTTCTTCCGCCGAGGCGAGGCTGGGGACTTGGCTTCTGCGGCGGCGGCAGGCAGCCGTGGTGAGCGCACCGGGGAGGAGAGGGGCGACAGCACGACCTCGCCGACCTTGGCCGCCGTCCTGGCGCTCGTGACCAGCGCCCCCGAGACCACGTCGAGGGTGAGGACGTGGGCAAAGAAAGCAGCCGTCACCAGCACGGCGGTCAGAAGGTAGGACTGGCAGTTGGCGTAGATTAGAAGCACACCGGTCACCTGAAAGCTGGCGGCCACGAGGGAGGTCGCCCTGCCCGTCGAGAGCGCCGAGTCGAAATAGTACGAGACGGCAGCTCCCCCGCAGGCGGATGCAAGGCAGTACACTACCGCGGCCTGCTGCATTCTCTCGGTGTTCAGGAAAGATCGCCACCAGCTCTGGTTCAGCGCCGCGAGCCCCAAGAATGCCGAGGAGACCACAGTCAGCCTAGGGCGCTTGGAGCAGTAATACACGGCGAGCACGAGGGCGAAGACCACGGCGAAGGCGGCACCGAGTCCAACCCTGAAGGGGAGGGACCTCGAGAACCCTGGGGCGAGGACGATGAGCGTGACGCCAGAGGCCACGGCGGCCAGGCGGAAGGCAGAGATCTCATCCTCCACGGCAAGCGAGCACTCCGCCCGCGCCCTCCCCGAGACCCTGACGGTCGCGTTGTGCGGCCGGTAAGGGGAGACGGGGATGTGGCACCGGAGGTTGCCGCCAGGGTCCTCCGGGGCGGAGGCGTGGGAGCCGAGGACCAGCAGCCGGAGCGTGTCCGCGACCGGGTTACGGTTGCAGAGCTCGGTCCCCTTCAGGAATACAATGAGCCGCCTTGACGAGAAGGGCCGGCCGTGTTTTGTGCGGCAGTCGCCCGACTCGGCCTCCTGGAAGTTTTTCCCGGGAAAAAAAAAAGAGAGAGACGAAGAACGGAGTAGGGGGGGTCACGTCAGCGTCGAAACTGCGTCCAACCCAATTCTGTATTTGAGAAAAAGGAGGGCAATCATGACGCACCTTGTCGCTCCTGGAGACGCAGAAGTTGAAGGCCGCGCTGTCCTCGGAGCGGCAGGTCGCGACGAGGAAGACGTCCGACAAGGCGAGCGACAGCCATCGGGCTTTGGACAGAAGCGGTGGGTTGACGCGAGCAAACTCGTCTGCCAAGGTGGGCACCTGGTCGACGAGGGGGTCCCGTGACGTGACTTGGACCCCGGGGGTCCCTGCCGTCGAGGAGATGGCCTCCGCGTGCCGTGCCGCGAAGAGGAGCGCCGCGAGGAGACCCTGCAGCAGCCCCCACCACCACCACCTGCCCGCCATCGCCGCCTTCGCCCACCCCGTCTGTCAGACAGAGATCCTTCCGAAACTTGTGTTGTTGTTTTTGAACGTCGCGAAAAGTCTATTGGAAATCTTGCCTTTGCGGGAAGTTCTCCAGTTTTCCCAGAGTTTTCGCCAGGCGGGCGTACAACAACAGAACTTGTTCACAACTTCATTTTAGCCTCCTTGATGAACGCCTTCATGGAGTTGTGGTGGTCCAGTTGAACCACCATCTTCATCTCCGCCTCGTCCACCCACAGCACCTTGCCGTGATCCTTGGCGTGCCCCAGTGATTCCAAGAACAGAGACCTCGACTCAAACTTATCGTACATGGCGCACTCGGACATCGAAAGCCGTCTCGCCTCCACCTCCCACAGCCTGACGCCGTCCGCGACCGTCTCGGGCAGCACCGGGGCCCCAGACCTCACCACGTGGACCTGGGGGTGGGCATTCCTATTCAGGTAGTCCACGATGAGCTCGGCGCTTATGCCGGCCTCAAAGGCCGCGCTGCAGCTCTCCCTCGCCAGCCTGCCGACGAAGAGGTTGGGCAGCACGTACTCCTGGAGGCAGAAGAGCTCCAGCACGGCGCGCCGGAGCGGAGACTTAGTGTACGCGTACACCCGATAGTTCGTTTCCACGATGATGCCCTCGCCCTCGCCGAGGACGGAGAAGGGCGCGGGCCCTTGGCCACCCCCCGTGCCCGGCCCGCCGCAGAGGAGCTTGGAGAGGTGGGTGGGAAGCACCCAAAACTCTCCAGGGGACTCCGGGGACTCGAAGGGATACACGAGGCCGAGGGTGGCGAGAGCGCGGGCGACCCTCGCGATGGCGTCCCCGCCGCCGCCCGACAGCACCGAGAGCTTGCACACCTTGCCCTCCTCGCAGAAGCCCAGCTGGAGCAGGAAGCTCACGGCGGCCGCGCCGGATTCCCCGTCCAGGCCGCACTGCACGCTCAAAAACTCGCCCACGATCCTCCAGACCTGCTCTTCCGCCGGCCGCAGCAGGAACTGGTAACCCTCCGGCGTCGTCCTGAGCGCCGGCCTCGGCCCTGCCGCGCCACCCTCGGACTCCGTGTCCGTCCCGTCCCCACCTCCGCCCTCCTCGTCGCCATCCCTCTTCCTCTTGGAGCCCACCGAGGACTCGGTTCGCTCCAGCAGGCCCAAGCGGGTGAGCACCTCCTCCAGATTCAGGGGGCCGCTGCCCG
>Ga0163109_10003109_pt1 | contig 12735 bp, 9 predicted proteins | sample CRUFie1St13metaG_FD_108704 | JGI IMG/M metagenome (GOLD analysis project Ga0163109, IMG submission 108704) | Marine microbial communities from the Costa Rica Dome - CRUD Field 142mm St13 metaG | ecosystem: Environmental > Aquatic > Marine > Oceanic > Photic zone | place: Costa Rica: the Eastern... | reverse complement strand
TAATCTTTTAGATATAGATTCAGCACTAGGACTTCTTAATGATTTAGAAACAAAAGAATCAGTTTTTTTAGTACATAAACATAACAACCCGTGTGGTGTTGCTTTAAGAGATAATATACTAGATGCATATTTAGATGCACTATCATGTGATAATGTATCTGCTTTTGGTGGAATTTTAACTTCTAACCAAATTATTGATATAGAAACTGCCAGGGAGATTAATAAACTATTTTTTGAAGTTTTAATTGCACCAAATTATAGTGATAGTGCATTGGATTTATTAAAATCAAAAAAGAACAGGATAATTATAAAATTAAAATCTTACTCAATAAATAAATTACAAACTCGATCATGCCTTAATGGTATACTTGAGCAAGATCTTGATGGTAAAATTGATAAATTTGATGATTTTAAAGTTGTTACAAAAGTATCCCCAAATTCTTCGAAATCTGATGATCTTGTATTAGCATCAATTATTGCAAAACATACAAAATCGAATTGTATAGCAATTGTAAAAAACAAACAATTAATTGGATCTGGAATGGGTCAAGTATCAAGAATAGATGCATTAAATCAAGCAATTGAAAAATCTAAAAAATTTGGTTTTGATTTGAGTGAATCTTGTCTAGCAAGTGACGCTTTCTTTCCATTTTCAGATTGTGTAGAAATATCACATGCAAATAATATAAATTACATTGTTCAACCAGGAGGATCAATTAAAGATCAGGACTCCATTGATTTTTGCAATAAAAATGGGATGTCTATGGTTTTTTCAGGAATAAGACATTTTAGACATTAATTGTTATTATTTAACTAACTTTGCAGACTATTATGGGATTTTTCACAGAGGAAATAGCTATTGACCTAGGGACTGCAAACACTTTAATTATTCATAATGATAAAGTTGTGATTAATAGTCCTTCAATTGTTGCAATGGATAGGTCCACAAAAAAAATAATTGCAATTGGTGATGAAGCGAAATTTATGCAGGGGAAAACTCATGAAAACATTAAAACAATTAGACCTCTTAAGGATGGGGTTATTGCAGATTTTGAGGCATCAGAAAAAATGATAAGTGAGTTAATTAGAAGTATCCCTACTTTAAAAAAAAGATGGTTTTCTCCTTCTTTAACGATGGTGATTTGTATTCCTTCAGGAATCACTGAAGTCGAAATGAGAGCTGTAAAAGAATCCGCTGAAAGAGTTAATGGAAAAGAAGTTTATTTAATTCATGAGCCCATGGCAGCAGCTATTGGTATTGGAATTGATATAGTAAAGCCAAAAGGTAATATGGTTGTCGATATTGGAGGAGGGACAACTGAAATTGCTGTTATTGCATTAGCTGGTATAGTCTGCGAAAAGTCACTGAAAGTGGCCGGTGATATGCTTACTAATGATATAGTATACTACATGAGAACTAAACATAATTTATATATCGGTGATAGGACAGCAGAAAAAATAAAAATTGAAGTAGGTTCTGTGACTGAGAGTTTAGATGATCCTCCTGAAGATATGCATGTTCAAGGAAGAGATCTTTTATCAGGGAAACCCAAGGAGAAGATAATATCATACATAGAAGTTGCAAAGGCAATTGACAAATCTGTAATAAGAATTGAGGACTCAATTATGGAGACTCTATCTCAAACGCCTCCGGAACTTGCAGCAGATATTTATAATACAGGAATATATTTAGCTGGAGGGGGAGCACTTCTTAGAGGATTAGATGAAAGATTATCTAAAAAAACTGATCTACCTGTTTACATTGCTGAAGATCCTCTTCAAGCAGTAGTTAGAGGCACCGGAATTGCCTTGAAGAATATAGATAAATTTAAATCTGTTTTAATCAAGTAATTTTTAATGCAATCAATAATTAATTCCATAGTTAAGAATAGGAACTTAATTATATATCTTTTCCTTTCATTTATTTCTTTTAACTATTTATACAACAATAGTGCAATTCACTACTCTGGGATTGGGGAAATTGGAACATTTATTTCAGGTTCAACATCTAGTATTTACTCAAACATAAATTCTTATTTTAATCTTAAAGAGGAGAACAGTAAACTAATTGAAGAAAACCTAGAATTAAAAAAAATTGAATCTCAACTTATTGGTATCTCTAATAAAAGTAATATCTCTGAAAGTAAAATTGATAAAACCATAAATGCAAGGGTAATATTGAATTCAATCAATAAGAGTAAAAACATTATTGTAATCAACAAAGGGGAATTTAATGGAATAACCAGGGAGATGGGGGTTATATCTTCAAAAGGGGTTGTTGGAATTATAAAGAATATAACAGATAATTACTCTTCAATTGTTTCATTACTTAACACAGATCTAAGAATAAATGCTATTTTGAAGAACTCTTCTACTATAGGATCAATAAGTTGGAACGGATTAGATCCCAGAATTGTTCAACTTAACGATATTCCTCTAAGTAGCTCAATTAAAGTTGGTGATACAATTGTGACTGGGGGTATGTCATTTTATTTCCCGAAAGGAATACCAATTGGTAAAATAGAAGATTATAACAACACATCACTAGAGGGATATTATTCTATCGATGTATCAATTTTCAATGATTTTTCTTCTCTTTCTAACCTTTACATATTAGAGCGAACTGATAATGACGAAATTAAATTCTTATTAAATGAATAGAGAAATAGCCAGAGATATAATTTTATCAATAGTAATTATATTATCTCAATTATTGATTTTCAATCATATGAATCTTTTTGGAACTGTAAATCCATTTATATATGTCTCTTTATTCATCCTCTACAAAACATCATATGATAAAACATCTTTAATACTATTCGGATTCTTAGTTGGGCTAATAATTGATTTATCAATGCAAACATACGGTGTCCACACCCTAGCCTCAATCACAGTATGTTATTTAAAAGAAAGAATTGAGAAATATTCGTTTGGAGTAAACTCTATATTACCATTAGCAATGATTAGCGGGACAAAACTAACAAACAGGGTTACATATTTTTTAATAATCATATTTCTACATTCATTAATTTATTTTTCTTTAATCTTTTTTAAACTCGAATTTACATTAACTATATTTTTATATACTCTTATTAATTCAATTGTTAACTTTATAATTATTTGGATTATCTCTAAGTTAATTTTTGATAAATAAAAATGATAAGAAAGAATCTCTTAATTTGGATTACCATAATTAGCTCTGCAATTTTTATTATTCAGCTTGCTTCTCTTCAGCTTTCCAGAGGTTCATTTAATAGAGACTTTGCAATACAAGAAATTTCAGTATACCCTGAAAGGGGCTTAATTTTTGATAGAAACGGTGAGCTATTAGTAGCAAATCAACCAATGTATGAGTTGATTATTATACCTGAAAATACAGTTGAATTTGATACAATTCAATTATCAAATTTAATTGGGATTGAACAAAATGATCTATCTAAAAGAATATCATCTGCAAGAAAATATTCAACAAAACTACCTTCTGTTATAGAATCTCAGATTTCAAAAGAAAAAAATGCTTTTTTACAAGAAAAAATCTGGTTATTTAATGGGTTTTACCTAAGAAAAAACTCTGTTAGAGATTACATAAGACCTTTTGCTAGTAATGTGATTGGTTATACAAGTGAGGTTGATCAAAATGATATAAACTCTAATCCTTATTATGAGAAAGGAGAGATGATTGGTAAGCAGGGTATTGAGAGCTATTATGAAGATAATTTAAAAGGGATAAAAGGAAAGAGATATTTTCAAAAAGATAGATTTAACAGAATTATAGGTCCATATGATGATTCAAAACAGGATATATCTCCAAAAAAGGCTGATAATCTTACTTTAACTATTGATATTAAACTTCAAGAGTATGCTGAAAGTTTATTAAAAAATAAGAAAGGAGGAATTGTTGCAATTGAACCATCTTCTGGAGAGATACTAACTTTAGTTAGTGCTCCAACATACCAGTCTAATCAATTTATAGGTCAAGATAGAGGAGCTAACTTTCAAAAATTACTGAAGGACACAATTAACAAACCCTTATTTGATAGAGCCCTTCAGGCTCAATACTCACCTGGATCTCCAATGAAAATACTTAATGCTTTAATTGGACTTCAAGAAGGGGTAATTGATGAAAAAACTACGTTTACATGCAATGCAGGCCATTATTACGCAAGGAATGCTTTTATGGCTTGTCATAATGAATTAGGTACAATTAGTAATCTAAGAAAGGGTATTTATAACTCATGTAATACATATTTTGCCAAAACTTACAAAAGGATAATTGACAAGTATGATTCTCCTAGCCTTGGTTTAGATAGCTGGAGTAATCACATTAAAAGTTTTGGTCTTGGAGATTATCTTGGATATGATTTATTTATAGGTAAAAAAGGTTTTATTCCAGAGTCAAGCTACTATGATAGATTCTATGGTAACAATCGATGGAGTGCATCAACAACAATATCAAATTCTATTGGACAAGGTGAAATACTAACAACTCCTATTCAAATGGCTAACTTTGCCTCTGCTATTGCAAATAGAGGATTTTTTTATAAACCTCATTTCGTAAAAAAAATTAACAATCAGACAAATATTAGTTTTGAAAAAAATGTTACATCCATTGATAAAGAAAACTTTGAGGTAATAATTGATGGCATGGTTGATGTTGTAGAGAGAGGTACTGCAAGGATTGCTAAAATTAAAAATATAAATGTTGCAGGAAAAACCGGAACTGTTGAAAACTTTATATTGATTGAAGGAGAAAAAAAACAATTAACTGATCATTCAACTTTTATAGCTTTTGCCCCTGCTGAGGATCCAAGAATTGTTGTTTCAGTTTTTGTTGAAAATGGATATTGGGGAAGTAGGTGGGCAGCTCCTATTGCTAGCCTTATCATAGAAAAATATTTAACTGGAACTGTTGAAAGAAAATGGCTAGAGAATAGAATGATAAATGGTAGCCTTTTAGCTGAATATGAAAAGCCATATAAATTTCAAAATTTTACAATAAATGAATAGACTGAGTATATTAAAGTATGATACAGTTTCAATTGCTTTATATGTTGGTCTGGTATCATTTGGTATAATAAATATCTATTCCTCAAGTTTTAATGAATCTTTAACAAATTTATTTGATATAAGCTCTATAGTTGGAAAGCAAGTGATATTTTTTTTTCTATCTCTAATTGCGTTCATATTTATACTTTTTATAAAAAGTAAGTTTATTGATAATTCTACATCTATAATATATTTTTTATCTATAATACTTCTTATTGGTCTATTTATTTTTGGTGTCGAAAGGGGTGGAGCAAAATCATGGTATGCTCTTGGTCCAATAAGTTTTCAACCAAGTGAACTTGCCAAATTCGGGACAGCTTTATTTTTATCAAAATTTTTAAGCATTATTCAGACGGATTTAAAGAGTAATAAGGATATAATAGTCGTATTGATAATTATACTAGCCCCTCTAATTCTTACTACAATTCAGCCTGATCCTGGTACAGCATTAATTTTTTTAGCTTTTATATTTCCTGTTATTCGTGAAGGACTAAATCTTAATTATTTTTATTTTGGATTATATATTATCTTAACTTTATTCCTGACATTAAAATTTAGTTTTCTTGTCAGTTTAGCCATATTGTCAATTATTTTTTTTACGTATCTAATTTATTTAAGGAATAAAGGGTTTAAAATTTCATTACTTAAATTTATATTTTCATTTTTAGTACTAATTGCTATTTCCTTCTCAACTAATTATTTATTTGATAACGTCTTGGAACAGAGGCATAGAGATAGAATAAATTTAGTTCTCGGAAAAGAGATTGATACTAGTGGAATTGGGTATAATATTAATCAATCTAAAATTGCAATAAGCAATGGTGGACTTTTTGGTACCGGTTTTCTTGAGGGTACTCAAACTAAAGGAAATTTTGTTCCAAGACAACATACTGACTTTATTTTTAGTACGATAGGAGAGGAATGGGGTTTTATGGGTACTTCTCTTACCATTTTACTATTTTCTATTTTTATAATCAGACTTACATATAGAGCAGAAAAGCAACCAAACCATTTTAGACGTATTTATTCCTATTGCTTTGCAAGCCTAATTTTCTTTCACTTTTTCATAAATGTAGGGATGTCTATTGGGCTGATCCCCTCAATTGGTATTCCATTACCGTTTATAAGCTATGGAGGATCAAGTTTATTTATTTTTAGCTTAATGTTTTTTGTATATATAAATTTTGATTCCAGCAGATTAAAAGAAGACTAGTCTATATTTAGTTGAGATAGAATTTGATTTGAATTCAAATTGGATAAATCTTTAAGTAGGTTCATCGCCTCATTTACATATATATCCTTTTGAAGTGATTCAATCCACCTGTCTCTTATTTCTTTCATATCATTATTATATGAGTTATCATCCAGTTCATCAACAAAATTCCATTGAAATTTATATGGTGATTTGAAATTATCAATTATTTTCAATTTATCATTTTGTAACCTTGACATATCTAGGTCGTTTTTATATGTATTGTATTCTAAAGATATAGTTTTATCATCTTGTTGTGATCTAACCCAAGAGGCATGATCATCAATTAATGAGAAAAACTCACTATTTTGAATTCTTTCATTACTATTTGAGATTAACTTTGAATAATTAAACATTTTATCCAAACTATTATATCTAGCTGGGTCAATCTTATCCCAATTTAATGGATTTTCAAGATCTCTTTCACCTATGTCAATATAAGAGTATCTGTTTGGAAATGTTATATCACTTTTAACTCCTTCAAGTTGAGTTGAACCACCGTTTACCCTGTAAAATTTATCAGTAGTAATTTTTAGAGAACCTAAATCACCATATGTACTTCCTGAAATAACATTATTTAAATCTACAATATTTTGAACAGTTCCCTTACCATAAGTTTGGTTGCTTCCAAGTATTATAGCTCTATTATAATCTTGTAAAGCTGCTGCCAAGATTTCAGAAGCAGAGGCAGAAAATTCATTTACTAGAACTACTAATGGACCATCCCAAATAATTGAAGGATCATTATCTCTCAAAATTTCCCTTCTACCTCCAATGCTTTTAACTTGAACAACTGGCCCCCTTTCAATAAAAAAGCCAGTAATATCAACTACAGTTTTTAAAGATCCTCCTCCATTATTTCTCAGATCTAAAATTAATCCATTTATACCTTTTGATTTAAGATTTAAGATTTCTTTTTTTAAATCGGTTGCTGCATTTCTTTCACCATAGTCGTCAAAATCAACATAAAATCTTGGTAGATTAATTAGACCATATTTTGAGCTTTCGTCATTAATTATTGAAGATTTTGCATATGTCTCTTCAAGTTCCACAATATCTCTTGTTACAACTATTTGCTCTATACCTCCATCTACTCTTTTAACAGTTAAATATACATTTGTACCTTTTTCACCTTTTATCAGATCAGTAGCATCACTTAATTTCATTAATGATATTTCTGTAGGCTCTTCATCTTCAGACTGAGCAACTGAGATTATTATATCTCCAACATTTAAAAGGTTATCTCTCCAAACTGGCCCACCAATAATTACTTCAACAATTTCAACTTGTTGTTTTCTTTTGGATAACCTTGCGCCAATACCCTGAAACTTACCTGAAATATTTTGATCAAAAACCTCTTTAGCCTCTGGAGCTAAATAAGTAGTATGCGGGTCATATTGAGTTACAATGGAATTTAAATAAAGAGAGAACCAGTCAGTTCTTTCCAACTCGCTATTAAATTGAAAAAAATCTTTGAGGTTTTCTTTAATTGTTGATCTAGATTCTTTTTCAATTTCTTCATCTGATTTCAATTGATTTTCTTCTTGGTCAATTTTATCTTTATTTATTTCTTTTTTTGAGGCAAAAGCATCAAGTGTTGATAATTTTAACCTTTTCCTCCAAAGATTTCTTAATTCATCTATGTTTGAAGCATATGACAAACTCTCATAGTCGAGATTTATCTCTTCATCTACATTAAAATCAAATGGTTGATTTAAAATAGCCTCATAGAAACCCTCAACTTCAGAGATTCTTTTTTTTAATATGTCGAATGTGACATTGAAAAAAGTAATATCAGATGAATTTATTTGATCATCAATAAGTAATTTATACTCTGATAAAATCTGAATATCAGATTCTAGAAAAAATCTTTTCTGTGGGTCAACAGCATCAATGAAATCATCGAATACTTTTAATGAAAAATCATCATTAATTATTTTAGGATTATAATGTAATTTATCTAATACATAAGAGACAAGATCAATAAGCAATCTATCTTTATTAGGTTCATCACTTGAAAATTTGAAGTTAGAAACTTCAAAATAAATTACAAGTGATATTATACCCGATACAATTAATCCAAATATTCGTAAAATCATAACGCTAAAATAAATGAAAAAAAATTAAGGTAAACCTAATAACAGCAAAGTTTATGTTAAAGTTAAAAGAGTAAAACGTTTTCATATCTTTACATGAAATAGTTATAAATGGAAAGACCACTTATTTTAGTCACAAATGATGATGGCATAAATGCTCCTGGAATAAGAACTTTAATATCTATAATGAAAGATATAGGCGATATTGTCGTTGTTGCACCAGATAGCCCACAATCAGGAATGGGACATGCTATAACAATAAACTCAACATTACATTCATCCAGAATTACTCCAAAAGATTCTGAGATTACTGAGTATAGTTGTTCAGGAACCCCTGCCGATTGTGTAAAATTAGCCATCAATGAGTTAATGCCCAGAAAACCTGATTTATGTGTGTCTGGAATTAATCATGGTTCAAACTCATCAATTAATGTTATATATTCAGGCACTATGAGTGCTGCAATTGAGGCAGGAATTGAAGGAGTTCCTGCTATAGGTTTTTCTCTTTTAGATTATAGATGGAATGCAGATTTTGAACAATCTAAAAATTTTATTAGTATGATTACGTTAAATGCATTAAATAATGGAATTCCAAAAGGAGTTGTATTAAATGTTAATATTCCATCAGTAAGGAAATCTGATATCAAAGGAGTTAAAATTTGTAGACAAGCAATGGCATATTGGATTGAGGAGTTTGATAAAAGAAAAAATCCTCTTGGTCAAGAATACTATTGGTTAACTGGTAAGTTTATTAATGAAGATCTGGGAGAAGATACCGATGAGTGGGCTTTAAATAATAATTTTATTTCAATTGTACCGGTCAAATTTGACTTAACTGCACACCATGCAATTAAGGGTCTAAACCAGTGGAGTTTTAAATGAAATATTACATAATTGTTGGAGAAGCATCAGGAGATTTATATGGTTCTCGTTTAATAACTGAAATAAAATCTCTAGATAAAAATGCTAAAATTAGATTCTGGGGTGGAGATAAAATGATTTTAAGTGGAGGAACAATTGTCAAGCATATAAGGGAACTAGCATTTATGGGGTTTTATGAGGTAATCATGAACCTTAACAAAATCTTTAGTAATATTAGTCTCTGCAAAAGAGATATAATTGAATTTAATCCTGATAAAATAATTTATATTGACTATCCAGGCTTTAACCTAAGGATTTGTGACTGGGCTAAAAAAAAAGGATTTAAAAACTACTATTATATAAGCCCTCAAATATGGGCTTGGAAAGAAGGAAGAATTAAAAATATAAAAAGAAGTATCGATAAGCTATTTGTAATTTTTCCTTTTGAGAAGAAGTACTATTCAGAGAAGCATAAAATGGAAACATTTTATTTTGGTCATCCATTAATTGAAGTTATTAATTCATATAAATCAAATACTAGTTTTTTTAAAGAAAATAATATTCCTAGTGACAAGCCAGTTGTAGCTTTTTTACCAGGTAGTCGAATTCAGGAAGTCAAAACTATGCTGCCAATTTTTTTATCAATAATTAGTAATTATCCTGATTATAATTTTATAATTGCTGGTGTAAATAATGTTAATCCAAAGCTATACGACCTAGGTTCTCATCCGAATTTATTTATAGTATATAATAAAACATATGACCTATTAACCAATTCTTTTGCAGCTATTGTTACAAGTGGAACAGCTTCGTTGGAGTGCTCTCTTTTTAAGGTACCTCAAATAGTATGCTATAAAACAAGTTTTCTTAGCTTCTTTGTAGGTAAATTATTTGTTAAAATTAGACATATATCTTTAGTCAATATTATATTAGAAAAGGATATTGTTAAAGAACTTATTCAAGATGATCTAAGCAAGCAGAATCTTAGTTATGAATTTAATAAACTTTGCAAAGAAGAAAAAAGATTAAAAATTATTCAAGAGTATTCTAAAATATATGATCTATTGACTGTTAAAGATACAACTAAGAAAATTGCTTCATCAATATTTAGTTAATCCCGTGCATCATTCTAACAATTTTTTTGTTTGAAAAAATCATTAATAAACCTACAATAGTAGGTATAATTGCAAAAATTAAAAAGAAGACTGCCATTCCATAGTCTTCTACAATAGGATCGATATAACTTCCAGTTATTCCAGCAAAAAAATTGGCAATTGCACTAGATAGAAGCCAAATAGCAAACATAAATCCAACAATTTTTTTTGGAGCTAATTTACTTACATAAGATAACCCTACGGGAGAAACACATAACTCACCGAGTGTATGAAATAAATAAGCTAAAATTAAGAATACCATACTTTGAGAAGCTTTAGAAGCTCCAAGAGGGATATCAATAGATCCATAAGATAAAATTGCAAACCCTGTTGCCATTAAAATTAAACCTAAACCAAATTTTATTGGTCCGGTTGGATTATATTTTGATTGCCATATTTTAGAAAAAATTGGTGCAAAAACAATTATAAAAAAAGAATTTAATATTGCAAACCAAGAGGCAGGTACTTCTGTTGCATCCTCAAGAAACTCTCTTGATAACATCCAAATAACTATTCCCCAAATAATAACAAAACTCGAAGCTAGAAAAATATTTGAGACTGCGTACTTTTCAAAAGTATTTTTAAAAAGTAGATAAAGAATTATTGTTAGAATAATCATTGGGACAATAGTTAAAAGTGTATTAACTATTTTAAATATTAGGGCGCCTGTACCCTCAAGGCCTCTTGCTGTATAATCACTTGCAAAGATTGTCATACTTCCTCCTGCTTGTTCAAACCCCCACCAAAAAAATATAGTTACAAATGAAAGAATTACTATTACAAGAAGCCTATCGATAGTAACTTTTCTTGAGGTCTGAACATTATTATCTTTTTCTTCAATTTTTTTTGATTCTTTTGGTCTCAAGCCAACATCACCAAATATGTTTTGACCGAAATGAAATTGGAGCATTCCAAATAACATAAAAATACCAGCCAATCCAAATCCATAATGCCAATTTACATTTTCACCTATATAACCACATAGAAGTATTCCAAGAAAGGCTCCAGCATTAATTCCCATATAGAAAATTGTATACGCTCCATCTTTTAGTTTACCTTCATCTTTATACATTTGACCGACTATTGAGCTAATATTTGGTTTAAAAAGACCGTTACCTAATATCAGTAAAGCTAATCCAATGTATAGATAGAGATCATAGAAAACCTCAAGAGCCATAGCTGCATGTCCAAGGGTCATCAAAAATGCTCCAGCAACGATAGATTTCCTATATCCAATTAGTCTGTCTGCAATTAATCCGCCAAAAATTGGTGTAACATAGACAAGTCCGGTATATAATGCATATAATTCCAAAGCCTCAGCCCTGTCCCAACCCCAGCCTTCATTATCTATTGAAGAGATTAGGAATAATACTAGGATTGCCCTCATTCCATAATATGAAAACCTTTCCCACATTTCTGTAAAAAAAAGTGTAAAAAGACCAGACGGATGACCAAGAATTGTTTTCTGATTTATTTCGTCTCCATTAAATAGATTAATATTATTCATTGAATGATGGCTTAAATTATATTGAGTTTGTTTTCACTTATATTTACATAAAGAAAAGAAAATTATGCCAAATAAAATAATTGGTTTTTCAAAACTTTCAAGGGTTGAAAAAATTGATTGGTTAAATAAAAATATTCTTGATAATTCACATCAAGTTAAATTAATACTTGATAAATATTTAAATTCTAACAAGGATATTCAGGCAATACATGATTCATTTTCTGAAAATAGTATTTCTAATTTTTATCTTCCATATTCTGTTTCCCCAAATTTTTTAATTAATGATAAAATTTATACTGTACCTCTAGTAACAGAAGAAAGCTCCGTTGTTGCAGCTTTATCTTATGCAGCTAAATTTTGGTTTGATAAAGGAGGATTTAAAACCGAAGTTAAGAGCTTTACAAAAAAGGGGCAAATACATTTTTCTTTTGATGGTGATAAAAATATTCTTGAAGAATTTATTAAAATTAATGAAAAAGAAATCCTAAAATCTACAGATATAATTGCAAAGAATATGAAAAAGAGAGGTGGTGGAATTTCTTCTATTCAACTAATTGATAAAACAGATGAACTAAAAAACTATTTTCAATTATCTGTTGATTTTAATACTTCAGATTCAATGGGTGCAAATTTTATTAATTCATGTCTTGAATCAATGTCAAAAAAAATAGAGGAGCTGTCTGATGAGTACTTTAAAAAAAATAATTATTGTATCAACATAATAATGTCAATATTATCAAATTATACACCTGATTGTATTGTTGAGTCTTATGCAGAATGTGATATTAATGATTTAGTTGATATTGCAAATATAGAGCC
>Ga0163109_10003108_pt1 | contig 12736 bp, 10 predicted proteins | sample CRUFie1St13metaG_FD_108704 | JGI IMG/M metagenome (GOLD analysis project Ga0163109, IMG submission 108704) | Marine microbial communities from the Costa Rica Dome - CRUD Field 142mm St13 metaG | ecosystem: Environmental > Aquatic > Marine > Oceanic > Photic zone | place: Costa Rica: the Eastern... | reverse complement strand
GACTGCTGGAACATACAACGCAAATAGTAATCCAACTGCACAAAGTGTTGCTAATCAAATCAATGCATTAAATATTATAGGCGTATCAGCATCATCTGTAGGTGGTAGTATAAAAATTCAAAGCAATAATGCAAACTTAGAAATAGCAGAAGTAACCGCTGGTGCAATGAGTAGATTAGGATTTACTAATACTACAGAAACAATAAACGCATTAGATAACATTGTTAATGATATAAATTCACAGTCATTAAGTTCATTAACAAACACAGTGGCTTCAAAAGAACCTACTTCACAAAGACAACTACAAATTACAAGTCCACAATCAAGTATTGTTATTGAAAATGTAAATGGTAACCCACTACAAGATTTAGGAATAGTTGCAGGCACATATAGTAATACAACAACTACAAGTAGTTCAGCAAACGAATTTAAAGATTATATAAACTCACAAACTAATACATTCAATGTACAAGTAACAAGTGATGGAAGAATGGTGTTTACATCAGGCAATGTTTCATTAAGTTTCAGTGGTACATCACAAGCAATGTTAGATAAAATAGGTTTATTCAGAGATTACACAAGTATCACAAGTAACGCAAACTTTAAAGCAATGCGTTGGAAGTCTGTACGTTTCACTCCTAACTTTCAATTTGAAACATTTGATGAGTTTTATGCAGACTTGGGGTTAAACTCTCCTGCGATAATATGGGCAGACAAATACTTAGATGACACTTGGGCAGTATTACAACATACACAAACAGGCGCACTTTATATAAGATACAGACAAGCAGAAACAATCGAAGTAGATTATTTCAAACGTCTAATATTAAAAGATGGGCAAAACTTTTACAATTATCAGTTATATGATCCACTAAATCTTAAACTACCAGGTACTATTATAAAGAACTTAGATTATATTACTTGGGAAGATCCTGCAGGTTACGATAACAATACAGATATTGATTTATGGCTTGATGAGAAGTTAGGTGTTACTTGGTGGGATACATCATTAGCACGTTACTACAGATACAATGATTATGGATATTCTAACAGAGTATTAAAAGAAGAATTCGTACAGAGATATTGGGGCAAGTTAGTTCCTGGTTCAGAAATCAATGTTAAGAAATGGACTAAAAGTGAAACACTGCCTGAAGGTGTTGAAACATTTACATCAAAAGTATATTTTGATACCGAAAGAAATAAATCTATTACAGAATATTTTTATTGGTCAGAAGAAGGTGATGAACCAACTGGTGGTAAAACTTTAAGTATTGCAGAAATAAAAATGCTTATTGAAAGTGGAGACATTAATAATAAGTTTATACCTATCTCTACTGACAAAATATTGATTAGTAACAATGCTTACATATTCGAAAATGAGACAGTTGAATTAACAGTAGAATACGAAGGTCAAGAAGAACCAGGAAGCCAACACGCAGATTGGTGTTTAATACAAGATTACCAAGAAGAACCTTTTGACTATCGTATTGGAAATCAAATGATTGACTCGTTAGCAAATATTGAATTTGCAAATACATATGCTCAAAGAGTAACACAAGCAATGTTAGGTGATCCTAACAATGCAGTTATCCCTGCTCCGTTACTAGATGCAATCAATTCTGTATACGGAGTAAACGCATCTATTGATGATACAGTTGTGACAGTTAACTCAAAAATTGTACTTGCAAGTTATTTAAGTTTTAATATTACAGGTAATCCAAATCAAGCACAAGTTTTAATCAGCAATCAACTTCCTATTGTTGAAGGTGATGTTGTTAGAATTTATAGAGTAGGACCAAAACCAAATAATTGGTTTAGTGATATAACAAGAGCAAGAGAAAATTTTGCTACATCGGCTAATAAGATTTTATCTAGTAAACATTTTACTGCACAATTCCCTGCATACAAAGATTATATTGATCCTGAAGATTTAGCATTTAGTTTAGGTGATTGGTATTTAACAGAAGAATACAAAGATATAAAAAGATTTGGTTATCTATCTACAACAAGACTATTTGATATGTTGAAACTATACAGACAAGATGGTATCAAATCATTTAAGTTAGAGTTGCCAACACACAATGAATTTTATGTAGAACACGAAGGTGCGTTAAGATTAGTTAATAGTTCTAAGAACGCATTACAATTATCTTATTCAGATATTGCGTTCCCAGAAAATTCAAACCAATATACACAATATTATGAAAATGCATTAGGTGTTCAAATAAAAGAATTCTTTGAAATGTTGAATTCATATGATGATGCAAAATATCAAAATATGATATTCTTTGATATGGTAAATTATATGTTTACAGAAAAGACACATCCAGATTGGATATTCAAAACAAGTTTCATTGACTTAAAACTATTCAATAGAAACTTAAGACAGTATGCAATCTATCAACGTGATAGTTATGACGATGTAATTGAATACATCACAGAGGCAAAACCATATCATACTAAGATACGTGAAACAGAAAGAATTTATGGCAAAGAAGAAACTGCAAACATAACTGCATCAATCGATGAAAAGATGGAAATAAGCCTTGACTTTGGTAACAATTCAAGATATATTATTGGTGATATAATCGATGGCGGCGATGAAAGTGTTGCTGACCAAAGCAATCTTCCTCAAATTCAAGATGGTACTTATGACCAAGGAAGACTTCTTAGAACAAGATTTATTGCAACTGCTGAAACAGGTGGGTTCGATACAGGTCTTGTCACTGCAAAATTACTAGACTCGTCAATAGTATTTGTTGACCAGTTTACAGATAAGAACAAAACTGTACACGATAAGACAACAATGTTTGTCTATGATATGTACGGCAGAGGTTGGATAATAGATGTTAAAGACGAATCTACAGTACTATCATTTGATGGAACTGAAATGGTAGTCAATCAAGCATCTGTATTTAAAACAGCCTCAAAAACGAATAGAAAACTTATTGCACTAAGAAATGAAACTACAGGTAACATTGAAATTATGCAATATAGCAAGAAAGACAACACAAAATTAACTATTTCAGATAGAGGATTATATACAGGAATATCTACAGGATTAGGTACAACATCAAAAGCATACGTACTTGACACACCAAAAGAAATTGTTCTACAGGAGATGGACCAATAAAATAGTATATAATCAAAATATGATAAATAGATAAGATTACTAAGAGAGAATAATATGTTTAAAGAAAATATACGAACACAAGTAGTTGGAACACTGAAAATCTTTGATAAAGAGACAGGAACCGTGCTTGTGGACAAGAAAAATGCGATACATCCTGGTAATATGGCGTACGTTTTGGGAGCCGCACTTGCTGGTAAGCCAACAAGTGTAAATTCTTCTGGCGCGGCACCGAGTATTAATTGGATGGCATTTGGTAATGGTGGAAGTAGTTCTACAACTACTCTTTCATACCGCTCTCCAAGAGTATTCACTACATATGATGGATTACCGATAACATCAAGTAATTCAACATTGTACTCCAAAACATATCAACAAGAGACTGTGAACACTGTTTACTACCCTGGTGAAGATATGGGAGGAGGGAATTTAGTTCCAGAAAATACATCAAAGATTAATTACAAAGTTGAGATGTCACATAATGACTATGAGGCAATGCAACAATTATCTGATCCGACGATTACTACTCCGTCGACGGATAGTTCTACTGATGCAAATAGTGTGCAGGCATTTACATTTGACGAGATTGGTCTTTTAGCAGGTGTTACGAACTCTGGTGTATTAGACGAGACTAAGACCCTGATGTTAACACACGTGACTTTCCACCCTGTGTTATTATCAGCAAACAGAACAGTTGTAATAGATTACACAATAACTATACAACTAACATAACTGATTTAGGAGTAAGAGAAAATGGCACAAGGTTCACAAATTTCTGCTACTGATTTAGTCACACTGAGAGACACACTTAACAGTATCCTTAATGGTACAGGTGTAGGCGGTGGCTACAATCAATCGCACACAGTAGCGGCAAACCCAACCGGCTCCGATGGAATCGATGACGCATATCAAGATTCAATCTATTCCGCGGCGGCAAAAGTTGCGAATTATTATAATATTACTAACCCACTTACAGTTGTTGATGCTGGAGACGTAATTCTAGCCTCACAATATGTAGACGAAGCCGCAGGTTTCGTATCTGATATTTCAACAAGATTTGATAATCCTTGGGATTATTCATCTGGTTGGGACGTAACAGTGGGTAATGAGACATCACAATCACAGTCAGATTGGAACGGTTCGATTAGTCAAGAAGTTTCAGTTGCATTCACAGATGAAGCAACAATGAATGCTTGGTTTTCGGCAGGTGGTGAAATTAGAATTTCAGCATCACATAATGACACATCAAACAACCAACAAGGTACATCTTGGGAACAGTTAACGGCTGAACTAGGTATCTATCGTATTTCTTTACGTGACACAGATTCAACAAACGTTGATTCATCAACACGTAAAAAGTATTCAGACTTAGGCGGTTCATATGCAGAAATCAAAAAAGAATATGCAGATGACTCAGATTATAGTTCCAACTATATATCAATCGAGGCTTATAAAAACGGTGCAACAATTTATATCAAAACTACACTAGCAGATGCCCACGTGGCAAAATCTGGTTCTGGTTCTGGTTATGATGGGCCGTGGTCTTGGACAGGTACTGACCAGGCTGTTGGTACATCAACTGTGACAATTCAATCACTAAAATTGAGTAACACTAGTGGTTCAGTTAATATTACTAACCCTACATTCACAGTAACAGATAACCTATAAGATTGTTATCTTATATTAGAATGAGAGTATTAATATGGCGCCACAGAGTTATTTACTAGGAGGGAAGATACGAGCAGTCGATTTTAACGGTTTCGCAGAGGATATAAACGAGATTGTTGGAATTGGTGCTGGTGATTCAGGCTATGGTCAGAACCAACTAGTAATTGCTAATGTGGCGCCTGGTACTAAGATTAATGCATCTCATATGCAGGATCTTTTAACTGCACTTAAGTTTGCAGGTAGACACCAAGCAACAACTATTCAATCTCCAGAAGATAGCAACGATCCAGGTTTCCCTTCAGCAGGAGACCTTGTAGAATTAATTCCAAACTTAGTAACTGATATTGAAGATGTACGTTCAAACAAGTTAAACTTTGACTTGGCGTATATGACACTTGAGTCAAACAAGTGGTCAGATGGTAAACAGTTTGGGGCTCCAGGTAATACTTCTGGTTTACCTCTTTGGCAAGGTAATGTATATTGGGAATTTTCAGCCGCATTCGGTAGTGAAGATGCTAGAAGACATTTCTTTAATACAGGTGGACAAATAAGAATTGATACATCTCTAACAAGTTATGATTCATCTCACAATCAAAGTGTACAATGGAATCAACTTCTTTCAAGTATCGGTGCAGTAAAAATTTCACATAACCTTACTGAAAGTCCAAATTCTGTAGGTACACCAGGTCAAGGATTTACATCTTTATCTTCAACATATTCATTATTATATACAAAAGGCGGAACTGGATATTATTCTGCTAACAAATTAAATATATATGGCAGACTTAATGGTACACAAAGTATAGATATCAAAGTAGAATTTGATGATGGATATCCTCTAATGGATCCAACAGACCCATATTCTCAATTATATGTACAAAATTACTACGTAGGACAAGATTATGTAGATGGAAATCTACAAGCACAAGTGGATATTCTACGTGCAGACGACCAAGACGCATCAGGTAATGGTGTAGTCATCATTTCTCCAAGTTTTTCACATATTGCACAACTTTAGGCTTGACATTCAACTTATTTTTTAGTATTATAGAAAGAATATAAGGAGAATAACCATGTCAACAAAAACGGATATTTCGCCTTCAGACAAAGATGTTGAAAGGCTTGAAAAAGCATTGGAGTTTTCAAACACAATGCAAACATTTAATCTCAATAAGAATAACTTAAAAATTAAAACTCAGAACCTACTTAACTATAGTAATAGTGGTGGTTCATTCAATGTAAATCAGTCATTGATTAGTTTTATGCATATGATTGTTCAATCTGGAAAAACAGAAGTTGTTATCTTAGATAAGAACGATATTCCAATTAAGGTTGAAGATACTGCAAAGTTCTTAGAGGATATATCTAGTTTATATTTTGAATCAATTAATGAATATTACAACGACTATCAGAAGTTGAAAAGTTCAAGAAAAGTAGAGAAGGTTCTAGAAATATAATATGAGCAAAGGTATTGTAATCTTTGCATCTAATAATGGACTAGTCGATTATATCAAAATTGCTTGTGCTAGTGCAGGGTTTGTTAGAAAGAATTTATCAAAGTTTGATGAGATTTGTTTAATAACAGATTCAAAATCACAAAAAGCAAATAAAAGATTAATAGACAAATATTTTGACAGGACTATTATTCAGGATGCTTCCCAATCACATCCAAACATAAGATTATTTAAGGATACTTATGAAGATTCAAATTATGCACCTTTTATCAATATGGGTAGAAGTGACATATATGAGTTATCTCCTTATGATGAAACTCTGGTCATAGATGGTGATTACTTTGTAATGAGTAATACATTAGACCAAGTATGGGGTAGTGAAAACGACCTTATGATTAATTGTCAGTATAGGGATGTTTCTGGTAGACATGGCGGCAACATTTCCTATATTGACGATTTTTCAATTCCTATGTATTGGGCAACTGTCTTCTATTTTAGAAAATCTGAATATACTGAAAATCTGTTTTACCTTATATCACACATTAAAGAAAATTTCAGATACTATTATTTTCTGTATAATTGTACAGGTGGACAGTTGTTTAGGAATGATTTTGTTTTTTCAATGGCAATTCATATCTTGAATGGTAGAGTTGATTCAAAAGTACCTGCTCTTCCAATCGAATATCTAAATAATAGTTTTGATATGGATGATGTGTTTAGAGTAAATTCAAGTAATGATATTATTTTGTTTTGTGCAAAGCCAGAAAAACTAACATTACATAATCTTGCTAGATTTACTAATACAGATTTACATATTATGAATAAGAAAGGCATCGAAAGAAATATTGATACTTTCTTAGAAAAAGGACAAACGTTATGAGTAGAGGCTATATAGCAATAGCACAAAATAGTAAAGTAGATTATTTGAAACTTGCGTATGCCCTTGCTTTGAGTTTAAAGGCAACACAAAAAGAAAATCAGTTTTGTGTTTGTGTAGATGAAGATACAAAATCTGCAATGCCAGACAAGTATAAAGAAGTTTTTGATTATGTAGTTGATATTCCTTGGAATGATCCTGCAAAAGGTGACGTTTGGAAGATACACAATAAATGGAAGTATCCACATATGACTCCTTTTAAAGAAAGTATTATTTTAGATACAGACGTTGTGTTTACTCAACCTGTAGACCAATGGTGGGATTATCTATCAAAGAAAGAAGTATGGGCTTGTACAAATGTAAAAACATTTAGAAATGAAAATGTAAAAAGTGATTACTATAGAACAAAGTTTACAGAATTAGAGTTGCCTAACATCTATAGTAACTTTACATACTTTAAAGAATCGCAAACTACATTTGAATTGTTTAGAATGATTGAAATCATTATGACACATTGGCACATATATTATGATAAGTTTCTAAAAGGCATAGGTCAAAACTGGATGAGTGCAGACTTGGCATATGCACTGGCAATTAAATTATTAGATTTAGAAAACGATGTTTGTGATTATGATATTAAAGACGTTCCTACTTTTGTACATATGAAAAGTTATATACAAAATATTGCGTCAACAAAAATATCAGGTATATGGACAGAAAGTATTCCTAGTGAACTAGGATCAGACTTAAAAATTAGAGTGGCTAATTATGAACAATCTCTACCTTTTCATTATGTTGAAAAAGAATGGATGACAGATGACAAGATAGAAAAATATGAGAGGACATTAGGTATATGATAAGTGTAAAAGAACCTACAGAAACTACTCGTATTGTAAATTTTGATGATAACGGAAACATACTTTCTATTTCATCAACTATCGATGAAGATAAGAAACACACATATTTTGAAATAGAAGATATAAAACCTTTCTTAGAAGGTGTAATAAAAATATCGGACTTTAAAATAGTTAAAACTCCTGATAGTGTTTTTACATATGAGATTAAAAGAACGAAAGTAGATATAAAACAAAAGAGTAAAGAAAATCAATTAGTAAAAATTGAAGAATATGATAATGCAGATATTGACATAACATATGATGGAGAAACAATTTCTTTAAAACCAAGTGAAGATTTAAAAGCGAAATCAGAAGTAGATGCTTCACAAAGTGTTACAGTTGCTGGAAAAACCAAACATATGTTTTTTGTTACATACAAAGATAGACCAGATTTTTTAATAAAAACACTATCTATACCATTTGCTAAATTATTAAGTGATGGTGTAGATGTTAAATTCGAATATAATAAATATGATATAAGTATCTATACACAAAAGTTTTTAGATACATATTCATTCAGGAGAATTAAATGACAAAACTTGAAGTAGGCGAGTTAGATATATTTTATATTAGTTATGACGAACCCGAAAAAGAAAAACATTGGGCAGACTTAATAAGTAAATTTCCTTTTGCTAAACGTGTTGACGGAGTAAAAGGATTTGATAATGCACACAAAGAATGTGCTAGACAAAGTGACACTGAAAGATTTATAAGTGTCGATGGTGATAATATCGTAGATGAAAAATTCTTTGATATAGAGTTATCATTTCCAGAAGGTACAGACTTAAGTAATTCTGTTATATCTTGGTGTGGTAAAAATGTAGTCAATGGTTTAGTATATGGTAATGGTGGAATTAAATGTTGGCCTGTTGACTTAGTTCTTAATATGAAAACACACGAAAATGCAGATGAAGAAACTAAGAAAGTAGATTTTTGTTGGGACTTGAATTATATACAAATGAATAACATTTATTCAACTGTACATAATGCTGGTTCTCCATATCAAGCCTTTAGAGCAGGATATCGTGAAGGTGTTAAGATGTCTTTAGATGAAGGCAAAGTAGTCAAACCAAATGAATTTAAAAAGAGAATATGGCCTAAGAACTACGAAAGATTAATTACTTGGCAAAACATAGGCGCAGATATAGATAACGGTCTATGGGCAATCTATGGAGCAAGATTAGGATGCTTTGATATCAATTTGAATCCTGACTTTCTATTAGAAAGTATTTCAAGTTTTGATTGGTTCAAAGAACATTTTGATAATGTGCTTTTCCCTAAGTTTGAGGGAGGAGATATGAAGTGTGAGAAAACTAAACTAACTTGGGATTACGAGAAATTGTATGATGCGTGTTTAGATACAGGTGATATACTTGTTAATAAATTAGATTTAGAACTTTGCGACCCAACTCCTGAAGTCGGAAGATTCTTTAAACGTGTCTATACAAACCCACCTAGAGTTGCAAATCCATTAGCAACTGAAAAGCAAACTGGTTGGGACAAGTAAAGATGATATGGCGAATTATGATGACGATGCAATAGTAACTAGGGATAAATTAAATTCTCTATCGCCATCAATGTGTATGGCAAAATGGTTACAAGTGAGTTTGCATTTACCACAGGGTAGAACACATAGTTGTTATCATCCGCCAACTCACCCTATACCATTAGAAGAACTTAAAAAAGATCCTAATGCGTTACACAATACTACATTCAAATTAGAAGAACGTAAGCAAATGAAATGTGGCACTCGTCCTGAAGGGTGTCAATATTGCTGGAACGTTGAAGATGCCCCTAATGCCCCGAAAGGTGGTAGGTTGAGTGATAGACATTATCGTTCAAGTGAATGGTGGGTCAAAGATGCCTGGGACGAAGTCGTTAATAATCCTTGGGATCATAACATAACACCAAGATATGTAGAAGTTAATTTTAATCAGGCGTGTAACTTTAAATGTAGTTATTGTTCTCCTCATTTATCAACGGCTTGGGAAGACGATATAAAAAAGCACGGTGGTTTCCGTTTCAGTAATGGTACAGGTCATAATGACATAGACTACTTACGTAAGACAGGTCTTATGCCTTTAGAAGTAGCACGTAAAGATAATCCTTACATCGAAGCATTTTGGAAATGGTTTCCAATGATATACAGAGACTTAAAAGTTTTTCGTATGACAGGCGGAGAACCGTTGATGGATAAGAATACATTTAAAGTGTTTGATTATGTAAATGAAAATCCAAATCCTTTTTTAGATTTAAGTATAACATCAAATATGTGTCCTCCACAAGATGTATTATTTGATAGATTTCTTGATAAGATTAAGTCTTGTGAAGAAATTCGTGTATGGGAAGATACAAAAAGATTTAATCCAGACAGTGGTAATTACTGGTATGTTGCTCCTGCATACAAACATTTTAGTTTATATGTTAGTGTTGATGGTGTAGGCAAACAAGCAGAATATATGCGTGATGGATTAGACTTTGATAAAATGTACAATAATTGTCGCAGAGTATTACGTGAAACTGATGGAACTGAAATTTCTTTTATTAATACTTTTCAATTATTAAGTATACCAAATCTACGTGGATTCTTACAGATGGTATTAGATTTACGTGAAGAATTTGGATATGAAAATCAAGAAGATAAAATTATACAACCACCAGATTATAATGGTTTTAAACACCCACCTTTTGTTAGAAAGAAAAGACAAAGAGTTTGGTTTGATATCCCTTATCTAAGATATCCTGACTGGATGACAATTCAGTTAGCAGATCCTACATTACTTGATACTATACAAGAAAACATTGACTTTATGAAAGATAATGTTTTAGAAAATGACTTATATGGTCGAAAGTACACAGGTTTTAAGAATTATGAAGTATTAAAACTTGAACGTGATTTGGCGTGGGCCAAAGAGGGGATAAATATGACAGATGACGAATTAAGCACACATCTTATTCGTTTTTATGAATACTTTAAACAATATGATGAAAGACGAGGTCTTAATTTCCTAGAAACTTTCCCTGAAATGACTGATTTCTGGAATGAGGCAAAAGAAGAATACGAGGCAAAATATGGGTAGAAAACACTGGGAAGGCGAAACACTTCACCAATATAAAAAACGTATGATAGATCCTGTCAGTACGTCTTACTGTGCGGCGAAGTGGTATAACGCAACTATCTGGTTAGGTCACGGACAAACTGCCAGTTGTCACCACCCACCTGGTCATTGGATTCCACTAGAAGAATTAAAAGATAATCCTACGGCTATTCACAATACAAAGCATAAAAAACTTATGCGTAAATATATGCAAGAAGGCAAACGTCCTGCAGAATGTGAATACTGTTGGAAAGTTGAAGATATGGGTAAAGACCATATCTCAGATAGAGTTTTTAAAACAGAAATATTTAAAGATGAAGATATTCATAAAAGTGTAGAAATGCCTTGGGACGATAATGTAAATTTACGTACATTAGAAATTTCATTTGACCGTGCTTGTAATCTTAAATGTTCATATTGTAACCCTGCATTTTCAACTGCGTGGGTTAAAGACATAAACACATTTGGTGCTTACCAAAATATACAATCAGATGGTAGAGGACACTTTGTAGATACCGCTCCTTGGGCGGCTCCTGTGTCTAAACAAGAAGAAGACAATCCGTATATTCAAGCATTTCATAAGTGGTGGGAAAGTGACTTAGCAGATTGTTTAGAAGAAATTAGAATTACAGGCGGTGAGCCTATTATGCATAGAGGTACTTGGAGACTATTTGATTGGTTTGAAAAGCATCCTGATAGAGGTAGAAATATGCGTTTCGCAATTAATTCAAATCTATCTCCTGAGAAACCAAAAGTATTAGACAAACTTATTGAGAAGTCTTGGTTTGTTCCTAACTTTGAAATCTATACATCAATGGAAGCAACAAAAGAACAAGCAGAATATATACGTGATGGATTGAATTATGATTTATGGAAATCAAATATTCATCGTGTATTAAAAGAATCAAATGTGAAAAAGTTACATATGATGATGACTATTAACTCATTGTGTTTAGTTACTATTACAAACTTTATGGATGAGATGCTAGACTTGAGAGAAGAATACGGACAACGTGCGCCTACTATGACTTTAAATATTTTACGTTTCCCTTCTTTTCAAAGTGCCGCAATACTACCAGAACATATTAAAACTTTTTATAAAGATAAATTAGAAAGATGGTATCTATCAGATAGACCGCAGAGAAAATTAACAGAGGGCGAAAAAGCAAGTGTACAAAGATTAATTGATTATCTTGACATTATAAAAACTCCTCACAAGAATACTGCGGAAACTCCAAAACTATATAACGATTTTAAAGCATTCTTTTCACAGTTTGATGTTCGTAGAGGTCACGATTTCAGGGAAGTATTCAAGGGTCCTATCGCAGATTGGTATGATACTATAGATGCTAAAGCACCTACACCAGAACAAATTAAAACAAAAACATTTGTTCTTGAAGTTGGTGACAGAGCAGGCGACCCTGCAACTACAGAATCATACGAAGGTGGTGATGATGCACACGAAAAAGCAGGTGTCGGTGGTTGGGATACTGATAAAGATGCTTTGGGTGGTGTAGTCATCAATGAATAATTTCTGTCCATTAGTAACAAATAATCTTGAACTTACTACAAAGGGTGAGGCAACACCTTGTTGTATTAGTTCTAAAAGATTT
>Ga0163109_10003107_pt1 | contig 12737 bp, 15 predicted proteins | sample CRUFie1St13metaG_FD_108704 | JGI IMG/M metagenome (GOLD analysis project Ga0163109, IMG submission 108704) | Marine microbial communities from the Costa Rica Dome - CRUD Field 142mm St13 metaG | ecosystem: Environmental > Aquatic > Marine > Oceanic > Photic zone | place: Costa Rica: the Eastern... | reverse complement strand
CAATTTCAGGTGGCCCGCTTGCTTCAGTCTCGGTGTAAAGGTTCCCTCCTTGAGCTTTTAGTCCTGCAGGGTTCGGAAACCGAACTAATTCGAGCTGGCCAATAATTTGAGTACCATCAGCAGTTTCGACAGAAACCTCACCAGTGGGTGAAACAAAAACATTAGTTACTTCAGGATCTATCTGCAAACCAGCAGCAAGAGGAAGGGCATCAGCCGTTGTAATCTGTCCGTCTGGACCTATTTTAAAAGCACCATCTCGAGTGTAAGCTTCTGTTCCATCGGGCCGCTCAACTTGAAAGAAACCTGTCCCGTCAATTGCGACATCCATTTTCTCACTGGTTTGAGTAAGTTGACCTTGTGTAAAGATTTTTGCTGTCGAAACAACTTTAGTACCATTTCCCATCTCTACTCCAGTTGGTATTACATTACCAGCACCTGTTTGACCACCTGCCTGACGAGGATTTTGGTAGAGTAGATCCTGAAACTCTATTTTGTTTTTCTTAAATCCAGTGGTGTTAACATTGGCAATGTTATTAGAGATGACATTCAGATTTAGTTGTTGTGCCTGCATTCCTGTGGCACCAGAGTAAAGTGATAAGTTCATATGTAAATTTGGTTAAATTAAGCAGTTTGACCCAATGTACCGATTGCTTTACCGATATTTTGATCAAAAGTAGTTATCATTTTTTGATTAGCCTCATGTGCTCTCGAAACCTCAATCAGACCTATCATTTCTTGAATTGCAGAAACATTACTATCCTCAAGATATCCTTGCATGAGAGTAAATTGCTCAGGGTCAGCAAGTTCTGGCTCAATCCCCTCTTCCTTAGACACAAAACCGCCTCCGACTTTTTGAAGATCCATTAACGGGTCATTAAAAACGAAGACACCAATTTGACCGATATTCTGTTCGCCCTGAAAAACCTGACCACTTTTATCAATTATTAGGTCTCCTCCTCCGGGTATAGTTTGTATGTTGTTTCCTCCAGCATCGGAAAATTCATGTCCCATACTATTTACCATAACTCCGTCTGCATTAATATAATGCTGACCATCTCGAGTGTAAACCGCATCACCATTTGTGTTCATCAATGCAAAAAAACCATCTCCTCGTATTGCCATATCCAAAGGATTATGGGTTTCTTTTAATTCACCCTCATTGAAATCAACTTGGTTTTTCATAACTGGAAATGAACCGGGCATTTCATTCCTAAGTCTGTCATGAGTGCTTCTAGCAATTTCACCACCCTCAACTGCTTCAAAACTCACTGCAACTTTTTTAAAACCAGAAACATGGCTTGCTGCGATGTTGTTTGCTATAACATTTTGGTATTGCTCAAGACCTCTTAATGCAGATGCGTTTTCGTATAAAGATAAATTCACATACTACACAAAGCATTTTTAATGCCACAAGCAATCCGAGGCAAAAAGTTTAAACTTCGGGATACTCGCAGTTGATCTTTAAAAGGCGACTATCCTCAAGATGAATAACAATCTGCCGAGGTTTGCTGTCTATTGAAACCACCTCAACTTTGGGACAGTCTTTCTCATCAAAAATAACTTGGGATTCGCACTCTGAACTTAATTCTGTTTCGGTTTTGCTTGATTCAATTTTGCCAGACGGGGTTTGACTCAAAAAAGGACGAAAAGAAGAATCCCCTGAAGAAGGATTAACATCACCACCCTGCCCTCTACCTGAAAGATAATTATCCATTATAACTTGATGTTCAAATTTTGTTGATATGATTATTTATATTGAGCTAAATTCTCTTTGCTCATATCTAAAACTAAACTTAATTCAACTCTACGATTCTTGGCAGGTTGGTTAGGGAAACGAGATTTGTTAGGTTTGGTAAAACCATGACCAGTAACACGCTCAAGCTTGTCATCCAAGTCATTTGCAGAATAATATGAAAGAGCATTGGTTATTTCTAGTGCTTGTAGCGTGGACATCTCCCAAGAATCCTCTCCATTTAATCCTAGACTATCTTTTAAGTGGCTGGTGTGTGAATCCACCCGGTAAACGAGAACATGCTGAGAGAGTAACCATGACATTCTCTGCATCACCTTCCTACCATGATTTGTCAATCGAGGAGAAGATGTTTCAAAAATTGGTTTCTCGTCACCATGAAACAGAACAACCTTCAATCCGTCTGCTGTCGCATCGATTTGGATGATCGAATCATCAATTTCATGAAGTCTTAGACGAGCATACCAATCTTGAGCAATCCGGTGAAGAACATCAATATCTATCGATGTAGTATCATTTGTGTTACGCATCGTCGTGTCAGATCGACCAACAATCTGATCAACCATACTGCCGGGTCGAGCATCTTTTTGCTCGATAGGCGTGGATTTGGGAACTCCTGCTTTATAAGGGTCTCTAAAGAAGCGGGTTGTTGCAACAATGACTTCTTCATCTTGAGATAGAATCCAAAGAACAAGGAAGAGCGACATCATACCCGTTACAAAATCTGCGTAAGCGACTTTCCACGCACCACCGTAGGCAATCCTAAGCGGTTTAATTTGAAATCGACGAGACATAATAATGAGATAATGAAAGCGAAGATTATCTAAGCACCTTTAGCTGCATCCTTACATTTCTCTTCCAATTCATCTGCTGTAGGTTGAATCTGTTTATCCAAAGATCTTCTTCCAATTTCAACAGCCATGATTGGCGAAAGCCCGGTAGCAAAACCAGAAACTGATCGCTCTACAATTCTGAAATAGAGAAATTCCTGAGTCTGGTTTAAAGAAACTAAACGACTAAGTGGCACTCCAATCCCATAAGCCAAGAAAATACCCAAAAATGTACCACTGAGGGCTGCAGCCACTTTGTATCCGACCGATTCAGGATCTTCGAGATTGGACATAGTATTGATAATTCCAAGAACAGCCGCCACGATTCCTACACCAGGTAAAGCATCAGAAATCATGTCGATCGCCTTAATCGTCCGGGTCGCTTCAGCTTCGCGGCTGCTTAATTCGGCATTCAAAATACCCCCGATCTCTCCGGGTTTACATCTTCCATCTACAATAGGGCGAAGAGAATTACACAAAAACTCAACCAAAGCATCATCCTTTAAAAAAGAAGGATACTTTGTGAAAATGGTGCTATTTTGAGGGTCACTTACATGCTCATCGAGGGCCGGTGTACCTTTTCTTCTACCAAGCATGAATAATTCATAAAGTAAGACGAGCAGATCGATAAATTTTTTCGGATCAGCTATACCTCCCTTAAAAGCCTTAAGAATATCATCCTTCAGATTCATAAGAACGGCTTTAGGACTCGAAACAATCAAAATGCCTAAACCGATACCGCAAATAATCATGATTTCACCCGCATGGATTAGAGTTACTGGGTTACCTCCTGCTACGGTGAAACCACCTATACAAGCCACGAAAACAATAATTATACCAACTGTTAAAAGCATTTCTTATTAAATTAGATTATGATTTAAATTGAGCCTTGAGTGTTAATAAAGTCTGTGAAAGGATTTGACTAATTCTTCCTTCGGTCAAGCCAAAGATATGAGCAATTTCAGAGAGCCTAAGTTCTTCAAAATAATAAAGCATCAGAATCTTCTTTTGAGGGTCAGGTAGTTGTTTGATTTTATCACGAAGTAGTAAGACTTTTTCTTTCTCCTCGAGTCTTTCCGCTGAGGTAATTTCTGTGGGATCATCAAGAGTTTCAGAAAGCGGCAGGTTTTCATCACCTATACCAGTTTGTTTACTGCCGTCTATTGGTACAAAAGAAATCGGTTGAGTCTCTTTCAAAAGCTTTGCATATTCTGCTGAAGTGAGTTTGAGAGCCGAGCAAATTTCTTGTTCCGAAGGAGTACGATTATGCTTTTGCTCAAAATCTGCGATAGTTGCCTGTAGCGATCTAGCCTTTGCACGATTTGCACGAGGTAGGGAATCAATTTTCCTAAGTTCATCCAATAAAGAACCACGTATACGAAGTGCTGCATAATTCCCAAAAGATTTACCCTTGGTTGGATTATAATGATTCACCGAAACAATTAATGCCTTAACTGCAACTCCGTACATATCTTCCATTTCATAATGATCAGGAAAATTGTGACGCATTCTGACAACAATTGACTTAACTAAGGGGAGGTAATCTTGAATCAGTTTTTCACGTTCAACTTCAGATCGCATTGCCTTTCGGTAATTTTCGCTAGCAACCCTCACCATGGGTGAACTCACCAAGGTTTTTTCAGAAATGTGCTTAGCAGTACTCACAATCTATCTACACCTTTGTATCGACCAAGAGATTGTCAACAGAAGAACTATCCTTACTTTTCACAGTTTTACTCCGCTTGATTTGAGATTTAGTAATTGGAGGTGGTGTGTCCAAAGTTTTATTTGATTTTAAATTAGGGCTTGTCGTAGAAGAAAGGGTATAGTTTGTAAGAATTATATCCAAAAGAAATCTTCCGCAAACAGAAAAGCTTAAGCAACCAACTGCACCATGGACAAGAGTAAATGCAAAATTTTTGTGCATAAAAGATGCAATAAGATAAAAAAGGAAGAATCCTATAAATCCTGTGAAGCAAAAGAAAAAGCGCGCGTCGTTTTTAATCATTATTTATATTCTTTGGTAGCTAGTAAAACCTTTCGAATAAAGTTCCTCTGGAAAAGTTTTGGCAATAAGTTGATTCAGCACACTTGTTGAGAAATCTCCAGTAACATTCTGCCCATTACAAATACAAACAGGAGCAAGATTTGAATTAAGAATGATGGGCCAAAGCTTTGTGGAGTTTGTCATTTCATCAAAATGAGTGATTGCTATGTGAGTTGCATTTAAACTTTTGGACGAACGAATATACCTCGTTATAATTTCTCTATCATAAGCACCATTGACCACTAAAATGCGAGTTTGTACTCCTAGATCATCTAAAATCTGATTGGCACCGGTCCATTCATCCATTTCACTAAGTCCAAACCCTGGGAAATCAAGATATAATGGATGATTCTCGTCAGTATGAGGAATACTTTGTGATTCCCGAAACAGGGTTACTCCAACGACTTCACAGAATATTCGAAGTGCGTCATCCGGATTGGGCACACCGTTTTCAACTTTAAGCACATTTGGAAGGTTTTTATTCATGAAAACCTCGTGAGCCAAAAACTTACAAAGAGTGGTAGTCTTCCCTACCCCGGGCCCACCTAGTAAAGCTACCTTTTCGGTACACGTGGTTTCCGTGATTGACCGATAGCGATCGCTAAGTCCGACCGTGATTTCTTTTAACACTTCTGCGATTGAAGCCTGCTCTAAATTCGACCAGTTAGACCAAGACCTAATATCTGAAAGAAGAGCTGTATCAAAGCCAAACTTTGACAAAAGTTTGTAATTATCAGTACCATTCTCCTCAGCTTCCTTAATTGCTACTTTTTCAGTTTTTTGGGAAGGTCTCTCAGTACCACCCTTTTCTATGGGTTGTTCCTTTGCAGGAGTAGGATTAATCGAAGGCTCTGTGACAACAGGGTCAATTACTTCACGAACCTCTTCATTTTCTTCCACTACCTGGGCAATCACTTCGAGCTTTGGCGAGGAAATAAAACGTTTCAATCCTTCTCCTCCTACTTGTCTGACGGAAATCACTTTCGCGTTGTCACCGAGTTTATCCCGGATAACGCGAACCGCTTCTTCTGCAGAACGCACGATGAGTCGAAACTTTTTTCCAGTTCCTTCATCAGTATTAGCTTGTTGCAGTATCGACATATCAGATCAATATCATACAGGAACAGCTGAAGGCTCCTCTTGAATGCTATTTAATTCAGGGTTATCGTTCATCGCCTGAAGAACATCAGGTGGTAAGGAATTTTGAGGCAAGGTGATAGACCCGTAAGGTTCAATTCTCGTTTCAGTAGGCAATTCCTGGTAAGATAGTATAACTAACTGAGGATATGAAGGCTCCATAAACCTTCTAAATGCAAGCCTAAGCTCAGATGTCGTAATCAGTAATGGCGTCAATCCCTGCTCTGTCATCTCTTTAATCTGAGGGTCTATCTCCTGAAGAATTCCTTCCGTAATTTCGGGATCCATAACCAGTCCAATATCGAATTGGCTCCTTTTAACACGTCCTATCAATGATTGTTCAAGCGACGGATCGAAAGTCAAAGCAAGGAGTTTATCGGGTTCGACTTCAAATTCTTTAACAAAATACATCCCCAAACGACGTCTCGCTTGCTCTGAAAGCTCATCAGGATTCTTTGTTATAGGAGCCATGTCAGCGATAGTTTCTAAAATAAGAGTAAGATTCTTGATAGAAATTCTTTCTCTAAGCAAGTTCTGTAGAGTTCTTTGAATGACACCTACATTGACTAAATCAGGCAAAAGCTCACTTACTAATGTAGGGTTTTTATCTTTAATCAAATCAAGTAATTTTTGGGTGCCTTCGCGCTCTAAAATAAGATAAGCGAATCTCTTCAGCACATCAGATAGATGAGTCACTAATACAGACGAGGGATCAACTACAGTGCAACCTTCAACCTCAGCCTCCCGTTTTTTATCTTCAAGAATCCAAGTAGCACCAATTCCAAAAACAGGTTCAATTGTGGGAATTCCATCTAATTTCCTAGCATCGCCTCCACCCATACTCATTGCCAAAACACGATCAGGCATAACATTCGACCTAATTATTTCCTTACCTCGCAACAAGAAACGATATTCATTAGGTTCTAATTCTATATTATCTCGGACACCTATAGTCGGCAATAGCATCCCCATTTCTCTTGCGAAATTTGTCCTCGCACCAGTAATGCGGTCAAGTAAATCGCCACCCTTCTTTTTATCTGCTAGAACTAGCAAACCGTATCCCATTTCAAGTCCAAAAACCTCTTGCTCGATAGCACTTTCCATAGGAGACAAAGCTGATACATCATCTGCAACAGGTGCAGGTCCTGCAGCCACATCATGGGCGGTTTGCGAAGATGAACCACCACCGAGAGCACTTGAATTTGTTGCTAAAGATCCACTCTCTTGCCCCTCGCTGTCACCGAGCTTTCTCTTAACGAAATAAGCGGTAATAAAACAGGCAACGGATAAAATGAAAAAGGGCCAAAATGTCTCGTAAAGAAAGAACGAAAAAAGAAGTAATAAAGCACCCGCAATAGCAATTGCTCTCGGATAAACAATCAATTGCTTTGAAACATATTCTCCTAAATCCCCTTCCTCTGAAGAACGGGTAACCAATATACCAGCCGCTATAGAAACGATTATAGAGGGAACCTGAGTAACTAGACCATCACCGATGGAAAGTATTGTATAGGTCTCTAAAGCCTGAGTAATTTCCATGTCTTTTTGAAAAAAACCAATCAGGATACCACCAACAACATTTACAACAGTAATGATAATACCAGCAATTGCATCACCTCTGACAAACTTACTGGCACCATCCATAGAACCATAAAAATCAGCTTCCTTTTGAAGTTTCTCTCTCTTGGCTAGCGCTTGAGCTTCAGTAATAACCCCATTCTGCATTTCTGCATCAATTGACATTTGCTTGCCCGGCATTGCATCCAAAGTAAATCGAGCGGTCACTTCGGCGATTCGACCAGCACCTTTCGTGATGACAACGAAATTAATGATTACGAGAATCAAGAATATAACTGTGCCAACAACATAATTTCCTCGTACAACAAAACTCCCAAAAGCCTCGATTACACCGCCTGCATCTCCATCCAGCAAAATCAGTCGAGTTGAAGCTACATTAAGGCCCAATCTGTAAAGTGTGACAGCTAATAAAAGAGTAGGGAAAACTGAAAACTCGGAGGGATCTTTAAGATAAATAATGGTCAGCAGAATAAGAAGAGAAATAGCAATGCTAATGACTAATAATAGACTCAGAAGGTCCTTGTGAACAGGAACCACGAGTAGAAAAATTGCCAAGAAAAGACCACCGACAAATCCTAGGTCACTATTGCCCTTGAATACGGATAATTTTTCTTTGATCTGCTCAAACATTGTGAAAAGGTTTTATGCAATCATTTTGGATTGCTTAGGTGCAAGTAAGCGACGAGCTTTCAGGCGATGGAAATAATATGAATGTGTCTTGTAGACATTTGCTAATATTTCAGCCACCACCCTGTAAAGCTCAAGAGGTATTGCCTCCCCCACTTTGCCTAGCGCAAATAGAGAGCGTGCCACTGGTTTGTTTTCAACCATTGGTACATCAAACTCGATTGCTATTGATTTAATTCTTCTTGCCAAGAGATTTTCTCCTTTCGCCACAACCACTGGAGCATGATCCGTGCCCTTTTCATATCTAAGTGCTACAGCATAGTGAGTTGGGTTAGTTACGACCACATCCGCAGTCGAAACATCTTGAGCTCCCTGCCCACCAAGTAATTCCATTGCTTTTTTTCTTTGCGCAGATTTAATTTCTGGAGCAATTTCTTTTGATTTTCTCTCATCTTTAACCTCTTGCTTGGTCATTTTTAGTTCTTCGTGATTCTCTTTTTTCTTAATAATGTAATGAATAACTGCGATTATCAGCAAGAGAAGCACCAGTATAGCAAATAGAACTACAATCAAAATATATATAAATCTCAAAACTTCCTCAATTGGAATAGGTGCATAAAAAATAGGATGATCGAGAAAAATTAAAATTGTTAGCCAGACAACTGTTCCAATTGCCATAAACTTAAGGAAATCAATTAAAAAAGTCTTCAATCCTTTTACTCCAAAAATTTTCTTAACACCATTTATTGGATTAAATTTATTTAAACTTGGAGTTATTGCTTTGGGTGTCAGCCTAAAGCCTGTTTGTAAACCCTCACCAATAAATGCCGCTATCCAACAGCAAATCATAAGAGGCAGTACAACATTAATTATTGTTAGGTAAGCGTTCTTTAAAATTAATGCAGCACCAGGTTGCCCTAGTCTTATTTTATCAAGATCTTCAAACACCCCCTTCGTAAACTGGGCTAAATATTCTGCTTTAGCTGGAGCAAAAAAAATAATAACCAATAGTCCGGCTAATAATGTCAATGTCATTGAAATCTCAGGGGCTTTTGCAAATTGACCCTTACTTCGAGATTCGCTCAATTTTTTCTCGGTCGGTTCTTCAGTTTTAGAACTTTTATCAACATCCGACATGACTAACCTACTTGAATAATATCTAGCATTACCTCCACCGATCTCCTGCTATGCTCAATAATGTATGAAGTAAATAACAAAAGAGATGCCACCAACAAAATGAATCCGGATAAAATGCGAATAGAGAAACTAGTCATAAATACATTCATTTTTGGCACAGCTTTTCCCAATACCGCAAAAGATACATTGATTAAAAAGTTGAGTGCGATAAAAGGTGCAGCAATGAGTGTACCGACAACAAAAACTTTTGAAACTTCTGCCACATATTCCTCCAACGGATTCGCCTGCAAAAAGAAACTTCCTATTGGAAGAATTTCAAAGCTCATTATGAATGCCTTCAAGACATCGTAGTAAACCCCTGAAACAAAAAAAATGAGCAGACTAAAATAATATAATAGTGTGGTAATAGTAGCGTCTGAACTACCAAGGAGAGGATTGACACTGTTACTGGCCATTAACCCTATTTCATAAGAAATAAGGTAACCAGCCAATTCCACTGCAAAAAAAATCATGCGAACCATCATGGCAAGGAGCAGACCAATGCATACTTCATTCAAGGCAAGAAGGATCGCTCCCGCAAAATGAGAAGCCAAGTCCAAGTTTGCTGGAACGAGTGGATTAATCAAAATTGAAAGAAGTAGACCAAATGCTGTTTTCACTCTTTTGGGGAGCATTTTGCCTGCAAACAAAGGAATCCCCATAAAGAAGGCTCCAGTTCTAAGAAAGACTAAAACCCAAACAACTATTTCACCCGCCTCAATCGTCATTGGGCCATATTAGGGATCATGCTGAACATAGAGATGCAAAAATCCATTAGGGTCCTAAGGATAAAGTTGGATGATATTAGTATAGCTAGAGAAACACATACAAGTTTAGGAACAAAAGTCAGAGTTTGCTCCTGCAAACTAGTAATCGATTGAACAAAACTAACCAACAAACCAACTACCGTTGCGGTTCCTAATATTGGAATAGCTAAAATGAGACCTGTCTGAAGAAGGTTTCTCATAATATCCACTGCCAATTCTAAATTCATAAATGATAAATACCTTAGACAATATTAAAACTATTAATAACTGACTGAATTACGAGATACCATCCATCAACCAGAACAAAAAGTAAAAGTTTAAAAGGCATGGAGATAACTACTGGAGGCATCATCATCATCCCCATAGACATCAGAGATGAGGCAACAATGAAATCTACTATAATAAAAGGTATAAAAATAAGAAATCCCATCTGAAAGGCAGTCCTAAGTTCACTGAGCACAAAAGAAGGCACAACAATACTTAAGGGTAATTCATCACGAGTCATCGCTCCCTGCCTTGAAATCTCAAGAAAAAACTGAGCATCTTCCTGCCTAGTTTGATTCATCATAAAGTCCTTCATGTGAGCAGTAGCAAGCATTAACGCATCCCCTGATTTCATTGTTGCGTCCATATAAGGAACGACCGCTTCTTGGTAAATACGATCCCAGACTGGACCCATTACAAAGAATGTCAAAAATAGAGCGAGACCAATGATTATCTGACTGGAAGGTGCAGAGTTTACGCCTATTGCGTTCCTAACAAAACCCAAGACAATCACAATTCTGGTAAAACAAGTCATCATCATGATCACCGAAGGACCCAATGTTAGAATCGTCATGGCAACCACTAATTGTATTGCTACACCAAAATCACCCTCCTCGTTCGAACCAGTAACATCAATTCTTAATCCCGGTGCACCCGTACCCGTAGTTTGACTGTATAAATCACCCAACAAAATAAAACTTAGGATGAATAATAACAGGTATTTTTGCTTCATAGAAAAGTCTTTTATCAATTAATTTTGATCATGATCAGCCAACTTGGCTAAATGGGATACACCAGTAGTTGAGACTGCTAATAAATGCTTTTCTGACTCATATTGAGTCACGACGATAAATTGCCTATTACCGAGAGAACATGTCTCTACAATCCTTAATTTATTATTTTGACCAACCACAGTCTTAAGTCCATTTTTTTTAGAAAAATACTTCAGGGCTAAGGCAATGCCACAAAGTACAAAAAGAAAAACAATGACCTTTCCCCAAATCCAAGGATTTTCTAAGCTTGGCGAGGTAGACACCGAACTGGACAAGAAAAATGTTGGTACGAAACTTCCCATATTTGAATGGGATTAACGAATTGAAATGTTCAGGACGAAGAATCTACAATTTCGGTCACCTTGAGACCAAATTTGTCATCGATCACAACCACTTCACCGTAAGCAATTAATTTACCATTAACCAAAAGACTAACTGGATCCTTTGCGTTTTGCTTAAGTTGAATCTGTGCTCCTGGGCTCAACTCGATAACTTCTTTCATAGGAAGTTCTGCCGTTCCCAATTGGACTGTGACATCAACTTTCACATCCATAACAATATCCATTTTTTTGTTATCCATTTTTTTTGCCGATTAAATTTACTGCGTTCGAGATACTTTCATTAACCTGGAAGGCAACTTGATTACCCTCGATTCCCACTTCACCAATGAAGCAAGTTCTTCCTTCAACCCTTAATTTTGTCTCTTTAATTAAGTCAGACTCCATTTCAATAACATCATTTACTTGCAAATTAGAGAGATCTCGGAGTGAAAGTTCAAAAGCGTTCCATTCTGCAGAGACATCAACAGGAATATTGTCATAAATTTCATGCCATCTTGAAACCTTAGGAACATTTTTTTTACTGTCATCATTTGAAGCAGAAGACAATAATCTACTCAATACCGGTTCCATCGTATAATACGGAACAGCAATCCTCATAGGACCAGAAACATCACCAAAAGAAGCTTCCATACTTAAAACTAGAACCATTGCATCTGAAGGAGATGTTTGAAGGAACTTACCCGTACTCTCGTTGCCGATAATAGAAGGTGTTAATTGCATGGAATGCGACCATTGCTTACACCACTCCTCAAGGATGATTAAATTAAAATCCTCGACCAAGGCTTTTTCAATATCAGTTAGACCTCTTTCTTCAGGATTAGTTGATCCTCTTCCCCCTAAAATCCGATCAACAACAGTAACGGACAAATGAGAGTTAACATCTAACAGGCATACACCGTTCAACTCTTGAATCTTGAATAGAGAAATACAAGATGGAGTCTTTATAGACTGAGTAAAATTGGAATAAAGATCTGCATTAAGGTCTTCGAGTTCAAGATTGAACTCTGTTCTTAAAAACATTGAGAGATGACCTGAAAGATAGTAGACAAATTGTTCTGATTTAGTCCTAAGTTTGCTAAGATCTGCGTCAGACAAAACGATAGGATTGGTGAAATCATACTTTTTTACGGTTACGGTATCAGAATCTGTAATTTTCGTACCGTCATGCAAAAATAGTGGACCAGTTGCAACCGAGCCTTCGATTTCGCTTATATCGAAGCTCTCATCATCAAATTTTGTATCTTCAGACATTTAAAAAATATTGATTTATTTCACTGAACAACAAACTGCATGAAGTATATTTGTCTAATCAAATCACTTTCACCATCCCGATATTTTCTCAAAACTGAAGAGAAACCTTTCTTCAAATCAACTCGGACTCGTTCCTGAAAACCATCTAATTGAGCATCTTCGTAACTATACCCACCCATGATAGATAAAGCCTTAT
>Ga0163109_10003106_pt1 | contig 12739 bp, 8 predicted proteins | sample CRUFie1St13metaG_FD_108704 | JGI IMG/M metagenome (GOLD analysis project Ga0163109, IMG submission 108704) | Marine microbial communities from the Costa Rica Dome - CRUD Field 142mm St13 metaG | ecosystem: Environmental > Aquatic > Marine > Oceanic > Photic zone | place: Costa Rica: the Eastern... | reverse complement strand
GTGATGTTAATCTGATCATCGGTCTTAGTAACTGCCGAAGCAAGTTCACCTTGAAGATTGCCGTATTGATAAGAAATTCTGCTGCTAAAGCTTTCATCACCTGTAGTAATGTCTCCACCTTTTGCGGAGAGACCAGACTGATAAACATAAGGTGAACCACCTGCAAGAATGTCCTCAGTAGCAACACCAACATTAACAGTTAGTTGATCTAGGTTATTGGCATCAACTTTAGTAACTAGATATCCACCATTGAATACGGAACTTACTCCAGTATAACCACCTATGAATACTTTCTCATTTACCTGCAATCCGTGTCTATTACTTAATGTTAGTGTACTAATACCAGTAGCAGGTGTAAAGTTAGTAGCATTAATCAACCAGGTCTGACCATCGACAGTGGCATGTGCAAGATCAGCATTTCTAATGCCAATACCAATTTCAGTAGATCCTAATCCAACTGGTGCTGATGATACAACATCAAATTGTTTTGTTTGTCCTACATTAATATCAGTAATTCTATAGGTTTGATTATATTCTTTATAAAGATCACTAACTCTATCAATACTAACAGCATCACCTAAGTTATCATAAACCCTAGTAACTCTAACTGTACCAGGAACATGACCAGAGGAAGAAGTAGCAATACCAACAACAGATAAAGTATTACCTACACCATAAGCAGAACCACCGTCAATGATTTCAACACTAACCATAGTTCCTGCAGAAGAAACTTGAACTCTTGCAGTTGCATGATCACCAGTTGTGGAATTTGCATATCCAACCAATTCTGCATTGTATATGTTTTCAGTAACACCAATACCAGAACCATAGTTTACACCAGGATCTGTAATTTCAACTTCAATAATTCTATTGAGACCATGATCTTCGTCTGTGAAGATTGTATGTCTTTCATTATCAACATTATCGGTTAGGATATCAGTAACACCAAATCCTACACCATGATCAATTTGGTTTGCAATAATAGTCTCTTTTGTAAGACTCTTCTCTGGATCATTAATTACAACCTTACCAATGGGATCTGCAACAGCATAAGATCTTGCAGCATCTGGGTCAGAGTTTGGATTATCTCTATCATATTCGGGATAGAGATTATCTAGTGGTTGTAGTAGTTTTACGTTTGTGAATGGTGAAACTGATGGTTTGTTGGAAGAGTTGATAACAGTGACATGATACACACCATCTTGCTCGTTCTGAACATATGGTTGAATTTCATCAGATTTGTATACAATAAATGTTCCACCATGCTTTTTCTTCTTAAGTTTTGGTAGATCCTGATTACGAGTATCAGTATCACTAGTAAAGTCACCAGGATTTGACTTAATATCAACTTTGAATTCTTTTCTACTTACAATAGAATCGACGGTAAATGTACCATTGAAACCTTTATTTGCCGTACCTGTAGTATTGAGTCCACTATAAACATCAGTAATTTCGACTTGAGAACCAACAGTTAGACTGTGTGGTAGTTCTGTTCTAAAAGTTGCCTGTTCAGAAACACTATCCCAATCAGCATTAGCAATAAACTTAAAGTTTCTAAATTCAGAAGAATTAGAAAGACTTTCACTATCAAAACTTAAGAATCTGCTAACTTCTTCATTGGAAGCACCATCGACATTATTAGATTCTTGTAGAACGAATCCATCAACTGGAGGTCTACCTAGAGTTGGAGAGTCTTTAGGAAGTACATATCTTAGTTTATAGAGACTTGCTTCAACATTTCTATCAGTTGGTTTCCTGAGAACAAATGTTCTTGGAGTTATTTCGCCAAGATCTGCAACACCTCTCGTCCATAATTGCTTATAGATGCTTAGTTCTTCACCATCAGAGTGAGTTGAAACATTAATATACCACTGAGATTTTGTTTCATCCCATTGAACTGGATGTCCTAAATCACCAGCAGACTTATCAGATACTCTACTAACAACACTTAAAATTCCACCAGTATTGTTGAGAGTAATTGGTACGTCATTATTTGCATCATTAAGAGTTGCAGCAAGTTTTAACTGCTTTGCAGTTAGTGCTGGATTTGGTGCAATTGCTGTGGTAATCGCATAATACACTTGCTCTTCAGTAATACCATCAGGTAGACCACCATTTTCACTAATAATTCTAACAGTCTCACCGTTTAGGAAAGTATGATTCTCTTCTAAGTTGAGAGTATTAGAAGCAATATTATTAACGTTGCCGATCTGCTGAACTTTGTGAATCTTCTCTGAGATCTTTTCATCTGTAGTGCCCTCAGTATTGGGCATGATCACCTTAGAGTGATATGTTTCAATCTCATTACCAGAAGCAAGAAGAACCTTCAGTGCTTCGTTCTTAGCAGAACCAATTCTGTATCCGTCAATAACAGTTGCAGGTGGAATATCGAAGTTATCTTCACCATATAGGAAGAGTTTACTGGTTGTCGCAATACCAACAGAAGTAGTGACACCTACATCAATACCTAAGAATTCAACACCAGCACTTTCAGATTCAATTTCTTTTGGTGTTACGACGTGAGTAACATAACCAATATCATCTCTTGGGAATGCATCGGGTCTGAAACCTTTTGATACTAGAGCTTTAGCACCGAAGTTGGAGTTGGAGTTGGTGATAGATGCGTCACCACCAGTCTCTAGTAAGAAGTGATTATTGAAACCAATTGCGAAGACCGAAACGATCTGTAGCAGTGAATTGTTACTACATTTAATATGATGGTTCTCATATTCTGGTTTGAATCTTGCACGGGAATCTGTATGGATGTTCTCGTTTCCTGCAGCAAGAGTGCCTTCATATAGACCAGTTGTGCTATTATACTTCACAAAGGCATTGTCATCCTTCTGAAGACCGATACCAGTGTACTGTGCAAGCACCATAGACTTGAATCCAGTTGCCTTGCTACCATCAGCATGGAGACCGCACATACCAAAAACAGATCTCAGAGAGATGTTAAAGATGTATGGTGATGCGGATGTAACGGTATCAACAGAAATGTTTAGTGTTGCACCAGAAGTAGTTGCTGGTAGTGGTTGAACTGGTGGTGTAGAAACCTGATACTTAATCTCAGTATCAGATAGAACTTCAAATACTGCAAACTGACCGTCATAACCTGCGTCAGAAATACCTTGAATACGAATAGGTGTATTTACATCTAGACCTTCTACTTTATTTTCTAGTGTAACTGTAATTTCTGTTGAAGAAATATTACCATCACCTGCTCTAATGCTAGTAATTCCTACTTCAACACCAGTAGAACCAACAATACGATATTCATCGACTTTTGGTTCGATATCTAGAGTATCGGAAGGATAGTCTGGAGAAACTTCTCTACCAGAAGGTGTACCATATGCGAAACCAACCTTTTGATAGTACATCTCAAGGTCAGTATTTTCATCACTATAAGTTAGGAATTCATCATCAATATTGACTGCATTCACACCATCAGCATATTCAAATACTGTTAGTTTATGGTGGGAGAAGTTAGGAACAAATGAATTTGTTGTGTAGTCTTTATATACAGTACCAGTTTGATCACCATCAAAAATGGAGAACTGCCACATGTAACAAGCACCTGTTAGACGGAAGATGGCAGATCTTTCAATATCACTATTTTCTGGATTAGGAACATACTTAGGAATAATCTTAGTCTTTCTAAGATCAAGACCTACAAGAGATGTACCTCTAGGAATAATAACACCACCGTAAATACTATTAAGTTTATAAAGTGCGTTATTAGGGCTATCTAAGTCAAAGTTACTATTAACGTCTAGTGGTGGAAAATCGTCTGAGGTAGTACCACTTCTAAGACGATAAGTGTTTTCTACCTGATCGTGTATTGGAATCCATCCTGGTCTATTATCTACGATGTGCTCACCAGGATAGAGTAGAATGGTAGTTTTACCAAATCTATCGTTGTTTTCTCCTGCTTGGTAGGAGAATCGGGCTGCTTCTAGCAGTGCCCTTTGAATGGTTTTAAACGGTCTTGCTAAAGAGTTACCTTTATTCTCGATACTGTCTGTAGAATCCAGACTTGAAGGATCTACATAAAGAATCTCACCTTTGGTGCTCTTTAGAAAATTATCCAGACGACTAAGACCCATCTTATTAAGCTTTAAATTCCTATAGGTCTATTTAGTCATCTATTTCATAGGAGTAGAGAGACTTGAACTCTCACGGGCATAATGCCCAACAGATTTTAAGTCTGGTGCGTCTACCGATTCCGCCACACTCCCAAAGAATCACTCCTCTTCAAGTTCTATATCCCAAGTAGGAGGATGGAAATGACAATACTCATTAAAAGTAATTTTCATCTCCTTGTTGCTAAGGTTAGCATGTGCTGCTGCCGTTGGCAAGTTCCACTTTGCTGACCATAACATTTCCATCGACTTCCGTGTTTCTGGTCTCATTCTTTTTCAAATTCATACATTGTTAGTGAACCCCATTCAAGATTGCCATCTTTCCAACCTTGATCCATACTCTTGTAAATTTGTCCATTAAACTCAACAAAACTTTTAAGAGATGTACCTCGTATAATTGGATCTACATACATTAGACCACCTTTATAAAATCCATCAATAGTTGCGAATCCCATATCAAATGCTGGACTACGATTCCAATCATCTCCCCAGTTCTCTACGATGATAATATCATCTTTTTCTACTATTTTATGATAACGAAAACGATATGGACTGCTTTGTCCTTCATGATCATACCATTGACAGATGGACATTTTGTTGTTGCCAAGATTTTCCCAAACTACATGAACATAAGAGTGGTCTCTTGGACTAGATGCTGCTTGCTTCCAGTTGTTATATGTTCCCTGTAGTTTGGAAATAAACTCTTCAATCATGCTGCTACAAGTGGTTTGGTATAGAAAATTTGTTCTTCGTCAATACGATCAGTGATGAGTTGAAAGACTGCCATGAACTCATCATATGTGTCACAGTCAACAACCTTCTCATCACCCTCACTAGAGAACAGTGTGATCTCTCGTCGTGCTAGGTTGATCAGAACTGAATTGACGTACTCTTCCATGGTCCTCTGTGCTTGACTTGCTTAGTATAGCAGAGCATAGGGTCTGCGTCAATAGTCGAAACCAGAAATCGAGAACTGATCCTTGCTGCCTGGGTACTCTGCTGGTGTCTCACCCTTATACTCAACGATCAACTCCTCACCGTCGATGCGAGAACCTTGAATCGTGTAAAAACAATCAATCTTTGCTGCGTTACCAGACTTGACTTTGACTTGAGATCCCCATTGAACTGCTTCTACCATAAGATCTTGAGAGTATCCAATTTGAGTCAATGAAACAGTGATAGATTCTGGATCTACGAGTCCTTTCCAATACTCTGGAAGTGTAATGATATTATTATCGGTCAGTCTACCTCTAATATAAACACCTGCTTCTGGTCCTTCTAGGCAGATATGACGTAGACGATGCCCTTCTTTATTTGGGTGCTTAATATCAAAACCTTTCCAAGATTGAACATTAATATTGCCTTGGAATGTTGATGCAGTTACTGTATTAGTAACTTGAAGATCATCAAACTTACCTTTTACTTGTAGGTAAATGGGACATTGATTCTGATCTGCATATTCATTACTATCTCCAGAACTAGATCTGCGAAGATAATCAAAATTAGGATGTGGTGTTCCTGTTATTGCAGCATTACAATCTTTACTACTGTGACTACCTGGTACAAATTCTGTCATAATAAATCTCCTTATCGAACGTCGTAGTTATATCCAGCAATAGAGTAACCACTATTATCACCTGGGTAATCTGCTGGGGATTGACCTGGGTATTCCGCAATTAGACGTTCTCCGTCCTTACGTTCTGCATAAATGTGGTAAAAACAATCGATGGGCATTCCACCTTTTGCTTGTAAGTAAATCTTTTCTTCATCAATTCGTTTAACGATAACATCTTGATGGGCACCAATAGGGGTAAGACTAACAGTGATTGATCTTACATCAACAAAGTCTTTCCAATAAGATGGAAGGACAATTTCTTTCTTGTTTGTTACCCTACCTCTAACATAGACATCATTATATGGTGCTTCTGGACAAGTATGTCTCAGTCTCCAACCTTCTAATGATGGGTGAGGAATATCAAAGTTCTTCTTAACTTGTAGTAGGTGACCACCACAACTACCAAGAACCAAACCTTGAACCTTCAAGTTGCCACCAACAGTAACATCACCAGAGGTTTCTAAGTTACCTAGAACTGCGTGAGAACCGATTACTGCTAGGGAGAATGGATTGCTGGGTGGTCCATAGCAGAAACCACCTGGAATGAATGGTGTAGGAGCATCTGGATTGAGTAGTGGACCAACATTCACTGCACCCATATTGATTGCAAAGGGTGTTCCTACGTTCAGTGGTCCTTCAATCCAAGCAGCACCACGAACTCTGGAAGGGCCCAGACCAAAGAATGGGACTACACCAGCACCAATATAAAGTTGGTGTTGAATTGTTAGATCATCGAAAGATAATGACATAATTTATACGTATTGGTTTAGAGCTAAAAATTCAGATATATTTGCTGGATCAGTTTTACCAGCAAGACTTGCAGATGCACAAGTCAATCCTTTAATAAAGTTTGAAGTTATAAACATTTCGGTATTTCCGATCAACTTTGCTACACTAGGAGTATACAATCTATAACCAGTTTGTGCAGTAAGATCGAACGCACCTTCTGCTTTTAATTTGATATCTTGGTTTGCTTCAATTTTAACATGACCTCGTTTATTATCGGGTCCATTTGCCATGATATCAATATCTAAAGCACTTAGAATAATTCTACCATTAGTTGCTGTTAAATTAATATTACCATTCAGACATTCAATGTCAATACCAGTATCTTCTGGATTTACAGTATCACCACACTTAATTTCAAATACACCAGGATTTCTCATTAGAGTCCATCCTTCACGGTTTCCCGTTGCATCTAGATGAATATAGTGTAGTGCGTTTCTTCCCTGTAGACCAATACCAGTGATAACTTTATCTAAACATTCGTTACCAATCTGAAGTTCACCAAAAGGATGACTTCGTTTATATTGTACGTGTTCTAGTTCAGCCATCGATCATTCCTAAACTTTCTTCTGGGGTATCATATATGTATTGACGTTTCGTAGTGGATCCTTTTTTACCTACGACCTTTCTACCCTGATACTTGTGATATTGACCATAGTATGGTTGACCATTTACATACCCAATAACCAGTCTGCCAATACACTGATCAACAGAGATAATCTTGTCACCCTGCAGTTTCTTGGCATTCGCATCAGGATCTTCGTCAGTTCTGACTTTGAATATTGGTAGAATATCTGCATTAACACCAAAGTCAGATTTCAGTCTGATTCTTGGGAAGGTATTGAATGTTTGGCCAGGTTCTCTAATGTTGACATCAATTAGGGTTCCAATTTCATTAAAGATTGGATCAATAATTGCACCACCATCATTAGGTTCAATTATAATCGTATCACCTTGCTGATAATTTGCACCTCCATCATTAATAATAACTCCATCCAGTATTATATCACGTTCTTCCCCATCTACGGTAGATCCACCACCATCAGTGCTCGTACCATCAGTGCCTGTGTCTGAACCCTCAGGTGTAGTGAATGTAATATCTGATGGGAATCTGATTGGAATACCTACTGTTAAACCTTCACCATTAATAACATCTATTTGGTTACCATTAGGATCGAAAATTTGAACAGTGCTGCCAGACGGTAAGAATGCTTGAGGATTACTCTCTTCGGTAATATTAGAAGGTAAAGTTACAGTTTCTCCTGGATCATAAGTTGCAATATTTCCATCATTATCTCGTATAATAGTAATATTAGGATCTCCAGGTCTTAATGAAGTTGATCCATCAGGAGTCTGTAAATATCCATCACCAGGATCCCTTATAACTGCTCCAGTAACTCTAATATCATCTCCTCTTTTTGGAGCAGTAGATGGTGTATCGTTTGGATCACTAGCATCAAAACTCAATAGTTGAATATTAGCACCACCACATATACTAGGTCCACGGCAAGCATTACTAATGGAAATTAGTGGTGTTGATGTATATCCTCCACCAAAACTACTAAAGTCTACACCCATGATTTGTCCAGCAGCACCGATGATAGCAGATCCTAATAGACCAGATCCACCTCCACCACTGAAGTTAAGTTTTGGTGGACCACATGGTAGTTGATCAGTATTACATGGAGCATATGGTGCTGCATCTCCTCCAATACCAGCAGCATCTGCAAGCACTGATCCAATACCCGAACGGACTTCCTGAGCAAGACTGCTACCATCCCAGAAACTCCACCTATCTGGATAGTTACAGTTTGGTGTCTCATCACATTTGAGGAAATTTAGAAGACCAGTAATAGTGTCAAGAACACTAAATGCTTGACCCATAATACTACCAGCAGCACCGATGATTCCACTTATTGCACCTAATACTCCATTAATTGCACCAGTAATTTCACCTAGAATATTTCCGATCATATCACCGATCATTTTCTCAGCAGCACACATTGGAGCACTGATATATTGATCAACGATCTGCTCGAACAGACCTTTTGCCATATTAAAAAGACCACCCATGATCTTTTGGAATACGCAACTCATAGTACCAAGACCTTGAGTTGACCCTGTGGCAAATACCTGTCTTAATGTTGGTGGTAATAATTGAGCAGCATCTTTTATTGCTAGATTGAGTTTGTTAAGAACAAATCCTCTCATCTTGCCGACGATGAGTTTGAATAAAGAAGCAACTCCAGATGAAACACTTTGAACAATACTTTGAATATTTCCTACGGCATCTGATACTGCACCATAGAAACTATTACCAGCATCTTTAATACGTTGAATAATTGCTAATGCTTTTTGGATGAATCCTTGGACACCCTTCATGGGTCCACCACCACCCTCACATTCGATATTTTTCTTTCTTACAGCTACTTCTTGACCATCTTTTATTTGGTCGGTATTTCTTACATCATTGACTGAACCATCAGAAGTTGTAGATTCTTTCTCTGCGATAGAACCTGGTTGCATGTGCAAATCTTTTGTTGCAACCTTCTTATTGCCAGTCAGTCCTCTAAATCCACTTCTAGGAATAAATCCTTCTTCAGGATCACTTCCAAGTAATCTCGTTTGAGCATTGTTTGGTAAAGTACCAAAAATAATCGGTTGTCTTCCCTCTTCCCCATCAAGATAGAATCCCACAACATAGGATCCTTGTGCTAAGACAACCGTTTCACCATACCCACCATGACCAGAACCAGAAGTGACAGGAGCGATAACTTCTGCCATATCCAGCATTTGATCTGGGATTACTTTAACCTCAGAATCTCTACTGAATATTCTAACACGGTAACGTTTTCCCCAACCACCACTATCATCCCTTTCATGATTGGGACGAACTTCATTACCAATCCAAGCAGACTCGTCAACAACCTGACCAAGCCACCAGTACATAATATTTTTTGTTACCGCACCTCTGTTGTATGCTGGTCCTAGATTTTGCATATGTATTATCAGTTATCGTGAGTTTTACATTCAGGTGCTCCTGGTTCCATTTCGCAGTAAAGTTCGAGTGCAGTAGGATCGTGGTGATCACCAGCAGCAATCTCTTCTTTGTGGTTTTCTGCGTAAACTTCTAATTCGTGCAACTCTTCTTCGATATGACGACGTTGTTGCGGAGAGGTCATTGGATTCTGAAGAATCTCTTTGTCCTTCGCAATATGGGTTTCGATGTTTTCCATTTTGCTATTCTGCAATAGAATCTCTAACGATATTTAGCTTAGTAAAACAGTGTTCTGCATTTATAAGGTGTGCAACGTCTGTAACCAAGTATTTTCCTGACTTTTTCTTAGATGGAGCAAGTCTCAAATCCTTTGAAGAAACCTCTGGAAAAACGCATTCAATAGTATCACCTGGGAAGATAGTAAAGTCTCCATGAATCTTAATAGTTGCTTTAAATAACACCGATTGACGGAATCTGGATATAGATTTCCTTACAATTTCGTCAATATTAAAGGTTGTTTCCTTCGCAGTTTCAAGTTGTTTTTCCAATGTAGACCCTGGTGGTCTAATTCCAGTGTTATAAATTTGATTTATAATTCTAGATGAATTCTCTGCTAATCCCATAAATGTACCAAACTTTGGAGGTACACTCATTGCATTATTAGACTCATTATATGTATCTTCACTATTGTAAACATTAGTAACGTATTGGTTAGTGTATGGGTCAAATGTTCTTATTTTTGTCTGAGATAATGATCCCATTCTCAAATTATCAATAAGGCTTAAGTTATTTGAAAATGCTGCATCTATAATCTTATTTGTATATGATGCTGGAATATATGTAGAGTTATTATAAATCATTTTTCTTTTTGGATTTTGTCCGAAAAGAATGTCAATAGATTTGAATTTATATCCTTCATAATCTTGCCAGAAAAAGTATCCTGCTAATTGATCTGACAATTCTGGAACTGCTTTAGTTGCAAGTAGAGTGCAAATATCTAAAGGTTTTTCATTCTTTCCACTAATAGGCAAAGTATTTAATGTGGGATCAGCATAACATTCTTTTTCGGTTTGTAAATTTTCTTTTAGAAGTTTACTAACAATATCACTTATCTTTCCTTCGTAGCATTGAACTACGTAACTTGACTCTAACTCATTTTTAATTACATCTGGGTGGCACAAATGTATATGCTCTGTCTCTATCATTGTTGTTGATGAGTTATGTGAAGTGTATTCTAAACACAACTCATTTTCACCTTCAAATAATAATTCTTGCTTGTTAGCAGTACTATCAACTACTATCAATTCAACTTTTTCACCAGTAGTTAGATTAAGATCATCTTGCTCTTCTAAACTAACACCATTGGCAGCATCTCTATTACCAGTGTCTACTATATTAGCAGTTACTCTTATACTATCATCAAATATACTCTGATAAATTAAAACCTGATTAAAGGCACGAGCACCTGTAAGACTCAGACTTCCTCCATCATTTGAATGAAGGATGAATTTTTTAATATTTTGTGGTTGTAACTCCTCGTTATTATATGGCATTACGTGTATAGGCTTGGGAACGTTATGTTTTGTGAGGATGTATCACGATTCTGAATTATATGCACAGGTTGTATCAAGGTGACTACTTTAGGACCTTGCTGTTCATAATCTGCCTTAACCCTTAGAGTATCATTATTTAGTTTGTTTGTTTGAGATCCTAAGTTTAAATTACCACCTGTCGGAGATAGTGAGGACGTTAATTCTATGTCTGGATTTACTTTCGACTTTCCTTTAGGTACATTCTTTTCTAAAAATCTTAAAGGATCTATCGTTCCAGAAAAACTTCCACTGCTGCCTGCTCTACCTTTTCTAATTTCATAGTGAATAACACCAGTATTGGATTCACCCTTTACAACTATTTGTCCAGGATTAATTCTTGCTCCTACTTTTACTTCAGGAAGAATATGTGCAGCTTCTGCAATTCTTTCAGTAACATTTAATTCTTTATTATAGATATCAACCACATTTCCATATCCACCACCAACATTTCCTGAAAAAATTACTACACCACCAAGTTGAGATGCAAATGTTGCAGATGCTCCACTAATATCAAAATCTTGACCAGCATGTCTTCTTGCTCCATCTTCTCTCATATCACCATAATTCTGTCCAGGAATAGTATTTGTTGGTGGCAAATCATATCCAAAATTATGATTATCACGTCTAGTTGCGTCTCCTGGACGTATTGATGGAAGTACTGAATCTCCTAGAGGTCTTGGAACTAATGATGTTTGTGGATTTACTAGGTCTTTATTTGATAATTTTTCTTGCTCTCTCTTCTTCTTATCTGCTTCGATCTCTTCAAGGAAAATATCATTTATTTGTTGTTGAGTAATATTAATGTCAGCACCCAGTTTATCAGCTTGAGTAATAATTCCAGACATTACTGCTTTATGGAATCTCATATTCATTTCACTTCGGGTTTCACCCATTGTTAGAAATGATTGTGCCTGATCAAGTCGGAATACAACAGTATCTTGGTAAGCTCTTTCTTCTTTAATAATCTTAATAGTTCCTTTAATTACTTTATCTCTAGTTTTAGCATCCTTTTCAAAGAATCTATTGATCGAATTATTAACTAAGAACCTATTGAATGGATCCTTAATAAGCTTATCAGCAGCATACTCAAGGAGGAAACCAATTCCTAATTCTTTAGCAAATCTTATAATACCAGGTCCAGGTCTAAACTTAAATCCTGTTCCTTTGGAAGCTGAATCTTTTAGTATTTTCTTAATTGATGGTGGTTCATCTAGTCCTTCTCTAATAACATTTTTCTCAAGTGCTTCAGTTGCTTTAGTTACATCAATTGTTATTCTTTTAGCAGGTTTTGAAAAACTATCAATGTCTTTAAATCCTTCTTCTCCAAGTTCTTTGTAAAGTTCTTTAAATTCTATGTTTTTAGAAATATTTTCTTTTGCAATTTGCCTTAAAGCAGAAAGACTTGCTTCCAACTGCTCTTGAGGAAGTTCTTTTACAAGATCCCCAGATAGTTGTTGAAGCAGTCCATTCATTTCTGCCTTAAAAGTAAAAATGCGGTCTACCCCCATACTTTTATAAAATTTATATCTTGTCTTAGCAATATTCAGATAATCTGGTGTAATAGTCCTACCTGGTGTTACATTAGATGTTGAACCTGGTGTTGAACCTG
>Ga0163109_10003105_pt1 | contig 12739 bp, 9 predicted proteins | sample CRUFie1St13metaG_FD_108704 | JGI IMG/M metagenome (GOLD analysis project Ga0163109, IMG submission 108704) | Marine microbial communities from the Costa Rica Dome - CRUD Field 142mm St13 metaG | ecosystem: Environmental > Aquatic > Marine > Oceanic > Photic zone | place: Costa Rica: the Eastern... | reverse complement strand
GACATCGGCTGGTACTTCCCGGTCGCATCGGCAACCTGCAGATTTGGTATGAGCGAGCGGATTTATTCATACTCAGTTCTCGCTACGAAGGATTCCCCAATGTTCTGCTTGAAGCGATGGCGGCCGGCTGCGCTTGCTTGGCTTTTGATTGTCCTACCGGCCCCCGTGAATTGATCGAGCACCAAAAGAATGGTTGGCTTCTCGATTTGGAGGTTTCTGAGATCAAGCAACAGCGAGAGTTCGAGCGTTCGCTTTGGCGATTGATGAAAGATCCTCAACTGCGTCAGCAGCTCGGGCATGCGGCTTCTGAAGTGCGTAGCTCCTTCTCTGAAGTGATCGTGCGTCAGCGATTCCTTGCTGCTGTGAATAGTTGTCTCGAACCAACGGTGTTGGTCTTTGCGCCGACAAGGCGATCACCAACGGAAACTTTCGTCCGCGCGAATCTGGCAAGCATGCCTCTGGAGCAGATTGCCTATTTCGGCGATGAGTTCGGGATTTGCTCCAGAGAGCCCCTTTTTCAGCGTCTGGCTCAGCTGGCCTATGGCACTGCAGTTTTGATCAGCAAGATCTGCACTCGTTTGGGCTGGCAGAGACTCTCCACCATTTGTCCTTCTTTGGTGGCCTGGGGCTTGATCCGTTCGCATCGCCCGGGTGTGGTGCTTGCAGAGTTTGGCTTCCATGCTGTGCGCATGATGGATGCTGCGAAGTGGAGCGGTATTCCGCTTGTGGTGCACTTCAGAGGTGCAGATGCTTTTGCGGATCGTCGAGTGCGGTGGTTGGCTGAGCGCTACCGAAGACTTATGCAACTCTCCGAGGCTTTCATCGTGAAAAGTCAGCCAATGAAAATGGTCCTCGAGGCTTATGGAGCACCCCTCGCAAGCATCACCATTAGTCCCTCAGGAGCCGACCAGGAACTTTTCAAAAAGGCTGATCCTGCTGCCGCACCCCCTTGTGTTTTGTTCGTAGGACGTCTGGTAGAGAAGAAAGCACCTCTCGATGCTCTTGAAGTATTTGCAGAGGCTTGCCGTTCCTCTTCGAGTTCTTCCCGTTTGGTGATGATCGGGGAAGGACCTCTCCGAACGGCAGTCGAAGCCAAAATCAGAGCACTTGGCCTTGAGTCTCAGGTGATGATGCTTGGGCTGCAGACACCAGTTCAGGTCGCTGAATGGATGAGATCTGTCCGTTGTCTGCTGCTTCCATCACGGGTGGCGCGTGATGGTGATTCCGAGGGCTGTCCAGTGGTGGTGCTTGAGGCCCAGGTCGCAGGACTCCCTGTTGTGGCAACTCGTCATGCCGGAATTCCCGAAGTCGTCCTGGAAGGACGCACAGCTTTCCTTGCAGAAGAAGGCGATGTGAAAGTGTTAGCTCGTGGCTTGGCTCAGCTCCTTGAAGATCCAGGGATGGCAGGTCGAATGGGAAGAGAGGCGAGAGGTTATGCCGGATCGCGTTTCACCGTCGCTCACCACATCAGTACCGTCGCAGATGTTCTGCGCTCAGCGGCACGACGTCATCAACGCAGATAAAGCACCATGAACCAGCGCAGCTGGATGGCCCAGATCAGCAAGGGGATAAAGCCGAGCATTCCAGGTCCAAAGATTGCCGAGCGTTTTCCCGGCAGCACTGTCGTGAGAGCTCCGATCCATCCCAGCACGATGGCAGGCATGAAATGAATGCCATAAACCCAGCCATGCTGCGCGACTGATTGAGTCAGTAAAGGAATAAACAACCATGCCCCACCTGCAGAAAGAGTAAGCAGGATCTGTCGTTCGATGCCCTTCAGTCGCGCCAGCACGATGAAGAACAGCACAATGCCGAGGATCCATACCGCACAGTGTTCGATGTAGATCTGGCTCTGCTCGAGAAAGCCAGGAATACCCCCGGAACGTTGATCGTAAATGAAATCAAGAGCATCGAAAATTCCGTCATGAGCGCCCATGCTGCTGGTCATGCCCATACGGTCCATCAGTTGGCTCCCGTAAAGCTTGTGGGGCAAAATTGCCCGTGCAATTAGCCGTTGAATCCAATAGAGAATGATCCCCGCCAAAGATCCCGGTATCAGAGCTCGAAGAGCAGATTTCAGGCGCTGTTCAGACTTGAAAAGTTGGAGGATCAACAAGGTGATCACATTGGTCACTCCGAAGACGGGATAGATCCAGGAGGTCAAGAAACCAAGCGCAAGACTCAGCCTTGGAATTCTTTGTTGGTCTGATCGTCGCAACCAAAGACCTAAGCTCAAGATTGTGGCGAGCCAGAACGTCACTCCTAGATAGTCAGGTTCATCAACCATGCAGAACCGCAGCATGGACTCGTTGGTAATCGTGATTGCATAGGTGCTGATCACCACCAATTCGTTGGCAATGCTTTTTCGTAGTCCTGTGGCGAAAGTTTGAAAACATAGCCGAGCGATTCCTGCAAGAAGTAGACCGTTTAAGCTTGTAAGTAGGAGGGAATAGGAGAGCTTGAATGCTGGATATCCGCCACTTCCTACGATTTTGTAAGCAACCCATAAATGCAGCAAATGAAGGGGGGTTTTGCTTTGATATATCCGCGTAGGCTCCACATCGGCCGGAATGTAACCCTGCCCCCAGCTGAACATTCCAGCCATGGACCAGAAGCCATGGTTCTCCCAGGCCTGAACTGCGTTGAGGCCTTCTGTGCCGTAATCGAATAAATGCTCAGCGAGTCCCTGATCGATCAATCTCCAATAGGTGAAGGCTGTCAGCAGGGGAATCGTGATGAGCGAAAGCCAGGGCAACTCCCTGATCTTCAATGTTTCAGGAAGTGATAGCCGGCGCATACTTGCCGAAAACTTGGATTCGGCTCAAGAGATTACCCCGTGCGTCCGGATTCAGGTAAAGGCTCTGTAGCCTCACTCCATGAGTTTTCTCGCAGGCCTCAATGATGCCCAGCGCCGGGCGGTCGATCACCACGAGGGTCCTTTATTGGTAGTCGCGGGGGCTGGAAGCGGTAAGACACGTGCCCTTACGCACCGCATTGCACATTTGATTGGGGAACACGGAGCCGATCCGTCCCAGATCCTCGCTGTGACCTTCACAAACAAGGCTGCCCGAGAGATGAAGGAGCGGCTTGAGTTGCTGCTCGCTCAACGGCTGGCGCAGAGTCAGTTCGGGCAGCCCTGGAGCACCTTGCCGCCTGTGGAGCAGCGTCAGCTGCGCTCGCGCATCTACCGCGAGGTCACCAAAGAGCTGTGGATCGGCACCTTCCATGCCCTATTTGCGCGCATGCTGCGTTACGACATCGACAAGTTCAAAGACAAGGAGGGCCTCACCTGGACCAAGCAGTTCTCGATCTACGACGAAGCTGACGCGCAGAGCCTCGTCAAGGAGATCGTGACTCAGGAGCTGCAGCTCGATCCCAAACGTTTTGAGCCCAAGAAGGTGCGCTGGGCGATCAGTAATGCCAAAAACCAGGGCTGGCTTCCGGATCAGATGGAAGCCAATTCCGAAGGGCAGCGCGGCAAGCTCGCAGCGGATGTTTACCGCCGCTATCGCAAAGCACTTGCTGCCAATAATGCTCTTGACTTTGATGATCTACTACTGCTTCCAGTGCAGCTGCTGCAACAGAACGACCAGGTGCGCAGCTACTGGCATCGCCGTTTTGCTCACGTGCTGGTGGATGAATATCAAGACACCAACCGCACCCAGTACGACCTGATCAAGCTGCTGGTTACTGATGGCAAGGATCCCAAGGGTTACGACAACTGGTCGGGGCGTTCGGTGTTTGTGGTGGGGGATGCCGATCAGAGCATCTACAGCTTCCGCGCCGCCGATTTCACAATCCTGATGGGCTTTCAAGACGATTTTGGCGACCAGGCCCCAGACGACGCCACGCGCACGATGGTGAAGCTGGAGGAGAACTATCGCTCCACCGCCACGATTCTGGAGGCGGCCAATGCGCTGATTGCCAACAACAGCGAGCGCATCGATAAGGTGCTGCGTCCTACCCGCGGCGAAGGGGAGCTGATTTCGCTCACTCGTTGTGATGACGAGATTGCAGAGGCCGAAGCCGTGGTGCATCGGTTGCGCATGATGGAAGCCGCCAACCCCGAGCTGAGCTGGGGGGATATGGCCTGTCTATATCGCACTAACGCCCAGTCGCGGGCACTTGAAGAATCACTAGTGCGCTGGAGGATCCCCTATGTGGTGGTAGGCGGTCTTCGCTTCTACGACCGGCGCGAGATCAAGGATGTGCTCGGCTATCTGCGCCTGATGATCAACCCTGCCGACACCGTCAGCTTGTTGCGGGTGATCAATGTGCCTAAACGGGGCATTGGCAAGACCACGATCCAGCGGTTGACGGATGCTGCCAATCAACTTGGAATCCCACTCTGGGATGTGGTGAGTGATCCCGAAGCGGTGCGCTCCCTGGGAGGCCGCTCCGCCAAAGGGCTGTTGCAGTTCTGTGAATTGATCAATGGTCTGCGCGAGAGCATTCACAACACGTCTCCATCGGAGCTGATTCAGCAGGTGATGGAGCAGAGCGGCTACGTCAGCGAGTTGATTACCGAGGGTACCGATGAAGCCGAAGAGCGCCGGCGCAATCTGCAGGAGCTGGTCAATGCCGGTCTGCAGTATCAAGAAGAAAACGATGAAGGCGATCTCGAGGGCTTCCTGGCGTCGGCTGCTCTGGCCAGCGATGCCGACAGCAAAGACACCGCTGCCGACCGGGTCACTTTGATGACCCTGCACAGCAGCAAGGGGCTGGAGTTTCCTGTGGTTTGTCTAGTGGGCATGGAACAGGGCCTATTTCCTAGCTATCGCTCTTTGGATGATCCCGCCTCACTGGAAGAAGAGCGCCGCCTCTGTTATGTCGGCATCACGCGTGCGAAAGAACGGCTGTTCCTTTCCCATGCCAGTGAGCGCCGTCTCTGGGGGGGAATGCGTGAGCCTGCGGTGCCGAGTGTTTTTCTGTCGGAACTTCCTGAGGGTCTAGTGCAGGGTGAGATCCCACGATCCGGCGGCGCAGCGATCCGCCGGGAGCAGCGTCTTGATCGGCTGACCCGCGTGGATCGTGACAAGTCCATTGGAAGTAGTGCCCCTGCTAACGCCGTTCGGCGCCGTCAGGCAGGCCCTGCACCTGGAAAGAGCTGGAGTGTGGGCGACCGGGTGATGCACAGCAGCTTTGGGGAAGGCGAAGTGACGCACACCTTTGGGACTGGCGAGAAGGTTTCGATCGCAGTCAAATTTTCCGGGATGGGTCCGAAGATCCTCGATCCGCGATTGGCACCAATCGAGCCGGTTGATTAATCAGCGACTCAGTAAACGAGCCATCGCTTTCGCGTCAGGTTCTTCACTCAGTCCCCAATAAGGATCGAGCAAGGCGTTGACTGTGGTCGCCTGTAACTCAGCGGGCAGCGTTAGTGCCTGTCGTAGCTCTTGGCTGAGTCTCTGTCGCTCAGCCCATTCAGCTTCTTCCTCCCTCGCTTTCTCTGGCGAGAGTTGTTGGAGGTGCTGAATAGTTTCAACATCGACCCAATGCAGCCTGGTATTCAGAGCAGCGCCATAGCCCAGATGGGTGCCGAAGGCATTACTCGCCAGACCATCACTTAGTTCAAGCAGTGTGCGCATTGCATCCAGGAACCAAGGATTCGAGCGATGGCCGTTACAGGCTTTAACCCAGCCCTCTGGCAGGGGCAGTTTCTCTGGATCTTTCCAGTGGCGGAGCCATACCACCTGTTGATAGTTCTCCTCCTGAGCGATTTTTTTTACTGCACTGATGCACGCGTCAAAATCCATTGATCGCGCGACCTGATCCCAGCTGTGGGCCAGCACCACCAGCAGGGTTTTCCCCCAGAGCTGACGTTGGGCTTCGATCTGATCAGCTGTGAGCAGTGGCTGTGCGAATCGAATCCATGGACCGATCGCGTGAGCTGGCACTCCATGTTCTTCCCGCAGCCACTGGGCGCGCAAAGCGCCCATGCAGAGGTATCCGCTTCGAGCCCATGACTTGGGTAGTTCGAAACGAGAGCTGCGGGCGACCTTGAGACCGTGTTCCAGAAGCACTGGGAGTGGTGGACCCACCAGAGGCAGCCCTGCGAAGCGCTTCAGCTGCAGATCATGTCCGTAATGGTGTGAGGACGCTTCCCTTTCCCTCCGGTTGGGTGTGAAGAAGGCTTTTGTGCAGCGCGGATCCTTGAAGGTGCCCTGGTGCCAAAGATCACTGCACAGATTGGGTTGCAGGGGCTTTGCCTGATACGCCTGATGCACCAACCCCCTCCAGGCGCAGAGGGCGTTCCATTCTGAGCGGGCAATGCGTTGGCCAAGGATCTTCCGCCCCAAGCCAATCGCCCGCCAGCGCAGCTCCTCGCGGAGGCCGATAGGTTTCATGACAGCGGGCAATTCATCTGAAGTTAGGTTCTTGCCAGGGATGGAGATGGTGCAGATGACCAGGGTTCAGCTTGGTGAGATCGCCATCGGCAATGACTTGCCGATGGTGCTGCTCGGGGGTGTGAATGTGCTCGAAGATGAAGCGTTTGCTCTTCGTTGCGCTGGGCACTATCAGGAGGTCTGTGAACGCTTGGGCATTCCTTTGGTGTTCAAAGCCTCTTACGACAAGGCCAATCGTTCCTCTGTTCACTCCTACCGCGGGCCAGGTTTAAGGGATGGTCTTCACATCCTTCAGTCTGTGAAGGACACCTTCGCCATTCCAGTGATCACCGATGTGCACAGTCCTGAGGAGGCCACAGAAGCAGCCAAGGTGGCTGACGTCATTCAGTTGCCGGCGTTTCTGGCTCGCCAGACTGATCTTGTTGAAGCCATGGCTTCCACCGGCAGGGTGATCAACATCAAGAAGCCGCAGTTTCTCAGCCCGGAGCAGATGCGAAACATCGTTGAGAAATTCCGCGAGTGCGGCAATGGTCAGCTGCTGGTCTGCGAGCGCGGTACGAATTTCGGTTACGACAACCTGGTGGTCGACATGCTTGGGTTCGGTGTGATGAAGCGCTGTTGCGAAGACCTGCCGCTGATTTTCGATGTCACGCATGCTCTGCAGTGTCGTGATCCAGGTGGTGCTGCTTCAGGTGGTCGTCGTACCCAGGTGCTTGAGTTGGCTCGAGCTGGGATGGCTGTCGGTTTGGCGGGTCTGTTCCTCGAAGCTCACCCGGATCCGGACCAGGCCCGGTGTGATGGCCCAAGCGCATTGCCCCTGCATCAGTTGGAGCCTTTCCTCACTCAGGTCAAAGCAGTGGATGCGCTGGTGAAGGGGTTGCCTCCTTTGGTGATCAGTTAAGTCGCATCGATGACGGCTGACCGGCTTACGCTCCTCAGGTCACCTGTTGTTTCTGATGACCAGCGTCCAGCCGCTGCCGATTTTCATCGGTTACGACCCACGGGAGCGTGCAGCGACAAACGTGTTGATTGACAGCCTGTATCAGCACAGCTCGATACCGCTGGCCATCACACCTCTGGTCACACCCCAGCTGGAGGCCCAGGGCCTTTACCGACGTGAAAAGGATCCCAAACAGAGCACGGCTTTCTCGTTCACCCGTTTTTTAGTGCCTCATCTCATGGGCTATCGGGGCTGGGCCCTGTTTATGGACTGCGACATGCTCTGCCGCGCTGACATCAAGCATCTCTGGGATCAGCGCGATGACCGTTATGGGGCCATGTGCGTGCAGCACGAGCATGTGCCTGGTGAGACCGTGAAGTTTCTTGGTGAGGTGCAAAGCGCTTACCCCAAGAAGAACTGGAGTTCCTTGATGCTGCTCAACTGCAGCCGCTGCACCAAGCTCACGGTGGATTACGTCAATACTGCGAGCGGTTTGGAGTTGCACCGTTTTCACTGGCTCGAAGGTGATCATGAAATCGGCGCCATCGATGGTGGTTGGAATCACCTTGTTGATGTGCAGACACCACCAGAGATCCAGGATGATTCACCAATGCTGCACTGGACGCTGGGTGGCCCATGGTTCAGGGAACAGCGCACGATGGGTGGTCCGATGGCTGCTGAATGGTTCTCCGCCAGGGATGACGCCATGAAGCTGTGGGATTGAGATGACCATCCACCACTCCGTTGTTGCAGTGCCAGCTCGACTGGCTTCTTCTCGCTTACCCCAAAAGGTGTTGGCCGATATTGGCGGCAAGCCGATGATTCAAAGGGTCCTAGAGCAATGCTCCAAGGCCAAGGGGCCTACGAATGTGGTGCTCTGCACCGACAGCAAGCGTCTACAAGAGCTTGCTGAGGGCTGGGGGTTCCCAGTGTTGATGACGTCCGAGGACTGCAGCTCAGGCAGCGAACGGATTGCCTCGGTGGCCAATCAGCTTGTGGCCAGGGCCTGGAATGAGCAAGCTCATCGATGGGATGACGCCACCCGTATGCAGCGCCTGGTCAGCACCGCGGTGATCAATGTGCAGGGGGATCAGCCGTTCCTGGATCCTGACGTGGTCACAGCGATGGCGACTGAATTTGCCCGACTCGATCCCACTCCTGCTGTGATTACGCCGGTGTATCGCCTCAAGCCCGACACCATCCACAACCCAGCTGTTGTCAAGACGCTGCTCTCCCAGGATGGTCGGGCGCTTTACTTCTCCCGTTCAGCCATTCCTCATGTGCGGGATATTGCTCCTTCGGAATGGCATCAGCACACGGATTATTGGGGACATGTGGGGATGTATGGATTCCGCGCTGATGTGCTGACGGCATGGGACCAGCTGCCTGAATCACCGCTCGAGGATCTTGAGCGCCTAGAGCAGCTTCGCTTGATCGAGGCGGGTTACACGATTGCCACTTTTCTGGTGGAGGGGACGTCCCTATCTGTCGATACAGCAGACCAGCTAGAGCAAGCCCGACAGATCGCCACTGCAGGGAGCCATGTGTGATGGAGACCACTCGGACAAGGTCACTCTTGACTCAGGTTCTGTTTTATCTCCCCTGGCTGCTGGGAATTCTGGTGTGCCTGGGTCTCTTCCACGGCGCGCTTGATCACCGCGGTAATTCTCTGGATGACCTGAATCTCCTGTCTCATTGCAATTTGCGCTTGCTGGATTCGGTGCGCAGTTGGAAAGAGCTGGGTTTCTGGCAATTGGGCGGATTGATGTCATTCCGCGCTTCCTTGACGCCCCTGCCACCGCCGACCGATTTGTATTCATCACAGTCGACTCTGTACGTGGTTCCACACTTCTTCGCTTATCAATTTGGCGGAGCAGCTTCGTTCTGGCAGATGATCCGAACCTCGGTCTATACGGCTGCTGGTGCGATGGCCGCTTCGGTTGCAACGCTCTCCTGGCTGATCATCGAAGAGCGGATTCACCAGGCCAAGGTTCCACGTTTCATGCTGGGTCTGGTGCTGTTTGCGGCCTTTGCTGCCACATTTCCGAGTGAAGGCTTGTGGGGCGGAGTCTGGAACAGTGATGACCGTGCTCTCTCATCGGTGCTGCTAGCGCTGGCATCAGCGAGTCTTGCGCTTGCGGTGCGTCTTCATAAGCCGCTCTGGCACCGGATTGCTGCATTCCTGCTCGTAACAGCCGCTCTGGGCTGTCCTCGGCTGGGCGTGATGACCGCAATCACTGTTCTGATTGGTCGCTATGGCCTGCCAAGGCGAGACCGAGCAGTGAGAGCAATCATGTCGTGGTCGATGGCGTTTGCTTTGCTGGGAGCCAGCGCTGTTCATTACATCCGAGTGGGCCTTGTGGATCTCACTGGTCGATATGTCCTGGATGGCTCCTCGTTACTCGATCGTTTCGGATTGATTCACAAGATGCGGGGCAAGGGCCAGTCGGATCTTGATTACGAGTCGGTTTGGCAGGCATTTGGTCTTTTCTGGCGTCAGTCGGAACTGATGATTCGATCCGACTGGCGACTCCGTGGCCTGGAGAATGTTGAGCATTTGTTGTTCTATTTGCTGGCCGCAGCTGGTCTTGGATTGCTTCTGTGGCAGATGCATCGTGGATCGTCGGTCTATTTGGCGCCTGTGTCTCTTGTTGCTGCACCTCCATTGATCTGGGGTGTTCTGATCAATCAATCGGTCGCGGAGCACCCAGATATTCACGCCATCACCTGGGTTGTTCCCTTGTCACTGGGTCTGGTGGTCCTGCTTGAGCGGATTGTGCAGAGCACACGGAATCGTTTCGGCGTGTTCTGGGCTGTGGTGATTGGTGCCTGGATCGCGTATTGGTTCTTCCTCTGGCAGGTCCAGTATTTCCTGCGCTCTTATCCGGGCCTGCGCGGTGCTTATCCAACCTGATCGTAATGAGCAGTCTGTCCTACCTGGTCTCAGCTGTTTATCGGCGTCTGCAATTACGGCGCTACCGAGGCTGGATGGTTCGAAGGCAGCGTTCTTCTCGCTGTCTGCTTGCCTATATGCCCACCAGGCAGCAGGGCTGGATTCTGGATTTCCTGTGGAGGGATATATGCCAGGAGTTGAAGCAGATCCCTGAGATTGACTCAGGAGTGGTCTCGAGTTCCAAGCAACTGAAAGCCGCTGTCCGTGGGCGTGATGTGTATGTGGTTGCCCTGAGTATCAATGATCTCAAGGCCGTGCTGGATCAAGGTTTTCCCCCAGAAAGAATTATTTTTTATCACACTCATGTGCGGCTGGGGGTTGAGCTCGAAAAGCTGGATCTTTTGCACGGCGTCTTGGTTCTCAACGGCTTTGAGCGAGAGCTCATTGCCATGCGAAAGGTACAGCGTCGGCGCATTCACCTGTTTCCCGCTGGCTTTAACCCCGCACTGTTTTGCATGACGGACTCGTCGAGTCCCAGACCCATTGATGTCTTGTTTGTTGGGCGCTATCGACAGGGAAAGAATGGCTATTACCACCAACGCAAACGGTATGAATTCCAGGTCAATCTGGCTGAGCGGTTAGTGCAGCAGGGCCTATCGGTGGCATTCCTTGGTAAGGATTGGCAGCACTGTGAGTACCGTCTCGATTCTCGTGTCCAGTTGCTGGACTTGCCCCACAACAGATACGGCATGATTTACGCCCAAACCCGTCTGGTTTGTTCTGTGGCTGGTCAAGAGGGAGGACCGGTGTCGTTTCTCGAAGGTCTGGCCTGCGGTTGTCTGATGGTGTCGGTTCCCACGGGGTTCATCACTGATCTGCAATTGGCACAAACTGCATGCTGGACTCTGCCTTTGTTGGCATCGGAGCAAATCTGGGCTGAGCAGATCGTTCAGATTCTTGGCGAGCATCAGCAGATCACAGCTGCCGAACAGGCCACCCGAGATCGTTATCTGATGGATGCTCGATTTAGCTCATTAGCTCAGCAGTTGGTGTCTATTTGTTGGCCTTGCCAGTTGGAAGATCAGACGTTTTGAGTGGTACTTAGTCATTGCGGTCACGCCAGCCTCGGCGGCTGAGTTCGTTCCAGCATCTGCGGCTTTGAAGCAGGGCTTCTGCTGCTTCTCGAACGGCTCCGTGGCCACCGCGTCGGTTCAGCACCCAGTCAGCTTGCCGTCGCACTGCCTGACAGGCATCGGCGGGAGTAATCAGCAAGGCGATCTGATCGCGGACCGCAAGATCATTGAGGTCATCGCCGATGAATGCGGTGTACTCCTTCCCAATGTTGAGTTCTCTTTGCAACTGCAATAGGGCAGACGTTTTGTCTTTGATCCCCACGAGGCAGTGTTCAATGCCAAGTTGCTTGGCGCGCACTTCGGTGGCACCACCTTGCCCTCCGCTGAGAAACGCCAGCCTCAGACCTGCCTTTTGGAGCAGGCGGATGCCAAGGCCATCGCGCACATCAAAACGTTTTTGCAGTTTTCCCGAGGAGTCGAACCACAGCCCTCCGTCGGTGAGTACGCCGTCAACATCGAGAACCAATAGTTCGATCTTTTTTAGCTTTTTATCGAGTCGGTGACGCCGTAAACGTCCCAGAGGGTTGTTCATGCCAGGCCTGCCTGCACCAGGTCGTGGAGTCTCAGAAGCCCCTGGAATTGACCTTCATGATCTACCACAGGCAAAACTGTGACCGGCTTGCGTCGATTGTGTTCCATTGCTTTCAGCGCTTCCACAGCAAGCACAGTGGTGGTCGTGGTGATTGGGTCAGTGGTCATGAGATTGGCCGCTGTGAGGCCGGGCCACTGAGCGGAAGGTTGATCCCTCAGGGCTCTGCGTAGGTCGCCATCGGTGATTAGGCCAAGTAGGTGGCCTGGATGATGGGGATCTTCCACCCAAGCACTGCCGACGGCTCCACGGGTCAGCGTCCCAATGACCGCATCCAGTGGCGTATCAGGAGCTAAAGGCGTGAGCTGGTCTGCTGGCAGCATCAGGTCAGCAGCTGTCATGGTGAGCTGCCTGCCGAGGGACCCTGCCGGATGGTTGGAGGCAAAATCAGCTGGTGAGATGCCGCGTCTTTCCATCCAAACGGCTGCCAGAGCATCGCCAATTGCCATTGCGACAGCAGTGCTAGCTGTGGGGGCCAGGTTGAGGGGGCATACTTCTTTGTCCACACTGGCTTCCAGCACCACATCGCTGCCGTTGGCCAACGAAGAGTCAGATTTGCCTACCAGTGCAATCCGGGCGGTGCCGCGCCGTATCAGGTGGGGAAGGATGGCCAAGAGTTCTCTTGTTTCGCCGCTATTGGAGAGCAGCAGGCAGACATCATCTGGTGCGACGACTCCAAGATCGCCATGGAGAGCGTCCAGTGGGTTGAGGTAAAGGGCCATCAACCCAATTGAAGAAAATGTGGCTGCGATTTTGCGGGCCACAATGCCGCTCTTGCCGACCCCGGTGATGACCAGCTTGGCTTTGCGATCAGCGCAGCGTTCAAGGAGTTGAAGG
>Ga0163109_10003104_pt1 | contig 12740 bp, 7 predicted proteins | sample CRUFie1St13metaG_FD_108704 | JGI IMG/M metagenome (GOLD analysis project Ga0163109, IMG submission 108704) | Marine microbial communities from the Costa Rica Dome - CRUD Field 142mm St13 metaG | ecosystem: Environmental > Aquatic > Marine > Oceanic > Photic zone | place: Costa Rica: the Eastern... | reverse complement strand
TTGGCCGTCTTCCTGTCGGCCTCCAAGTCGGCAGAGCCTCCAGCGGCTGATCCGGCGTTGCCGCCCTCGACCATAGCTCCGCCGGACGCCAAGGCCATCGCGGGCTGCCGGACCTCCGCCGGCACGAGAAACCTCTCGGCCAGGCTGTACAGAACCGCCCCGGCCGCGAGACCGACGCCGATCTGCAGGAACCCGAGGATGGGAACGCCCAGCATGGAGGGGTCGCCCAGCTGGATGAGCGTGACGGCCACCTTGGAGCACAGGAGGCAAGGGAGCAGGACGTTGAACGCGACCTTGCTCAGGATCACGGGCGTGTCCTTGGGGAGCATCTGGATCTTCATCAGGCGGGAGATCACGCCGCAAAGGAGCACGAGCTTGAAGGTCGTCGAGCACGCCGAGGAGAGCGCGACCTGGTCGAAGTTGGCGAAGAAGGACCTGGGCGCCGCGGGGGACTTCCTCAGGCCGCGAGTGCGCTTTGGCAGCATGCTGGCCCCCGAAGGAGCTGAGGGGGACACGTCCGCACCCCCCCTGCAGCGAACCCCTGCCGAACACCCCGCGGTCCTCACATAGGTAGTCCTGGGATGTGAGGTCGACCTGCGCCCCGCGTCGCGCGTGGAAGGGGCCGCGGTGGTTCTATGCCTCGCGGGCAACTTCCTGAAGCTCCTCGCGGCGGAGGGAGCCGCGGACACGCCCCTGCCTCGCGCCCCTGTCGTGCTTCTCAGCGTCCTCATCGCTTCTCAGGGTCTCGCTCTCGTTCCTGTCTTGCCCGCCTTTGAACCCACGCGCGGGGTATCTGATCTTCCCTCATCCATCCAGCCTCGGCCACAACCACCCACTTAAAACGTAGGAAAAGTTTGCCCAAAGGGCGGATTCTCGACTTTTCTCTCGGGGCACTTTTTGGGGGTGAGGGTGAGGCCTCCTCACTCCTCACTCCTCAGACAGCAGTCACGCCGCGGGGCACGCCGCGGGGCCTTCGGGAAAACCGGAGAGGATGGGAAACGCCCAGGGCAAGAACGCCCCCGAGGGCGGCGAGGGCCCTCCGCAGGCGGGGTCCAGCCACGGCGGAAGCGGGCCGACGGTGACGGCGCCCATCTCGATAAACCCCCCGCAGAGAACTTCCCCCGGGGCGCCGGGGTCCTCCGTGCCGGGGTCCCCGCTCACCTACGGGCCTCAGCCGCTGATGGAGCCCTTCGCCGTTTCGCACGCCGCCTCGCGAAACAGCTCTGGCCAGCCACCTCCGCAGGAGTTCCACGGCGTGGCGGGCTGGCCTCAGCAAGGGACGCTCGTTCCGACCGTCTTGATTTGTGAGCAAACCCGCAACCTGCGCGCGCGCGCGCGGTCGCACCGCCGCCCTCTTCCCCCGTCGTCTGCTGACCCTTCCTCCGCTCCCATTCATCTCCGCGCGTCCTACGCCCCTCGACCCTATTCTCCTTCGCGCTTTCCCTCCGGGTTCCTTCTCCGAACTCGTTAGGGAGCCACGGGGGTGACTCCGTGGAGGTGGAGGGCTCTTGGGACAACTGGACCTCCCGGCTCACCCTCCTCAAGTCTGGAAAGGACTTCACGGTTGTTAAGCTCCTGATGCCGGGGGTCTACCAGTTCAAGTTCATCGTGGACGGAACCTGGAAGTACGTTTGCGTTCTTCTCTTTCCCTCTCTCCGGCTCGCCCACCGCAAGACACTGACCTTCTTCCGATGCTCTCCTTCCGCCCTCCCCTCGGCCCGCAGGTACGCCCCCGACCAGTCCGCGATCTTCGACGAGATGGGAAACGTGAACAACGTGGTGGAGGTCCAGGAGTACGTCCCGGAGAACATCGAGGGAATCAGCTCCTTTGACCTGCCAGAGTCGCCGCAGTCGAGCTACCTGAACGACAGGATGACGTCCGAGGACTTCGTGAAGGACCCGCCTCTGATGCCGCAGCACCTGAATTTGACGCTGCTGAACGTCCCGCAGTTCGTGGAGGCCCCCGCCACTCTGCCGAGGCCCCAGCACGTGATCCTGAACCACATCTACGAGGAAACCCACAAGTCCAACGAGAACACTCACGTTTTGGGCATGACCTATAGGTACAAGTCCAAGTACGTCACAACTGTACTGTACAAAAGTAAGTGATAAATGATAATAATAAAAAATAAAATATGTGTGTAGACAACGTCGAGGTACGTCTCTGGTCTCGCGCCACTTCCCCTTGAGCCCCCCCTGCGGTAGCAAACAACTATCCGGTTTCGACTATCTTTTTTTTCTTCTGCCCGTTTCTTTGGTTTGAAGCGAGATGGGGGGTATTACGTAGGAGGGTCCACATGCCAGGTCAAGGTCGGGCAGGAGACCGACGCGATGAGGGCTGGACGGGTTGGAGGAAGGACGGGAGGGGCGAGAGGACGACAAGGTCGAGCCAGGGAAAGACCAGGCGCAACGTGGACGGCGCGCACTTGGAACGGCTCTGGGCGTCGGTGGCTTCGGGGGTCCAGGTCGCGGGCGCTCGCAGAGGAGGAAAGCAAGGTCGACCAGCCGAGCGACCCGTCCGCGGCGACCGGGTCCGAGGAGCTCCTCGCGAAGTCCTTGCAGAGGGGCGAGCCTTGCTGCTTCGACAGGGACAACATCGTGCACGAGAGGTCCGACCACCCGGACTGGACCAGCAGCGACGCGGCGTACTTGAAGCAAGTCTTGTGCGCGAGGGTCTACGATGTCGCGGAGGAGACCGACCTTCAAAAGGCGGACAGCCTCAGCGCCAAGCTCAAGAACACCGTCTTCCTGAAGAGGGAGGACAAGCAGCAAGTGTTCTCGTTCAAGCTCAGGGGCGCCTTTAACAAGTGAGAGGATCCCCCAACTCGCCTCTCTTGCCACCGCTGCAGGCGAGGTCACCGAGACTGACACGGCCTCTCTCCAACCCTGCAATCTCCTCTTGCCCCCAGGATGGCGAACCTGTCGTCCGATCAATTGAAGCGGGGGGTCATCTGCAGCTCGGCGGGGAATCACGCGCAGGGCGTTGCTCTCTCCGCCATACGTCTGGGCTGCAAGGCCACCATCTGCATGCCCCTCATCACCCCTGACATCAAGGTCGATGCGGTGAGGAGGCTGGGCGGAAACGTGAAGCTGGTCGGGGAAAATTACGACGAGTGCCAGGCCTACGCCAAGAAGACTGCCGCGGAGGAGGGGCTGAGCTACATCCACCCCTTCGACGATCCTTTTGTGATCGCGGGCCAGGGAACCGTTGGAAATGAGATCCTGAGACAGTGTTCCATCGACTTTGTCAACCAGGACCACGACTTGGACGCCATCTTCGTCCCGGTGGGGGGGGGAGGGCTGCTCGCGGGCGTCGCCACCTTTGTGAAGCAAGTCAGGCCGGACGTCAAGGTCTACGGCGTCGAGCCACTTGGAGCGGCCTGCATGACGGAGGCTCTGATGAGGGGGGGAATCTGCACCTTGGAAGAGGTGGATGCCTTCGCGGACGGCGTAGCCGTGAAGACGGCGGGCGCGGAGACGTTCCGGCTCGTCAGCAAATTCTGCGACGGTATCGTGACGGTGACCACGGAGGAGATCTGTGCGGCGATCAAGGACGTGTTCAAGGACACGAGGTCTATCCTTGAGCCTGCGGGGGCAGTGGCCGTTGCGGGGCTGAAGTCCTTTTGCAAGCTCAAGGGTGTTGAGGGCAAGGTCATGGTCGCAGTGACGAGTGGAGCGAACATGAATTTCGATAGACTCCGGCTGGTGAGTGACATCGCGAACTTTGGGGCCAAAACAGAGGTGATGCTCGCCACCACCATCCCGGAGAAGCCGGGGGAATTCAAGCGCTTTGTGGATGTCCTCGTTGGAGACGAGCAGCTTTCTGTGACGGAATTCAAGTACCGGTACGCGCTGACCGAAAGGCGGGAGGCTCACATCCTCTTCAGTGTCGAGGTGGACGAGGATAGCAAGCAGAAGGAGGACTTGCTGCGCAGGCTCGAGGGGGCGGGAATGGAGACGATTGACCTGAGCCACATTGAAGCGGCCCAGAGACACCTGCGCCACCTCGTTGGGGGGAGGGCGAGGACCTTCACCGGGGGCATTCCCGATGAGAGGATCCTTGAGGTGACCTTCCCGGAGAGGCCGGGGGCGCTAGGAAGGTTTCTTGCAGAGCTCGCGCCAGAGTGGAATGTCACGCTATTCCATTACAGGCAGACGGGAAACCTGGAGACAAACCTGCTGATCGGCATCCAGATTGCAGATTCGCAGTATGACGCGTTCAAGGACGCCATGAAGAAGCTGAGTTACAGGGCAGAGGAGATCGATTCCACAGCACTGGAGGCCTTTGCCCAGTTCCTTTACTGACCATCCTTGGAGTGTGTGAATGAGAACCAGGATGGGAAAAAGCGCGCTCCTAACGCTGATTTACAGTTTGTTTCACCCGAACATTCCAAAGAATCTTCCCTTTTCTCTGCCCCTTTTGGCTTCTGTGGCCTCCTCTATCCTCCTACTCTCGTCCCGCACTGCTGCACTCTCAGGCTCCAGCCTGGAAGCTGCACCAATCGCTTTGATGGCGCTCTCCAGGTCTCCCTGCAACCTGTGGCCCTTTGCGACCCGGCACCATGCTTTGGCATTTCCGGGATCCTCTCTCACCACTCTCTCGGCCATCTCCAGGGCCCTGCCGTGCCTTTGGAGCCTCACTAAGCTGGAGAAGGAGTTCAGCAGCAGGGGGTGTCGGACTTCGTTCGCCTTCCTCGCCTCTTTGTCCTCCAGTTGCAGCATCAAATCCTGATTCAAATAGGAGAGCCCCATGCTGAAGTAGGTCCACGAGTCTTCGTATGCCCCGGCACGGAACTTCTCCACGCCAAGATCCCTCCTTCGCTGGGCTGCGCAGAGCCTCTCCTCGAATAGCATGTCGCCCCTGGGCTTTTCCTGACCAGGCTCAAGCCAGCCGAAGAGGTGGACGGTATAGACGAGATCGGAAGAGGGCGGCACGCTTGGAAAGGAGAAGCTGCCCTCCTCCCCGTACCCGTACTCGGAACTCACGCACAGGGTCGCTTTCTCCCCCTCCACCATACCCAGCAGACCTATTTCGAGGCCCCTCGTGACCGTCGAGGTCGAGGGGGGACCCGACCCTCCGCCTGCCATGACCTCGACCGGCGAGCCATCCTGCACCGTCGTATCGTGGACCTCCTCTCCACGAACGAAGCACTTGAAGTGAACGAAGCACTTGGCGAACGGGGGCGCCCGACTATCTCCGTGGCCGGCCGTTACCACGGTCTTCGTCACTCCCGCAGCCAGCGCGACCTCTCCATCGTCCCTCTGCTGGTCCGCGGACATGGTCTCTTAATCGTCACCTCTCGCACACCGCTGCCCGGTCGGGCACTTCCATCGAGAGAACGGGCTGCCCCCTCCGTCGGCGTTCAAGCCCCCCCCCCTCCCCGCCCTCTCCCCTCTCCCACACTGGACACTGGGACTGGCGGGGGGGGGGCGGGGCAACAGGATTGGCAGCGTTTTCGGGGGGGGGGAAGGGGCGGATCCACGCAGCAAAAGCTGCCAAACACGCGACCGTGTGCAGCACCGAACACCAGGTACTTGGTAGAATAAATAGTTTATAATTGACTTTTTTTATTATCTACTCTAACGAGTCGAACTCCCCCGCCAGCTTGTAAGCGAGTCTTGGAGGTCCCGCAAGCATCAGCAGCACAGGGAGCAGGACGAACGCATGGAGCGTGCTGAGCACCACGAGGATGAAGTACATCCTGAAGTAGTAGATCTGGAAGATCTCCGTCTGGGACAAGGAGAGCACGAGGACCCCGATGAGCTTGGTAAGGGCGATGCCGTTGAAGACGGGGGTTCCCATCCGCGCAAGGGCAACCTGCGCCCTGAAGGTCTTGGTGCCATCGGCAACGGTGAAAGCCCTTACGATATGGACGCAGAACTCCAGGGCGATACCGATGGCCATGGCCAGGTTCGTCAATGACACCGCGTTGAACTGGATTCCGAAGAGGTACATGCACCCCATCATGTCGACGACGACGGACATGACCACCAGCATGGTCAGTCCAGCCGCCCACAGGCTTCCCAGGAAGAAGTAAGAGACTATGAGGATGCTCACGGCCGCGACGGTAAAGGTCACAGCGGCGTAGTAGTCCATCTCCAGGTACTGCTCGAAGAAGACGTAAAAGACCGAGTAGGGGAACACCTCAAGGCCGAGTTCTTGTGAGATCTTTTGGGTCAACCTCTTGGCCTCCCTCAGGGCCATGATGAAGTCATTTTGGGTCGCAAGAGGGGTGTGGTATCCCCTATACCGCGCTGCGGTGACCACGCCTTCGCTTACGCCGCTGTACCCCGTTGGGTCTGAGGAGCTCCGCTCCAGCGCCGTATTGTAAGCCCCCCTGCCAGCCTTCGCACACTCTTTCGAGGGTATGGCCTCCATGAACCAAGGAATGGTCTTGTTGATCTGCGCAATGGTAGGCCGGCTCCCATGCAAGTGGAAGAGGGGATCGGGGCTGTTTCCATCAAAGCAAGTCTCGCAGTCATCAGTAGAAGCAGTGGGGCAGAACGTCTCGTTGCTGTACATTCGGCAACACCTGTTCAGAGAGGGATTGATCCACGAGATGTAGTCGTCGATCCAGGAGGCCGCAGAGGTAGCAATGTAGGACGAAGGCGCAATCTCTGCCGCATTCTGAATCTGATTCAGCATTGAGTTTGGAAAGCAGCCAGCTGTCGAACAAGTCTTGTTCACGTCAGTGGACTCAGGGTGGATGTCCAAGTTCTTCTGAACGAAGTAAACAGGCGGGCCAACTCTCAACTGTGATGCAATATCATGAAAGTAATCTTGCAGGTAGGAGTCCTTTGGCAAAGCGACAGTTTGCTCGAGCCCCAGCTCCACGTGCTGGATACAACTAAGAGCCCCAAAGAGCATGGCCAGAAAGGACAGAAGAATCGAAATCTGCGCAAATTTGTTTTGAAGGACTCCGCTAAAGCTGATGATAAGGTACTCGAGAATTCCTCCATCATGGCTTGCCCCCTTCTCATCAAGGCGGTTGGAAGCCCTGATCTCTTTGAGGCAGGGAAAGCAGTCCATCCTCAAGTTCTTGATTCTCTGCTCGTCCAAATGGAGCATGGCGACAAAAGCAGTAACTTGGAAGACATAGTCTATCAGCACTGTGATCGCAGCGAAAAGAGCAAAGGTGGTGCAAGCGGGCATGCCTGTGAGAACCCCAGCCAAAAAGGCTAGAACTTCTGCACTGGCAGCCAGTGTAATGCTGGGTCCCGCTGAGGAGAGGGCGTTACCGACCCTGATGGGTAGTGCCGTGTTCACGTCCTCGCACTGAAGTGTATGGGCGAGGATGCACATGTTGTCCACTCCGATTGCGAGGGCTAGGAAAGGAATAACCTCAACAATAAGAAGAGTCGACTTGACCCCCAGAGCAGACAAGATTCCCGCAGCACACAGCACACTTAAGACGACCAGCAAAACTCCGCCCAATCCAAGGAGCACTCTCGTTCGGAAGCAAAGGAGGCTGGGTTTGCAGGACCTCGCCCCGCCAAGGACAAATGTCATGTAAACAAACATTGCGATGAAGGACAACAACACAGTCATGGCATCAGCATTGCTTTCCCTCTCGAGCTCCTTCTGGACAGAACTCTCGGATGAGTAGGACAGTCTCAAGCTGTGCTTTTCGGCCATTCCCACCAGCTTCTCTTGGACAACCTCAATGAACTTTTCCTCAAAAGCCAGCGCAGCATCCAAATTTTCCTCCGAGTTATCAACCAGGTACACAACAATCAAGGAAGTGGACTCATTGGAATAGACTATGTTTCCTTGATCCCTTGGGAAGCCACCAAAAACGAGCTTTGGGTCCATGGGTGCCTTGAAGGCAGAGAAACAGCTCTCCTCTGTGATCCAGTGCTGGAAGCAAAATTCCATCCAGTCTGACTGATTGGGATGGTTCGACGCTGCATACTCAAAGGTGTTCCTGTCCATCTGCCAGTACTGCAAGACACTCTGCGTGGCACAATTGCCGCTTGGCCCGAAAGGCTTGAAGCAGATGTCGTCGAGGGTTGCGTTCTGTCCTCCTCCAACCGGCACAGAGATGTTGCCGACAATGTCTTGCATGTCGAACATCAGCCTGATTGTATCATCATCAACGATGCTCGAGTTAGAAGACGTGTCATTCCTGCTCAGGATCAGCTGCTCGATTCGATAGAATTTACCAAAGGCCTTGTTGAAAAAGTCCTGCTCGGCCTTGGTCGTGCTGCCCGAGGGAACCCAAAGGTTCTCCGGATTTGTCTCCACCTCGAAGCGCAAGAGCCCAAGGAGGCACAAGCCAACGAAGAGTAAGGTCAACAGGAGGGTTGTAAAGGGGTTTGTGGCAATCCAGACGCCCTGCTTGTAGAACCAGCCCCTGAGAAAGCTCTCCACGGGCGGAAGAACCAGCGCATTGGCCTCGTCCTCCACAGCATTCTTTACCTTCTGATGGACGGTCGTCCTGGCAAACGTGGCATCGGATTCTTTGGTGGCAAGAAGTGGCTCGTCCGCATTCGCGTAGTCGTCCAAGTCCCCCCTGCTCTCCTCCTCCTCCTCCCTCCTGGTCGCCCTGGCCCACGTGAACGTCCCGGATACCGCAATCACGAGGAAGGCCACCAGGAGGCCCACATCCATGCAGCTCAGTGAGTTTCCTGGGAGGCCCAACGCCGTGCAACCCGGGGGTGGCGGCGGCGGCGCCGGCTCTGGCTTCCTGCACGACGGGCCCTGAGGGCAGTCGCCGCAGGAGCAACCCAGGGTGTTATCATAGCAGGTGGGCAAGGTGTCGTTCATGGGCGCAACCCCGCTCGGAACGGGAGAACTTGTGCTGTTCAGCGGAAACTGGATCGTTATCGGATTCAGGAGCGGGAACTTCTCGCCCTGCTTGGACAGCATCATGTGCCAGCCCTTGCAGTCATCCGTCTTGCACAGCGTGTCCATGGCCTTCACGTTCATTGACGAGACCTTAACCTCCTTGCACGAGTTCCAGATGGACTCGCCGAAGCGGGGGGCCACAAAGTAGTCGATAGTGTCCACCTCCGGCTTTGAGGAAGGCCCCGTGGTTTTGTTCACTTGCGCGAAGTCCATCTGGTGCGGGGAACACGTGAAGGAACACCAGAGGTGTTTGAAGTTGTGGTCGCAAGCCGGGCAGCCAAGAACTACCTCATGGAGGAGCGCCAGTTTGGTTGCCAGGAGGTCGACTTGCGAAGGGTCGCAGCACCACAGTCCTTGGGGGCCTCCGTTCGCCGCGTAGACGGAGGGGCAGACGCTCTGAAGCTTCTTTGCGCTCTTTTCCGGCAACGCCTGCGGCGCGGCTCCATTCGCCACGTACGGTTTCCCCAGCGGGGACTGCCCGTACATGGCGCAGCCGCTCCCGAGCTCTCCCTCGTGGGCCATCGCCTCCGTCATGCCGGTGAGCTCCGCCTCCGACATAGCGGCCTTGGTGCGCAGACCTGCACGGGGGCTTCTGCCTCGTCATCGTCAGCATTCAAGACGAGTTTTTTGTCAGACCCTGTGTGGCGATCGCGAGAAAGGGGGGGAGGGGAGGGGAAGGGAAGGTGGAGAAGAGAACGAGAGGAAGGCAAGAGTGGCACCAGGAGCCGTCATGGAGTCTGTCGATTAAGTTAATAGCAAGCGGGGACGGTGCCACGCTTCGAGGTTTCGTGTGGCGCTCCTTGGGAAAGCTGTTCCTTATTCATTTTCTTTCTTTCTTTTTTGGCCACGTTTCAGAAAGTCAAAGGCTGGAGAGGTCGAAGCTCACGAGGGCGTCCATCGCCGCCTTTCCCGCCTTCTCCTCCATCTCGACCAGCTGGGCCGGGGTCATGAACTCGTTGCTTGCTCTCTCCGCCAGGCCGATGGCGCATGCCGCCGCAGCGATGGTTCCCTTGCTACACGACGCCAAGTGAAGAAGCTGGAAGGTCTCCATCTCGAAGCTGACCGCGTTGGGAATCTCGCCCAGGACGCGCTGTATCAGGTTCTCGTTCCTGTCGTCGAAGTCCTCGGCGATCCTGCCCTGGGACGAGTAGAAAGAATCGGTGGTGCAGTTGATGCCACACTTGATGCCGCCTGGGCCCTTGGGCAGCGTCCTCTGTAGCTGCGTGATGAGCCCGTTGCAGAGCTCGGCGTTGGGGAAGACGGGATTCGTGATCAGGTACGGGCTGGGACTGTCCCCGTTCGCGCTGCCGCCGGATTGTTGGGTGAAGGCATCGGGGTTCCTGTGCACAAGGACGCAACCCTCCGAGGGGACGAGAACCTTGCCGAGGGTGCCGGGCTGCAGGGCCCCGCAGGTACCCAGGCGAACGACAGCCATGGGGCCTGCAGTAAGAGGGGAGACGGGGAGGAAGGAGTCAGCCTTCGAATCTTCGCCCGAGAGCGGCAGGGGGAGTTTTGGGGGTGCGGCCCGCGCCTGCGGGTGGCCTTCGTCGCCGTTTTCCCTCACCATCAATGACGGCCCTGGACTCCCTGATGACGAAGTCCATGTTTGCCAGCCCCATGAGCGTGGTCACGATCGAGACCTCCGTGTTGGAGTCCCCGACGACCCCGGTGGTGATGCTGAACCCCCTCGAGGAAACTAGGTTGAAGACCGGGTCGCCGTTCGGGAAGGGCTTCAGGAACTGGGATAGGAGCTGGGCCCGCGACGCGTCCCCGACAGACAGCATCCTGTTGCTGATCTCTCCCTTCCGGCACCCAAGGTGGAAGGTTCTGCCTTCCGCGTCCAGCGGAAAATTCGCGTTCTTCATCTGCCTACTGGCGCCGACGGAGCATACGGCCGGCCTGCCCCTAGCGCCCACGGAGTGAACAACCGGCCTCGCCGCGCACAGCACCCCAAACCCCCTCCTCCTCATCGCCGTCGATCCTCCCCTCCTCATCGTCGCCGTCCCGGGCCCAGTGGTCCCCGCCTCCATAACTCCCGCGCCCATCCTACGCTTTTTTTTGGCCACCTATTATCCTCGCCAGCACAAAAGGGTCCCCCTCGGAACCACCCCCCACGGAATGTTCTTGGAAATCGGGGAAATTCCCAAAATTCCCACGTTCCAACCGTTGGAACCAACAGCACGGAAGGGGGACGAACAGGAAAATCGAGCACCTGATCAAGACCGGAAATGTACTCCTTATTTCACCGAGGGATTCGCGCCCTGTGCCAGGAGCGCGATGCGATTGTGACAGGTACGGCAACGGGGCCAACGGAACGGGTGCAGGCAGAGTCGTGTGGCGTCAGCGGAGCGCGAGGCGAAGGAAAGAAAGAGAGAGTGGCGTGCGTGGGAGCGCGGGCGTCGCGGGAGGGAATCCGGAGGGAGGACGCAAGGATGGCGCAGCCCTTCGAGCAGGTTCTCGAGAGCCTGCGGGCCGTGGCCTCGGGCAAGCTGAACCAGCTCGAGGAGCGCAGCAGGGCCTACCTGAGCGAGATCGGCGCGACAATAGAGGCCCGGGTGGAGAGTGAGAAGTCCAGGGCGGCGAGGACCGGAGGTAGGAGGGCAGCTGCCGCGTCGTCGAGAAAGAAGAAGGCGACGGCGGGGTCGAGTATCGACGAATCGGAGGGGGAAGCCGGCGACAAGGAGAACGCGAGCTCTGCGGCCAGGACGAGGTCGAGGAGAACGCGGGCGTCAACGAAGGCCCTCTCCGATGCGACGAACGACCAGGCTGAGGAGGACCCGAGGCCCACCAGGTCCTCCAGGCGCTTGAGGTCGAAGAAGGCGTCGGGCGACAGCGCCGCGGCGCCCGTCGCCGCGACGACGGGGCGGGTGACCCGTTCGCGCTCCAGGCGGCAGGCCCAGGTCCTGGAGACGATCGTTGAGACGACTGAGAACGAGGACACGAGCCCCGAGCAGAGCCCCGAGGCGGCGTCCGACGGGAAAGAGGAGAAGGCCATCACGGTCGTAGTGGAAGCCGAGCAGGAGGTCGTGGCCGCCCCGCCGGCGGTGGAGATCCCAGAGGACACTGGGGAGGACGAGAGGGCCGAGGCTGGCGCGGGGGAGGCGGGAACCCAGAAGGAACCCGAGGGAGGGAAGCCTTTGGCTGCCAGGCAGAGCAAGTCCCTGAAGCCCAAGGACGGCGACGACTTTGCTGATGACGCCGGCGAAGCTGATGCCGTGGCGGACGAGAGCCAGGGCCAGACCGTGCCAATTGAGGCGGTGGAAACGCCCTGCGAGGCCGGGGCTGCCAAGGGGGACAAAGACGAAACGTTGGTCGCGCAGGCCGAGAAGACCGCGCAGGCCGGCAAGAAGAGGGCCAGGGCGAGGACCAAGCCTAGGCAGGCCGCCCACAAGAACGCTGCGCGGACTCAGGACGAAGAGCAGCAGCAGGAGCCGGTGGCGCAGAAGAAGAAGGCCAGAAGATCCGCCGGCAAGAACGGAGAAGTTTCCGAAGTGTCCGCGGAGACCTCCAAGGAGCCCCGCAGGTTGAGGAGAACCAGGAGATCCTCGAGGCTTGCCGAGGAGGCCGAGGAGGCTGCGAGGGTGGTTGTAGAGACCGCTGATCCAGCACCCGCCGGGCTTTCCCCCAAGGAGCTGGAGAGGCCTGTGGAAGCCGCCAAGATTGGGCAGGTCGGGGAGAGCACACCTTCTGCGATCCAGCAAACCGCCGCATCGAATGAGGCCGATGACGCCAGTCACATCGCTTCCACCCCGAAGGCGGCAGAAGACTCAGAGGGACGCCAAGAAGAATTCTCCGGGCGCATCAAAAACGTAGAGGAGGAGGCCCTTTCGAGGGAGGTTGAGCAGAAGGGGATCAAGGCAAAGGAGGTCGCCTCCCAGCCCGAGGACGAGAT
>Ga0163109_10003103_pt1 | contig 12742 bp, 8 predicted proteins | sample CRUFie1St13metaG_FD_108704 | JGI IMG/M metagenome (GOLD analysis project Ga0163109, IMG submission 108704) | Marine microbial communities from the Costa Rica Dome - CRUD Field 142mm St13 metaG | ecosystem: Environmental > Aquatic > Marine > Oceanic > Photic zone | place: Costa Rica: the Eastern... | reverse complement strand
GTTTCACCATCCATTGCTTTTAGACGAAAAATAATTTCTTTAATAAAACCATCTGCAATGTCTCTTTTACAGGTGTTAATTTCCCAAGTTTTAGTAATTGCCATTAGCTTGATTTATCTGCTATTAGTTTAGCTTTATATGCTGATTTTACAGCATCAGTCCATACAACGCCACAAATGCTCTTTACATCATCAGGTATTGCAGTAACTCCATCAGGTTCTTTATCTAATGGATTATCTACAAAATTATCTGAAGCGTCTAACGATCCACAAGATAAAGTATATCTTTCGTAAGATCTAGAACCAGGTATCTCTACTCCATCTCTTTTGATGACTGTAGCTTTTCTGACTTGTATGTTTTTATATTCTCCTACGACCTCTATCTTGTCGTATTCAATAGATTCAGTTAGTGCCATTAGGATTAATCTCCGATTAAAACAGGTTAAGGCTTAGTTTATAGACGTAGCTCGGTCTAAGTTGCGGTGAAGTAAGTTATAGAACCACGAAGAGCAGTGTTATTTTCAAAATCACCCTCTGTCATGTCGTCTGTATCATCTTCTGCTCCTATAGTATGTCTAATCTGTAATTCACTTGAACTGTTTGTTGCAGCAAAAACAATATTAGCGGAATCAGTAGCTACATCATTCCAAAAAGAAGAGACACCACTTGCTTCTACACTTGTTCCACTTATAATATCTTCTACAGCGAAAGGTAAACCAGCTAGAGTTGCATCACCTGAGGCAGATCCTTTACTTGTTAATGTAAAACCAAAGTTTACTGTTACCTGTCTACCAATTTTTGTGTACGATCCAGCACGCATACTGCTGTAAGTAATACCAGTTGTAGCACCGCCAAACTCTAGTGAAGGCGTGAATACACCTTCCTCATAATCATCTAATTGGTTAGCAGCAGCAGTATCAGATCCAAATAAAATACCAGTTGCACGGATCTCTCCACTAACATCTAGTTTTTTAGCTGGCGAAGTAGTTCCAATACCGACATTACCATCATTAGCAATAGTCACCCGATATGCAGTATTATCCATATCGTAGAAATGCAGACCATCACTACCAGCATCACCTGCTTGTATTAAGAAATCTGCGTTACCGTTTTCTATTCTTAAACTTGTAGAAGAACCAGTATTAACTACATTTAATGTTCCTGTAGTTGTAGCGCCCGTTGAGGTTGTCTCAAACTTTTTGCTGTTGTCATAGTAGAGTTCTACTGCTCCGTTAGATATAAATTTTGCAGATGTTTCAGTTGTATTAGTAAGAACTTCTACATTACCACCAGTAGTTTGAATATTTAAATTACCTGTACCTTCTTCTCTAATAACGGAGTTGCTTTGGTTGTGATATATATGAAGATCTTCTCCTGTTCCAACTTTAAGTCTTACATCATCTGGCAAAGTTATATGACTTGTAGCACTTAAACCACCTGTTACAGCAACACCAGTACTTGTAGTTTCAAACTTTTTACTCCCATCGTAGTAGAGGTCTACTGATGAGTCTGGGTTGAAAACTGCATAAGTTTCAGTGTTACCATCTTTTGTAAGTTTTATAGCTCCATCAGTTTGTATAAATATTGGATTATCATTAACATCTTTTATTACGGTGTTTGAGCCATCATGCGATAGCTCTAAATCTTGACCAGCACCTATTTGTAGCTTCTTATTATCATTTGGAATTTGTACGTTTCCAGTACTTTTAATTCTTAAATACTCTGTTAATGATCCTCCTGTAGGTCTTGCTTCAAATCTAATATCTCCGTCATCAGCTGCTGTTGATCTTATAGTAGATATCCGACTAATATCATTATTGTTTTCATCTAAAAACTTGATACTACCAAATGAGTTACCATTACTTCCAGCAGTATTAGTTCTTTTAAGTTTAAGTTCTGTATCTCCAGAACCACCTTCAATTTGAACATCAGTCGTTACTTTTATCCCTTCTGAAGTTGTCTCTAGCTTTTTACTGCTGTCGTAATATAAATCTACTGATCCGTTATTATTAGCACGTAATCTAGTTTCAGAGTTATTCTGATTTCTAATATGAAAATCACCAGCAATATCAATCGTATAAGCACCTCCAGTATTTCTATTTACCCATGAGCCTGTACTGTTTTCAATATAAGTATTCGCGCCATCATGATAAATTTGTAAATCATTAGAACTTCCAAAAACAGCTTTATCATTGTCATGCCATCTAGCTAAATTTTCTGATGGTTTAAAAGAAACGAAGTTGGAATCATCTGTGCCTTTAACACTAAAATCACCTAAAAATACTGAACCAGTAGATGTAGTACCAGTAACTTTTATTCCAGTTGCAGTTGTCTCAAATACCTTTACATTATTATGATATAAGTCTACTGATCCATTTTGTGTAAAGACAAGACCTGATTCACTACCACCAGAATTACCAATTTCAACTCGGCTTCCAAGAATAAATAATCCTCCAGTTCCAGCATCTTGAATAAAACTTTGACTACCCGAATGATATATTGCTAAATCATTTGAATTACCAAACCTTGCTAATGAAGTATCAGCAAACTCTAGGGCATTATCAGATTTATCAAATATAATATTGGCACTTGCTCCTGTAAAAGTTACATCACCATCATGGGTCGCTCCATCATCAATTACCGTTCCAGTAACATTTATACCAGTAGAACTTACATTAACTCTAGTAGTACCACCAGTAGTAATATCTAAATTATCAGCAGCACTTGAAAATATACCTGTGTTTGTATCATCTCTAAAACTAATAGCTGGTGCGGAGTTTGAGCCATCTTCCAGTGTTAACGTACCATCTAACTGAAAAAGCGTGATCCAGTCATCATTGGCAGAATTTCTTATCTTAAGTAGTCCAGCAGAGGTATCTGCCCACCACATATACGCATATTTTGTTGCTGGTTCACTATCACTTGAGTTATTAGTTACTATTGCAGATAAGGCATTATTAATGTCTGCTCTAATGACACTCCCCGTTCCATTTGAGATTATATAGTCATGTGTTGCCATTACGTTTCCTGTTTAGTTGTATTTTAAGTTGAAGCTAAGATAAAAGCAAAAAGCTCACTATATCTAACACCATAGCTGTCGCTAACTTTTGTTTTATTACCTTCTTCATCTGTTGTAAACATCTCGTCATAACAGAACATACCATAAGTAGCTGGATCTAAACTCTCTGCCTCAAAAGCTGTCTTAATTTCTTGTGCAACTATTCCAAAATGTATTCTTGCATTTTCACCTTTAGAAGTAACAGCATCTTTGAATCTATATTTTTTTAATTTACCTTTTAAAACTGTTGCCACTCTTTTTTCTGCTTCAGTTATAGTTTCAAAATCTTGTTTCTGTCTTTCATCTGATGTCTGAATAGTACTGTTTGTAGCAAATACATCATCCCATTTATTACTTGATGAACCTAAGTCCTGTGAATCATTATCAGAAGGAATAAAGTTACCACCAGATGTAAATTCAAATTTTTTACTTACAGTACCAGCAGTTGTGGTTGTTCCTACTACTAAAGAATAATCATCATCAGTATCACTAGTTTCTTCTTTAAAAGAGCCAAGGAAACAAATTTCCTCTGGGTCGTCATCTCCCACCTCTTGTTTTCGCCATGATATTTTTAAGCCTTCTCCTTTTCCTAAATTTTGATCATCACCTTCTTGTTGGTCAAGTCTTATAACAGATATTGGTACGGTTTCAGTTCCACTTGTAGAACGTGTAGCCCTAGATAATGTAAAAGGTGCTGGTTGGGCATCATCTGTTGATCCTAAACCACCTTTAACGGCAACATCATAACCCGATGTTGTATTACCACTTCCATCTTTAACCCTATTTACACTGCCCTGTCCAACAGAAACATTGCTTGCCGTGATTCTAATTCCAGCAGCTTTCTGTTCCAGGTTTCTTGGGCTACCAGTTGTACCCAAATCACTTTGATTTAAAGTGGTTGGTGTTCCAGAACTTCCCTTTATTAAAAATTTATCAATAAATCCTTGGTAAGTTGCTGAAGTTCCTTGACATCTGATAGGAAATTTTGGACCACCTACACAGTTAAACCCATCTAGAACAAAATTATTTGAATAACTGGTGGTCACATAAAAACCTCTTTGTAAATCTGAAAAGCCAAAAATTGATAAATTTTGTATTAGTACATTAGATGCACCAAAAAATAATCTAAATACACTGTCTGAGCTAACTCCACCGCCATTTTTTACACCACTACCATCAAAAGTAGTAGCTACATAATCTTCAAAATCATCAGCTAAATCTAAACTTCCATCAGAACATACTATATTTGTAAATTGCACATTTTCATAACTTACACATCTAATACAATAATCAGGAGTATGAGTTGTTTCACTTTCACCAGTTTTTGTATTTTTTATCTCCAATGGAGCAATTATGGTTACGTTTGAAACAGAAACATTACGTGCTGTTGGACTTGAACCAGTAAATCTTATAACATTGCCATCGTCATCTGTAATCTGGTCATCTTCATCTTCATTTGCTGTTGATGTTTTGTAAACAACTATATTCTTTTCACCAGAAATAGTTGGTGCGGGTGGGATATTACCTGAAGTAAAAGTTAATGTCGTTCCAGATATTGTGTAATGTGTAGTTATAGTTTTTAAAGTACCTCCTACATAAACTCTTGGAGTATCTCCAAATCCTGAAGGTAATGTAAAAGCAGCGGTAGATCCATCACCTGTAAAACCTGTACTGTCATTTCCGTGAAAACCACTGTGACGTATATCTAATCCCATATTGCAGTTAACAGCCCTTAATCCATCGACAACTACGTTATAAGGTGCTGGAGCATAATTATGACCTTTAATTTGCAAGCCTTTAATACCTTTTATTGCAGTGTTATTTGTAAGAGTTACGTTTCTACTGCCATCATCAACTTCAAAGCAGTTTGAGTTCTGAGGTACAAGATGCCCTGCTGGTCTTTCTGATCGACAGCCAGTAATTAAAATATCAGAGGAAAAATGTGTTGTTAAATTGTCATCACCAGCACCTTTAAAAAAACAATTTTCTATGGTTATAAACTTAGAAGGATCTGCATCATAAGTTGCGCCATTACTACCTCTTTTGAATTTTGGTGCAGTTACATCAAGACAATGCTTATACGCATCTAGGCATCTTACATTTTTTATAAGTGCATATTCTGTAAAACAAATACAAAGAGTGTCCGCTTGATTGTCTTGTTTTGCATCACCATCTGTGAAAGCTACATCAGTAATTGTATCTTCTAATCTTTCACCACCTGATACAGAATGTCTTTGGCTGTTAAAATCTAATGTCATATCTTCAATCGTCACGTATTGAATTTTTCCTCCAATAGTGACAGAAACATTACCACTGGTTGTTACTGAGTTGGCAACAGTGAAAGTAAAAGTTCCAGCACTAGAATCTACAGCAGTTATTTCATAAGTACCATCTGTACTACTACCTGTTGTAAAATCTGCCGTTACTAATCTTTGAACAGCAGGTGCTAAAACAGAATAATTTGTTCTATTTGTACCATCCGCATTTGTAACTGTATGATTTCCAGTAATCGTGACAGTAACAGTAGTTCCTGACTGTGCATATGTTCCTGTAATGGTGACGGCTCTTTTGCCAGTTCTCATCAATGTAGTATCACGGCCTACACCGTCTAACATTTTTATAACAGTAGATTTGCCATCACCGACAAGATGGCTATTGCTAGGAATCTCGATTGTTTTATTAACTCTATAAGTACCTTTAGGAATATAAACTTTACTAGATCCTCTCGCAGCGTTTATAGCAGCCTGTATTGCTGTTGAATCATTTGTGCTTCCATCACCTGTAGCACCAAAATCTTTAACAGAAAGTATGTCCTCTCCTTTGCTTTGAAATGTTCTTGCACTAGCTCCTGTCCCTGTTTGCGTAAAATCATCCATACCAGTATTTATAAAACTTGAGCCATTATGAAATTCAACTTTACTTGTAGTGCTGTTATATCTAAAATCACCAGCAGCAGGACTACCTGGTCTTTGGGCTGTAGTTCCTACAGGCAAGCGCATTGCACCTGTATAGCTATGAGTTAACGTTCCAGTTAATGTACCGCCTGTTAAAGGTAATAAACCAAAATTAGCTTCATTTACTTTTCCTAATGTTATATATCCGTCATTTGCTGCATTTCTTATCTTTAATTCACTTGTACTTGTATTTATATGTGGTTGAAAAGCTGTATTTATAGATGGATCACCTGTACCACTATTTAATGAATTTATAGCAGCAGCTATTTGGTTAAGCTTTGTTCTTACATTCAAGCCAGTACCATTATCAATTACATAGCCTGAACCACCGACTGCATCTACTCTAGCCATCTTAGTTAAGTAATAATAGGTTTATTCTACCCTTTTTTGCCAAATCCAACAGCAGTAAACCCAAAATTTCTATCAACTGCACTACCAGAGCTATTTTTAAAGGTAACAGTAAACCCTGCTCCTGTTATATTAGTAATTTCAAAAAAATCGCCACTTGCTAAATTCTGTGCAGTAATTCCAATAGATGGTAAAGAACTATTAACACCGCCCAAAGCTGAAGTTCCAGTGAAAAACTCATTATCAAAAGTAATAGCCTTAGCACCTGCACCAGATGCAATATTTGATGTACTTTGTTCTGTTCTTCTTGGGAAGCTGGCTGTATAGCCTAGTTGAGTAACTTTTATATCCTGGTTTACGTTATTACTGGTCAACTTTGCTCTAAATTTAAAAGACTGCCCTTTAAATCTTCCATTTGCAAAACTTTGGAATGGTGTATAATCTGCTCCACAAGTAACATTACCACTTGTTGATACAGCATTTGTCACTTTTACTTTAAATTGATTTGCATTAACAATAGATGTAATTTCAAATTCACCATCTGTAGCAGTTCCAGTTGTAAAATCACAGCTAACAAAATTACCAACTTTAAAATTGTGATTTGAAATATCAATAGTAACTTCAGTTCCTCCTAATTGTGTATAAGTACCAGTAGGAGAATATGTTGAAGCATTTGCAGAAGTTTTTACCAATAAATCAGCAGAAGAATCAAAAGCCTGTACCCCGTCAAAATCTGTCATTACATCAACGTCTGTAATAAAATCAAACAGATTATTTGGAATAAAACCCTCTGCAAAAATATGTCTTTTTAATTCAAGATTATAAACTGCACCTAAATCTAAAGCAGTTCCACCTGCTGTACCACCAAAATCATAAGTGCCTTCTGATGAAATCGCACCAAAATCATCTAAAGATGCAAGAGCATCAAAGTCTGTAATATCATCAAATAAACCAGTTGATGTTAAATCTATACTTGCTGTATCTGTTCTTACTTCAACAGTTTCACTTCTTGACCCTTGAAATATTGGGTTATCTAAATCTTCTCTTCTTGTTAATACTGCTAAAGGTTCTATTTCTTCTGGAATATCTAAAATAACACTTGTTTCGCCTGTACTAAAATTACCACTGTCATCCCTTGCTTTTAAAATATACTCACCCTCAATCGCTGGAACTACCGCAAGAGTTGAACTACCAGCAAGTGCAGGAACAAGATTTGTAGAGTTCTGGAATGTGGCTGTTCCATCAACAATCGTATTATGCCTAACATATATTTGTCCTCCGTGGATCACATCTACATCAGGATGCAAATCCCATCTAAGCCTTACATCTTTATCATTTATAGGCTCTAAAGATAATCCAGTAATGTCTGAAGGTGGTGCTGTTTTACCTTGAGTAGTAATTTCTAAAGTGCTTGCAGTAGAACTTATATCTCCTAAAGTATTGTATGCAAAAACTTCAATTTCATAAGTACCAGCAGAAGAATTAAATATTTCAAAATCATTACTTAAAACCCTTACACTTGTAAAATTATTATCATCTAATCTGTAATTGACTTGATATTCATTAACACCGCTTACTGCTTCCCAAGTAATAATAATTTTTGAAACTGCTTTATTGTTTATTGCAACAATTTTTTCAACAGCTTTTAAATTTGTTGGAGGATCAACAGGATTATTAAGAATAGTTATAGACCTTTCTTCTATAGTTTCATTCGCTTCAATAGCATTATATTTATTGCTTACATAAGATAAAGCCGTAATGCTATAAACTGCGCCATCACTTTCGCTGACACTTATAACTCTAAATAATTGTGATTGCTCTTCATCATTTTGAAATAGCCAAACTGTGTTGGCATTTGGTGTTTGTGAATATGTACCAGAAACTGTAAAAACTGCTCCTTCCAGAGTAGAAACTGCTTTAGTTTCCATTGTTCCATCAGGTAAGATAACAGATAATTTTGGATTTGATCCTAATGTACTTGTCTGTAAATTTACAGAAGTTATATCATCAATAGTAATTTCTGAAGTAGTCGCAGATTTTACTTTTCCTCCTCTTCTTAAACCTGATCGTACAGGATCAACAATTTCAATAACAGAACCAGGTCGTACTATAACACCACTATCTATTGATGTTGAAAAGGATACAACTTCAGATTCTTTTTCTTGACTGAATAAGACTGATCTTGCCAATCTTCTGGCTTGACTTGGACTTGTACAGGCAAATGCTTTTATATTTTTAACAACAATTCCATACTTAGCCTGTCTATCTATATCATCCTGATTAGGATTATCACCTGTAACATCATCTCCAACAGTTTCATAATCAATTTCTCTTGTTTCCATATTCAAATATGAAACATTAATAATTGTGCTTCTTGTTTTTAAATCACTACCTGAATAGCTAAAACCTTCTTCTGTTACATTAGATAAATTAAATAAATAGCTAGGGTCTTTAGGTTTGTCTTGGGTAAGACTTATAGAACCAGCAGACCAAATAGGCATACACCTCATGACACCAGCTAATTCATTAATTAATTTAAATGCCTCACTAGAACTTTGAATACTCACATTACAACTAAATCTAGCCTCCTCTCCACCTCTTCCATCATCAACTAATTCATTAGCAAATTTACTTGCATTAAAAAAAGAAAACAAATCAATGTTTTCATATAGTTTTGCGTCTGTAGATTGATCTGGTGCGATATGCGTTCCAAATCCATATCTTTTATTTGTCATCAAATCTAGTAATATCATCGCAGGGCAAGTTGTCCAAACGGCAGCACCCATAGTGCCATCAAATACATAATTACTTGGGTAATTAATACGACCTGTTGTATTATCAACGCTGCAAAAAGCAGCTAAAGTGCAAGTTGGACTTCCAGCAACAGTCTGAGAAACACTAACATCAAATTGAAATTGATCGGCAGTTACTGTGTTAGCTATTACCGTATATGTTCCAGTAGGTGTTGCCCCTGCATTTGGTGTAAAAACAAAAGAATCTCCAGCAACAAAACCATGACTTGTGCTATCTACAGTGACCCTAAATCCTGATTGATTGTAACTGCCAGAAATACTACTTGCACCTTGCGAGGAAGGAATCCTTACTTTTATACCCCTTATACGAAAAGCCCTCTGTGGAACTGAACTAAATTGTTTTGAATCTAGTTTTAATGAAGTATATGCACTATCAAGATAAGTAAGATTATCATCTTTCAATTCAATATATGAGTTCCAACTGAATGTGTTTATAGTATTTGTACTTGTACTATCAGCAGTTTCTCTTGTAACTCTTATATCGACAGGAAAATCACCATCTAAATTAATTAAATAACTTCTTTGATACAAGTCTGTAGTTCTACCTTTTACAGTATCTGTTTTTACTGTTGTGAAACCTCCATTATTATATTGAACTTTAATTTTTAACTCTACTTTTGAACCTAACTGATCTCCTTTAGTGTTGAATTTTTGTAACTGTGGGAAATCTAGTATTACTCTCACCTGGTCAACTGTGCTGTCTGTGATCTGTCTTGTAACACCATTTGCTAGAGATTTTGTAACATCTACACCGACACTTATTGGACTACCTGTTGCCCTCACACCTTTAACTTTTGTTTGATTAGAAGTACCAAATCTTACATCAAAGCCTACATCAGCAAAATTAAAATCACTGTCACTAGGGTCAGCAGAATCAGCAGTTGATTCTAAAACTGGAGTATTACTCAGAAAAATATCTTTTAAACAGGCATTATTATAAGCAGTAGTTCCTTGTGTAAGACCCTCTTTAGATGGGCTTGCGAAACCTTCTATTTCGCCTTCTGATAAAAGATCTAAAACTCTTATTTGCTGTCTGGAATTTAAATTATCAGGTGTTATCTTTGGTTTTTTCGGCCCACCACCACCAAAAAGTCCAAAAATAGAACCTCTAATAATATTTTCAGTCATACTTCCACCTCGTCAGTTGTAATGTCTCCACTGATTACCACTGAGCCAGTTAGGATTTCACCATAACAAATTGGGACGGGAGTTCCAGCACGTGAAGTATTTTGCAACCCACTAAAACTAAACGAAACTCTTGGATCACCTTCAAGATCAGGAGGTTCTGGTAAAGGAAATAACATTTGATTTACACCCTGTAAAGCTAAAGCTCCTCCTAAAACTATTGTTGCTTTAGTAGCTAAACCTGCTGAAGCAAAACCCGGTGCAAAAGGAACAGCAGCAGGGTTAAAAAAACTTGCAAAAGTTATTCCACCACTTGCCATGCCTATTGCGATTAAAGCACCACCCAGAATAGTCTTTCCAAAACCTCCAGAACCCGCAATAACAGGTACAAATTTAATTTCTTGTGTACCCGATAAGTCATGTAATTCAGTTTTATCAATCTCAATATTATTTACCACTACTGAATAATATCTTTTGTTCATATATGTTTCTGCTTGCGGAAAATTATTAATTAAAAAACTTACTGCTTTTGCAGGAGTGTTAGCATTAATTTTAAATTCCTTATGACCAATAAACTCTCCTAAATCGCCATAAAGTTTTAATTTAGTCAACATAACGATACTTTGCTCCTGTACATTTTTGCAGCCAAGCAGAATAAGGCTCTCTACAAGATAGTCTATCGGTTAAATGATGTAAAACCTCCCCATTTAAGAAAACAGCAACGTGATTTAATTGTTTATTAAAAATACTCATTGCCAATACATCTCCATTGATTAAAGCCTCATGAGATTTTAATAATCTAAAACCTCTTGCAGGTAAAAGTGTTTCTAATCTTGGATTACTATAAAATTCTTCAGGAGTTATTGGTCTCTCATAATCCTCTAACTCTATATTTTTTTCTTCTTTGTACCAATCTCTTACAAGACTCCAACAATCAGTGACAGCCCATACCCATTGCCTGCCTAATAAAGGTGGTTTATACCCTGTAGGCTCACAATATCCCCACTCTTCGGTTTTAGGGTTAACAATATGCCATACTAAGCCACTCTGCTCACAACTGACCTTATCAGCCTGACTAGGACTTGGTGGAGTTATTGGATGACTATGAATCACTGCAATTATTTCACCTCTATTATCTGCCTTTACATAATCTTCTGGATCAATAATAAAACACTGATGTTGTGTCATTGAAAGATTCCGACAAGGGTGGTAACTTTCTTTACCCTTAATATTTAACAAAAGACCACAGGACTCTTTAGGATCTTGTTCTTTTGCGTGAATAAGAGCAGATTCTTTCCAATTCATCCAACAAACGTCCCAATAGATGGAAAATCCTTTCTAGTACATATTCTATTAGGGCATTTTACATTCGCCATATCAAGAGCAGCAGCCAATTCAAACTGTACAATTTCTCTGGTTTCTGATGCTTTTCTTGCAATTGTGAATACTTGTTGAGCATCTTCAACATTCTCATCAACTGCACCTGATGGATTGTCACCAATAAAATTATCATTGGGTAAAAATTTCGCTAAAGTTCTTTTTCTAGTAAATTTTGCACCGATAAGATCATTACCGACACTAAATTGATTTACTTCAAGCAGTACAATACTTATAAGACCTGTAGCATTACTGATAGTTAAAGTAGGCCGTGGTAGTTGACCACCTTTATATTCAAAACCTTCAGCCTGCACTGGAAATCTTTGATAATTATTACCATTCCATTTTATTTCACCGTTCAAATTAAGACTTGAACCAGCATGAAAATAATATGTCTGATCCCTACCATGAACTGCCTGAGTTAACTCCAGCTCAAATAATTCAATAACTGCACTTGGATTGACATTTTGTAATTCGCTTACATATTTTGTTGTACTCATGGCTCAAATACTTCTCTAAAGGTTACTTGTACTCTTGCTCTATTTAAGTAAGGTATTGATTTGTTCCATGATCCGCATACAAATTTTGATGAGGTCGCTTCACCTGGAGGAGTAAAATCAAAACTTTCTGTACCTCCCCTTGCATCTAAAAATGTTTCTATAGTGTCTGCATCTGTTTCTGATACTTCAAAAGTTAAATTAAAGATTTTAGGATTTTGATGCTCTGCAAGACCAAACAATAATCTATGTTCGTAACCATCAGCGAAGCGAACTGTTCTTGTGTTTGGTGCAGATCTTTTCTGCATCCCATACGTAGGTTGTATAGAGGGAAATGTAGCCATTATGCAAGTAAACCTCCAGGGCGTTTTTGTCGTATTAACTCAGATTGTACCGAAGCAGCAATCACACGGCCAAGTTCTCGGCCTTGTTGTTGATCACCTTCAACATTAGAACCAGAAGCATCTACATTAACAACAACACTTGTAGATCCTCCACCTAATTGATGATTTGGTGTAATCATTCCAGAAGATCCAGGAGTAAATAGTTCTGGCCCACGTTCTCCAACTAT
>Ga0163109_10003102_pt1 | contig 12745 bp, 22 predicted proteins | sample CRUFie1St13metaG_FD_108704 | JGI IMG/M metagenome (GOLD analysis project Ga0163109, IMG submission 108704) | Marine microbial communities from the Costa Rica Dome - CRUD Field 142mm St13 metaG | ecosystem: Environmental > Aquatic > Marine > Oceanic > Photic zone | place: Costa Rica: the Eastern... | reverse complement strand
TGATCTTACACAACAACCATATGAAATTAAAACAGGCATTAGAGATGTATTTGCAGAATCTTTTAGCAAAGAGAAAGTACAGAATGTTGGTATATTCTTTATGAAGTTTTGTAATAAATGGAATATGCCTAAACTAACAGAATCGGCAACAGAATTTGGAGAAATACTTAACGCATGTCAGAAACAATAAGAAAAATATGGGATGCCATTAAGTATGGTCCAGAAGAAACATTGATTACATATGAATCACCTGATAAAGGTAAAACAGTATTTCAATGTACAAGTAAAACAAATAAAAGAACAGGACAAATAACAAGACAACGAGAGTTGATAAAAGGAGAAATGTATGAGTAAGAAAGCAACAATTAAAAAGGTTGATGACGCAAGTTGGTTAGTTATAGATCAGCATCGTGGTAATGTCGGAGTCCTATATCAAAATGTGCAAGGTGACTACGAGTACCTAGCAAGTGATATACAAGAGAAGTTCAAAAACGATAGAGCAGTAGAAAAGTATTTTGGTGCTAGAGTATTTCAACAAAAAATTGTTGAAAATGCTATTCAGCCTGATAAAATGTTTATTGCTGGATTCGAAATACCGTTTCCATCACCTGAATTAATTTCACCTGATCATCCTGAGTATAGAAAAGATGTACCATTGTTTAGTAAAACGGCTAACAGTGATGTATTATATGCGGCAGGTTGGTATGCAATTAACTTTGAGAAAGGTTGGAAACATGGTTACTGCCCTAAGGCAAGTACACTATTTCAATATGGATATGAAGGTCCATTCAACACCAAAGATGAACTTAGATTTAGACTTAAAGAACTAAACAAGATCAAGAGAAATGAAATTAAAAACTCTAATTGAGAATCTCAAGTATTATAAGTCTATCGGAAGTACTGAAGTTACATTAGATATAAATGATTTGCTAGAAGCATTAAATGATGTATCTAATGTAGACGAAGTTAAGCCAAAGAAATCTATGAAGTTAGATGTCGATGCCGGCAAGTTCTAGTTTTTTAACAAGGCAACATGGTTTCGTGAGTTTTAGCAAAGGTACATACAACGCCAAATATAAATACAACTACAAAATGCCTAGTTATGGTACAAATCATCATTACTTAAAATGGTGTGAAGATAATATACCAAATGGGTTTGGTTGGTGGTTTAAAAGAACACAACCTTATATAACTGATCCACATAAAGACGATAGAGCATTTGTAAGTTTTAAAACAAAAGAAGACCATGCTAAGTTCACTTGGTATATGTTAAAGCAAAATGAAAATTGAAATATATACAAAAACTACATGTCCTTACAGCACTATGGCAAAACAAGTGTTAGAACTAAATGGATATGAATTCACAGAAACAGTATTAGATAATGATGATCAACGCACACAATTTTACGAAAGTTGTGGAGAAAACGTTAATACTGTACCACAAATCTTTATAAACGGAGAAAGAATAGGAGGTTTCCAGCATCTTCTTAGGTCAAAACTAATTAGTTAAAGCATGTTTTAACTGTATTTTAGATAAATAAAAGTACAGGAGACATACATGAGTAGACCAAAACCAACAGTAATTTTAGAACATCATGACACTACAAACTACAAAACTGAACAGGTCTTAGCGGCTGGAAGTGTGTTTAGTGTTTTCTTTCAAGGAGCACCTATTAATTTAAGGACACAACATTCGTACTTAGATTATCCTGGACCAAAGTATAAGAAAACTAGTTTTTCTAATCCTGGACATGCATTTAACTTAGCAGAGCGACTTAATAAACTATTTAACACAGATGAATTTTGTGTGGTTAAATTAGAAAGCGGACCTGTTGTAAGTGAAGATGAAGTCAAAAATGCCAATTCAAAATAGTTTACAATACCAAATAGTAGATAAAATCAAACAAGAACTTGATATTAACGAGTATTCTGTACTTGATATAATGCCTTTATTCTTTAAAAATCATAGGATTAGAGGCAACAAGGTTATAGGAGTTAGGCTTACCAAGTACGGATTAACACTAATGGAAAAGAGTTTTACTTGTTATAATTTTAAATTAGAAAACTTTAAACTGTCTAACAAAGCAGTCGTAAAGTTAGATCAAACAATGCAATGGCCTTACTTTGTTGATAACAAGAAGTTAGTGCTATTCAGTGAAAAGGATTCAATTATACTTAAACTGAAAGGTCAGAACTTGGAAAAATGGTTACAAGGTCTCCGCAAACCAAAAAATCCTAACAAAAACGAACCCAATAATAAATAGTAACAGTGACCAAGAGTATATATCTCTTAGAGACGAATGTTACTAAGGTTGCAAGGTCGGCCCTCCCGGGAGGGCACGGTCGATTAACACACTGACACACAAGGAGAAAATTATGTCACAAGGAAAAAGTGGGTTCGAACTACGAACCGATATCTTAGGAATGGCTATGGGACTGTTAGAAAATAACAGAGAACAAGTCACAAATTCATTTTACAGCATTCCAGAAGAAGAGCGAAAAGGTCAAAGAATACCTGTAACCGCTATTTCGACTGAAGAGGTAGTGAAGACAGCACAAGATCTTTATGCATTCGTAAACGAAAAGTAAATATTTTGTAACTAAGAAAAAGGGAGCGGTTGCTCCCTTTTTTGATTATTTAACTCCAACTAAGTTAGCCACGTTGGTAATTCTACCAGACTTCATTAGTGCGTCAAATTTTTTCCATGCTTTCTTCATGCTAGTCTCTCCACGTTTTTAAATTTACAGGTTTGAAAACCTGCATTGTGGAATACTATAAACGAATTGTGTATCTCTTCGTTGAATCCGTACTTTACCCCTTTTGCCTGGATAGGGCAACTTCTAGGTCTAATAAGGTCGCCCTTATAGATAGACTCGTCTTTCATTTTGAAGAAGATCTGTGTTTTAGTAAATTCGACAGTTTTGATGTCAGATTTATCGATGTGATTGTCAGCCAATGCTGGACCGCTAATGAGTAGGGTTAGCATGGCTACTATACCTAATGGTTTCGCCATAATATTCTCCTTATTGTCATAACATCTCTGCTAGTAGGTTTGCAGTAACTTCAACTCTTTTGAGTACTGTTACAGAGTACCAAACTCTATGTTACAATTATGTTACAAAAGTATTTATCATTTTGGTAATTTTTGCAGAAAAATTACGAAAAATGCCAGATTTTTTGGTAAAATAGGTTGACCATGCCCCCAATATAGCATATAATATATGCATAATTTGTAAAAAGGTAGGAGTTTTTATGTACAAGATTTTCCAAGTAAGAATTAGCAAAGAAGTTTCAAACTTTGTTAATTCTAATGAAAGAGGCCATCTTGGTGCTGAGGAAAAATATCCACAGTATAAAACCAAGATGGCTACCATGCGTGGTGCTGAAGGTTTCGAAGGCGAAATGTTCAACCACTACACACAGGTTTGTGAAGTTGCAACCTTTAACACAGAAGGTAATCATTTAGAAGAAGTTTTTAAAATTCTAAACGGTTACTGGTATGATGATGAAACTGGTGAAGATACAGTTTTTGATCAGTTCGTTAGTGGTTACAAAATCAAAACATTTGAAAGAGATGGTAAAGTACACGAGTATCGTGACATGCACTCACTTTCAGTAGGCGACATTGTTTTTGATGTGAACAACGATTCATATCACATTGTTGACCGTTGGGGTTTTAAGGATATCACATCAGATATCATTAAAGGTGTTGAAGTAGCATAATGGAATATACACTTCGCTATTTAGATAAGTTTAGTGCTAGGGCAGGTAACCATAACTGGATATCTGACCCTAAAACTTATTCTGATAGTGATGTTTTCATTAGGTTAAATGAATTACAGGAACTAGGTTATCTTGTTGAATTAACATTTTCTTTAAATAATGTTCAAGAAAAGGTTGACCTGGACCCTTTATTTTAGTATAATATATACATATTAAATAATTTCGTAGGAGTAATTATATGTCAGAAGTAAGAACAGTAAAACTAAGCAGGGCAAAGAGCCACATCAAACGTGCTTTCGCTAAGAAACGCCCTGTATTCATTTGGGGTCCTCCAGGAGTTGGTAAGTCCGACATCTTGGCTCAGATCGCTGAAGAAGGTAACAACCTTTTAATTGATTTGAGAATGGCTTTGCTAGACCCAACAGATATCAAAGGTTATCCTTATAGAGATGAGGACACCAACAAAATGATGTGGGCGGCACCTGCCGAACTTCCATCAGAAGAACTTGCTAGTCAGTATGAAACTGTCTTCTTGTTCTTAGACGAACTTAACTCTGCACCTCCAAGTGTGCAGGCAACTGCTTACCAGTTGATCCTTAACCGTAGGGTTGGACAATATGTATTACCTGAGAATGTGGTAATTGCGGCGGCTGGTAACAGAGACACTGATAAAGGTGTTACTTACAGGATGCCAAGTCCTTTAGCAAACAGATTCCTTCACTTAGAAGTTGAAGTTAATCACGAAGATTGGCAGTCATGGGCAGTTGATAATGATATCAACCCAGATGTTGTTGGTTACTTGGCTTTTGCTAAACAAGACCTTTTTGACTTTGATCCAAAGAGTTCAAGTAGAAGTTTTGCTACTCCAAGATCTTGGGCATTTGTAAGCCAAATGCTAGAGGATAGTGACATGACCCATGATGAGGAGATGGATATTGTTACTGGTTTGGTTGGCGAAGGTATGGCAATTAAGTTTATGAACCACAAGAAGAATGCTTCTAAACTTCCTAAGCCTTCTGAAATACTTTCAGGTAAGGTAAAGGAGTTGAAGAAACTTGAGATATCTTCCAAGTATGCTCTTACAGTTGGTATGAGTTACGAACTTAAGAATATCCAAGATAGTGGTGAAGAGAAAGAACTTACTGCTTCTTTCAATAACTTCATTAACTTCTTAATGGATAACTTTGAACCAGAAATGTGCGTGTTAGGTTGTAAGATCGCACTTAGCGAATATGATATTGATGTTGACTTTGCTGACATTGATCGTATTGATGAGTGGGTAAACAGGTACGGCAAGTACATGAATATCAACTAATTTGTTTCCTGTGTCGCCAGTTACTCCTACAACCTACTTAGCGGCACAGACCCGGGGGGATCTTAACAGGTCCCCCCATCCTTTTTACCAAAATAATAGGTTGACCTACCCGATAATTTTTAGTATAATATAAGTATAGTTTGTAGGAGAACATATGAAAACATCAGAAAATACAGTAGACAGATTGATTACCGCAAGGGTACAACTGCTTCTTAACAATGGTTTCTTTGGTAACTTAGCAACTAGATTACAACTTGAGGACGCATCTAGTTGGTGCCCAACTGCCGCAACTGATGGCAGACACTTTTACTACAACAAAGATTTTATTGACAGTCTCGATGATGATGAATTAATTTTCCTAATGGGACATGAAGTTTTACATTGTGTCTATGATCATATGGACAGACGTGGTGACAGAGATCCTCGTCTTTGGAACATAGCAAATGACTATGTTGTAAACATGGACTTGGTAGAAAACAACATTGGTAAAAGAATTACCAAAGTTAATATCTGCTTTGATTACAAATATCAGAACTGGATTTCAGACGAAGTGTATGATGACTTGTTTGAAAATGCCGAGCACGTTACTGAAGAAACACTTGACATGCACTTGGACTACAGTGACGAAGAAGGCGACGGTGAAGGTGCTAGTGCTAATACTGAAGGCGGCGAAGGCGATAAGAAGCCTGGACCACCTAAGTATTCAGAAGAAGAAAGAAAGCAGATTCGTGATGAAATGAAAGAGGCAATCATGAATGCGGCCAAGAGTGCTGGTAATAAGTCTGTACCAAAAGGTGTTAGAAACCTTTTGAAGAACCTTACCAACCCAGAACTTGATTGGAGAGAATTGCTCAATACTAATATTCAAAGTGTTGTAAAGAATGATTTTACATTTATGAGACCTGCTAGAAAAGGTATTGCTGAAAGAGTATACTTGCCAGGTATGGACTACGATCAAGACTTAGATGTGTTCTGCTTTATTGATAGTTCAGGTTCTATGTCTGATCCTATGTTACAAGACTTGCTTGGTGAAGTAAAAGGTTGTATGGAGCAATACTCCAACTTTATCTTAAGACTTTGCTTCTTTGATACTGACACTTACACTATACATGAGTTTGATCCTAGCAACATTGATGAAATACATGACATCGAAGTTGAAGGCGGTGGCGGCACTGAGTTCGATTGTATGTTTGATAGGCTTAAGGCTGAAGACATAGTTCCGCAGAAACTTATTGTGTTTACAGATGGTTATCCATGGGGTAGTTGGGGTGACGAAGACTACTGTGATACTTTGTTTATCATACATGGTTCCGGCTATGGTGGTAGAACTCCAGTAGCACCATATGGTGTATCTGTAAAGTACAAGGCTAATAACAATGATAGTTAAGCCTTGTAAGAAACTTTCAGGAGGGGAGTTTGAGCAAATATACCAAACTCCTACTTTTGAATCTATGATAAGAAACAAACTAGAGGTCTTTTCTTCTGCTAAAGATGACGATTCTCTATTTGAACTTATTAATCACTTCAGTGAACATGCCCAAAGTATTTTTTATGTAGCACCATTAGGATCTGATAATATTTGGAGAGTATATTTCGATTCTATCGGCGATATGAATAATTTTAGACAACTTTTAGAAGCCACAGGTAAAGATACCGAACAAACACCTATTATTGAGTCAATTGTAGTAAATACTACACATGACACAGAATAACAATTTATGGTCCTGTAACGAGTGGGATCCCCTTAAAGAAATCATTATAGGTACGGCAGTAAATGCCAACATACCGCATGGCGATCTAAGTCATCACGCAACTAATTACGCAAATTTAAGTCCTAAAGAGTATGCTAATATGCCTAAGGGCAGATACCCAGATCATGTTTATAATGAAGCAGAAGAGGACTTAGACGCATTGTGCAACGTTTTAAGCAACGACTTTGGGGTAAAGATACATAGGCCTAACCTTATAGATTTCGATGCTAAAATTAGCAATGGTTTGTGGGAAACAGATCAATATGAAGCATATTGTCCACGTGATAGTGTTACAGTTATAGGTGACAAAATCATTGAAGGTGCTATGAGTTTGAGAGCAAGGTACCATGAAACCTTTCTTTTCCGAGACCTTTTTATGGATAAAATGATGGAAGGTGCTAATTGGCTTCAAATGCCTAAGCCGCGGTTGGAGGACAGTTTATTTAAAATTCAACCAGGCAGAGACCCAAGTGTAAACAACAATGAACCTATATTAGATCCTGCTAACCTTATACGCATGGGTTACGATATCCTATACTTGATATCCAATACAGGTAATGAAATGGGTGCTAAGTGGCTACAAAACGCCTTAGGCCCCGACTTTAGGGTACATAAGATGCATGATTTGTATAGTTGGGCACACGTCGACAGTACAATTATGCCATTAAGACCTGGTCTAGTTATCTTAAATTCTAGTAGAGTGGATAAGGATAAAATACCAAGAATATTTGATGGTTGGGATATTATTTGGTACACAGAGGAAATGTGTGTCGGACAGCCTTGTTTAGAGGATTATGCTCCGGCAAGTAGTTGGATTGGTATGAATGTATTAAGTATAGATCCTGAGCATGTTTTAGTGCCTAATGAAGAGGTACCGTTAATGAAAGAAATGGAAAAACATGGCGTTATTCCTGTACCTGTACAAATGAGGCACATGAGAACCTTAGCAGGAGGCCCACATTGTGTTAGTTGTGACTTGGTCAGAGAGGGTAAATTAGAAAATTATTGGCGATAATTCGCTTGACCTAACCTGCTATCTTTAGTATAATATGCACAGTTAGGTAGGAGTAGTACGTTGGAACTTAATTTAGAAGGTTATAAAGGTTTACTTGTTGTGGGCGACGTCCACTCAGTATTCTCTGACTTTGCTACTTCTTATTCTTATGCTAGGAAGAACAATTTATATTACCTACAACTTGGTGATATACTAGATTACGGTCCTAAGCCTTTAGAGTCCATGCTGTTGGCAAAAGAAATACTTGACAGCGGACACGGTACTATTATACAAGGCAACCATGATAACAAAATGTTTCGTTGGGCAAAAGGTAATGATGTAAAGTTAGGCAAGCCTCAAAGAGATACTTTAGCAAGAGTAGACTTTAGTATAGATCTTTTTAAAGATCTTGTATTAGAAATTGTTCCTCAGCAACCTTTCTTTGTTACTTACAATAATTTCTTTTTCACACATGGCGGTATACACCCTGACTTTTGGGCAGAAAGAAAGATTACAAAGAAGTCAATAGAAAGTGCTTTCCTTTATGGTCAAGTTGATAACTCTAAAACAGTAACATATCAAGGACAACAATATGCTCACAGAGTTTATGGTTGGACAGAATCAATACCTAAAGGACAAATTGTTTTTGTTGGTCACGACAGGTCGCCTTTAAGTGCTGAGCCTAACTTTGTTGATAATATGAAGATACCTTTGGTTTACTATACCAAGCAAGAGGAAAGAGTCATCTTTATGGATACTGGTAGTGGTAAAGGTGGTACCCTAAGTGGTGCTAAATTAACCTTTAACTTTCACAACCAACTTGCAATTGATACCTTTTTATCGTTCACATAAAAACGTCAGTTAATAAATAATACTGTTAATTACCATTGGAGGAAAAAATGGCGGACACAGATAACACAGAAATTGTAGGTCAGGCGTCACCAGAAGCACCTCAACAAGATCCAGCATTAAGTTTGGAAGAGTTGAGTATGTTAATGCAAATTGTCGACCTAGCAGTTCAAAGGGGAGCCTTTAGAGGAGGCGAAGCATCACAAGTAGGAGCAGTTTATGATAAACTTAATGCTTTCTTAGGTGCAGTAGCACAGGCTCAACAAGCAGACGCAGAAGCAGATGGCGGAGCATCAGAAGAGGGTGAAGCACCGGCGGAGGCTCCTGTAGAGGGAGAATAATATGGCAGATGTAATGAAACACGTTGCTGAATGACAAGATAGAAAATGTCTTGTGCTATTTAGAGAAGTACCAGGTGAACCTGAAAATGCATTAGTTGTAATGTCAGGAGAGTTAGGAACTACTCAACATGATGAACTTGTAAAAGAAGTAGAGTCGTTAGAAGCACAAAATAACAATAACCTTGCTGATGTACTAAACGGTAGAAATTTTAGTGACGGCAGAATAATGCTTAGAGCATTACACGAAGATCGATTGATCACTAAAGTGCCTGTAAGCGAAGTTGTAATGTTACCAACTACAAAAGACAGAGTACCATTAGAAGATCTTAATAAAGCGATTGCTGATATTGAAGCAGGTAAGGAAAATGAAAAACCTCAACTTGCTGATACTTCTGAAATTGATGCTGTGAATCAAGTTGAAAGACCAAGAGCATTAAGTGAAAGAGAAGCAGAAGAGCAGTTAGAAATCGCACAAAACTTATTAGTACAAGCAGACTTAATTGAAGCAGATGTGGAAAGAGTACAACAGCAGATGTTAGCAGATGCTCATAGCAAAAGAGAAGAGGCATACGCAAGAGCACCTGAGTTAAAGCCAAAGCCTAAACCAGGTAGGCCAAAAAAATCAGCAGTTAAGACCTAGAGACTGTGAGTAAGAGGAAGATTATACTTACTCACAACTCTGAATTAACTAATTTTGAAAAAATGCTTAAACAAGTATTTCCTTCAGAGATACCTAATCAGTATATTGATAAATTAGTTATTACCAACACGAATGGCAATATCACAGAGTTAAAGGGTAGCGACATAAAGGGTAACGTCCCGTTAGATCCTAAAAATGCCTCACCGTTGTCTAAAATTTGGAATAAGGAAACCAGAACTGTTGAAATCTATTTAAACCTATCCAAGGTAGAAGAAGTAATCAAAGCAGGTACGGAAAAACTTTTTACAGATGTAAACTTGAAATAATGTTTTACTTACCAGAACAGGACCATTTATTTGTACACATTCCGCGAACAGGCGGTAAATCTTATAAAGTGTTCTTAGAAAATTACGGTACAAACACTGATATAGAAATTTTTGACAAACATAGTCCTGTTAGTACTGCTATGCATTACTTAGACAATCCAGACTCGTTATTTAAATGTAGCATTGTAAGAAATCCATATGACAGAGAAGTTAGTTTATGGAGGATGGCATTAGCAGGTACATTATCTGGTTCTGATATGACTTTTGAAACTTGGGTAAATTGGCGTTACGAGGGCAGACCAAAAGACATATCCAACCTTTTGACTTATCTAGACCCAGTATCCGTTACTAGTTTATGGGGACTAAATAAGTGTCCTCAAGTGTTTTATCTAGTAGATCGCAATGGTAAAATTAGAATGGACTACATAGGCAGTTTTGAAAACTACGAAGATATTTACACTTTAACAAGAAATAGATTTTTTAATATTTACGGATATGTTAAACATGTAGCAATGCAAAATGAGACTCCGCATTTACGTGAACTTAATAAAGGTTTAGTAAACTGGAGAAAGATGTATGAAATGTCTAATAATACACAAAAAACATTAGATCTAGTATACAATTTTCATTATTGGGACTTTGAGTGCTTTGGTTACAATAGAGATTGGCAATTAGAAGATAGTTCGCCTAGTCAGTTTGTGGGAGAGTTTGGCAAGCCTACCTCAGATGTTTATGAAGATATGATGCGTGAATTTCCTCTCAAAAAGTTTTATGGTGAACGGGGTATTCCTCTAATGCACGATGCCCTTAGTTATAGTTATATGCCAGACGGCAGTAACAGAAATGTTTACTTAAGAAACACATCTAAAATAAAAGTTAATGATGTAGTAATGCGAGAGGGAAGTTAGTGCCTTTAGATCAGGGTGCCCATGACCCAACGCAACCAAGATATAGTAAATGGCGTAAAGTATTTGCATGGAAACCTCGTAAACTAGCAAATGGTAAAACTGTTTGGCTTAAATTCATATATAAAAGAGATATAATTATAGATTGGATGCCACCTAGTTACCCTGCAAAACGATACTTTAATACACAATATGCTGATATAAATGGTGTATTAAGGGAAAGATTTACCAAAAAAAGTGGTTAAAAAGGTTGACCTACCCCCTGTATTTTAGTATAATATATGTATAGATAAAAAAGCAGTAGGAGGCTTTATATGAACAAACTTTATACACAAAATCAAAGCAAAGATAAAACTACATCTGTAAACGGATACTGGATAAACACAGTTAGTTGTTCTAATAACAATACTGATGAACCTGGTATTACAATTCAACTTACAGGTTTAGAATCAATGTGGTACAACCACGAAGAAAATGTTAATCATCCAGAAGGTTCAGATTATCCTGAAAGTATTAATGTTCCTTTTATGAAGTTAATGAGACAAAGAATTGTTGACAGCATACTACACAGAACTGGGATTGACATTAGAACATTTGATAATGTTATCCATGCTTCAACATCACCAGGTAGAAATCCTGATGGTTCGATCATAGAAGATGTGTATAGCAAGAGAGTGATAAGAAACGAACAACCACAAGATGGTGTATTTTCAGAATATGCTTTAGAAGGATTGGAGAACGTTTAATGAATCCTTGGAATGTAATACAAAAACTAGAGAGTGATAATAGTTCACTCTTTAAACAATCAGTAATCAAAGATAACATTGACAATGAAGTATTCATTGCTGGTGCTAGATTGGCTCTTGATCCTTTAGTAACTTTTGGTGTTAAGCAAGTTCCATTTAGTGAAACTGATGGTGCTGGTGTTGAAATTGGGCAAGTCCATGAAGTGTTTCATCAACTTATAAACAGACAGTTGACTGGACATGCGGCCAGAGATGCTATTCAAGAACTTTGTGACCAAGCAACCAATGAACAATGGAATGATTGGTACAGAAGGATACTTATCAAAGATCTTCGTTGTGGTACTGGTGCTAAACTTATCAACAAAGTTCAAAAGGATACTATTCCACTATTTGGTTGTATGTTAGCACATGACGGTGCTAAACATCCTAAGAAGATTGCTGGTGAGTGTTTTATTGAATACAAGTATGATGGTGTAAGAGTTATTGCTATTGTTCAAAATGGTGATGCTACCTTATACTCACGTAACGGTAAATTGCTAGAAAACTTTCCACACATCAATGAAGCCTTAAGCAAACCTGAGTTTGAAGGCTTGGTATTTGATGGCGAAGTAATGAGCGAAGACTTCCAGGCACTTATGAAACAAGTTCATAGAAAAGAAGGTGCCCAAACAGAAGATTCATACTTAGCAGTATTTGACATGCTTACTCTAGAAGAATTCAATGCTGGTGGTACTAGCATGAATGCTATTGCTAGACGTGATAGGATTGAGAAACTAAGTGGATTGTTTAACTACAGAATACAGTTAGTCGAAGCAACACTTATGAACTTAGACACAGAGGATGGTCAATCTAAGTTTCAAGCAATGAACAAAGAAGCATTAGACAAAGGCTATGAAGGTCTTATGATCAAGCCGACACATGAAGGCTATAAATGTAAACGTAGTCATGCTTGGTTAAAAGTAAAGCCGTTTATTGAAGTTACACTTTCTGTAGTAGCACTTGAAGAAGGCACAGGCAAGAACGAAGGCTTACTTGGTGCTCTTGTAGTAGAGGGCGAAGACGACGGTAAATACTTTAAACTTAATGTTGGAAGTGGACTTACTGACGAAAACAGAGAGCAAATTTGGGCAAACCAAGATGCTGTCATTGGACAG
>Ga0163109_10003101_pt1 | contig 12745 bp, 11 predicted proteins | sample CRUFie1St13metaG_FD_108704 | JGI IMG/M metagenome (GOLD analysis project Ga0163109, IMG submission 108704) | Marine microbial communities from the Costa Rica Dome - CRUD Field 142mm St13 metaG | ecosystem: Environmental > Aquatic > Marine > Oceanic > Photic zone | place: Costa Rica: the Eastern... | reverse complement strand
TACGCAAGGGAAACAGCAGGTCTTGTTAACTACTTTAAAAGAAGAATTGTTAAGAGTTCTTATGCTAAACAAAAGCCGCTTTCTAAAGAGGCTAAGAAGGATCTTATGCTTGTTTTTGGAACGGATGAGCATGAGATGGAATATACCTTGGCTAAATGCTGCAATCCTGTTCCAGGGGATCGCGTATTTGGTTTTGTAACCACAGCTGAAGGATTAAAAGTTCATAGAGACGATTGTCCCAATGCAGTGTTATTGCAGAGTCGTTTTGCCAATAGAACACTTAAAGCAAAGTGGATAGATAAAAAAGCAACATTTTCTACGATAAATCTACTTATCGAAGGGATGGACAGATTGGGGCTTGTCAACGACGTAACTAAGGTCATTTCAAGCGAGCTTAGTTTGAATATTAAAGCTATTTCCTTCGCGGTTGATGATGGGTTATTCACAGGCCAAGTTACCATAGAAGTCGCTGATAAAGTGGCCTTGACAGATACAATTACGAATATTAAACAATTAGAAGGCATTAGTACTGTATCTAGGGTAGGTAAATTCAGTTGATACAACGTATTTTAGTGTTTTGATTCTAATGGGTACAACAGAGGCATACGAGAAGGTTAAAGAAGTATTCGGTCGTTACTTGGAAGACAACAACCAAAGAAAGACTCCTGAACGCTTTGCGATTTTGAAAGAGGTCTACGAAAACGAAGATCATTTCGACGTTGAAACCTTATACCTCAACATGAAAAACAAAAATTACCGTGTTTCTCGTGCTACTTTGTACAATACCATCGAATTATTGATTACCTGTGGTTTGGTTCGCAAGCATCAATTCGGACAGAACCAAAGCTTTTACGAGAAATCGTATTTCAATAAACAACACGATCACGTGATTTTAACGGATACAGGAGAAGTATTTGAATTCTGTGATCCTCGGATACAAAATATTAAACAAACGATTGAAGATTTGTTCGGTGTAGATGTAGAAAGCCATAGCTTGTACTTCTACGCTAAGCGCAAACCTTCTAACAACAATTAAATATGGCTGTAGATGTGCTGCTAGGACTCCAATGGGGTGATGAAGGCAAGGGTAAAATTGTTGATGTACTGACAAAAGAGTACGATATCATTGCACGATTCCAAGGAGGTCCAAATGCTGGGCATACATTGGAGTTTGACGGTAAGAAGCACGTTCTTCATACTATTCCTTCAGGCGTTTTCCACCACGATGTAACAAATGTGGTCGGTAATGGTGTTGTGATTGATCCAGTCATTTTTAAGGGTGAGTTGGATAAACTCATTGCCCAAGAACCAGATGTTTTGAAGCGATTGAAAATTTCTCGTAAAGCACATTTAATTTTGCCTACTCATAGATTATTGGATGCGGCCAGCGAAAGTGCCAAAGGCAAAAAGAAGATTGGTTCTACGTTGAAGGGAATTGGCCCTACATACATGGACAAAACAGGCCGAAATGGTCTTCGTGTAGGAGATATTCAGCTAGATAACTTTCAAGAGCTCTACAACCAATTAGTCACTAAGCACAAGCTATTACTGAATGGATATGCTGGTTTTGAGTATAATCTTGATGAATTGGAGCCTTCTTGGTTTTCAGCAATTGAATACCTGCGTTCATTAGACATCATCGATAGCGAGCCTTATTTCCACACAAATTTGGCCGTAGGTAAAACAATTTTGGCAGAAGGCGCACAGGGGACACTCTTGGATATTGATTTTGGAAGCTATCCATTTGTAACCTCATCAAACACTACATGTGCTGGTGCTTGCACCGGTATGGGTATCGCACCAAATACAATCAAAAACGTCTACGGAATTTTCAAGGCTTATTGTACTCGAGTTGGTAGTGGCCCTTTCCCTACCGAATTGTTCGATACTACAGGCGAAACCATCCAAGCTAACGGTCGTGAGTTTGGCGCTACTACAGGTCGCCCTCGTCGTTGTGGCTGGTTAGATTTACCTGCGCTTAAATATGCTATCAATATTAATGGCGTTACAGAATTGATGATGATGAAAGCAGATGTTCTATCGGGAATTGGCAGTTTGAAGATTTGTACTGCGTATAAGTACAACGGCGAGGTCATTGACCACCTACCGTACAAACTTCAAGATGATTTGATTGAGCCAATTTTTACAGAAGTTCCAGGCTGGGATGAAGATTTAATGAAAATGACCAGCGAAGATGAATTCCCTCAAACATTCAAGTCATACATCGCCCTCATTGAAAAGGAGGTAGGTGTACCTATTACCTTAGTTAGTGTCGGTCCTGACCGCGCTCAAACTATCTTAAGAAGGTAATGAGAAAGGCCATACAACTTTGTGTGGCCCTTTTTATCTCCACCGTGACCATCGGCTGGGGACAAACAAAAATTCAAATCCTTAGTAGTGATATTACGGACATCACCAAGGGTAAAGATAACACGCGTACTTATTATCTGAGAGGTAATGTTGGTCTAAAACAAGATGTTGCTTTCATGTACTGTGATTCTGCAGTACTTCGACAGCCGGAGAATATGTTTGAAGCCTACGGCAATGTTCGCATCATTCAATCCGATACTGTACGCATAAACGGCAAAGAGCTTTTGTACTCTGGAGATGAACGTGTTTTTACCATCAAGAAAGATGTCGTATTAACAACCCCTTCTTCAAGATTAGCCACTACGGTTCTTCGCTATGATCGAAACAATGCAACCGCCTACTATTTGATGCGTTCGACCTTAGAACGTAAAACACTGAGATTAACCTCCGATGTCGGTAGCTACAACACAGATTTAGATCTAGTAAAACTCCGAGGTGACGTGGTGGCCATAGATTCATCGTTCTTAATGAATACGGATACCTTGTTGTATTATCCGAAGCGAAATGTGTATGATTTTGCAGGTCCCACTAAAATGGTCCAGGATAGTACCACTTTATATTGCCAACAAGGCACCTATGAAGCGGACCACACTTTGCTGCGTCTTGAAGGCGGTGCATCCATGATTTCACCGGGCCAATTTATCAAAGCCTCTACCCTCACCTACAATATAAATATAAATAGTGGCGAACTACTGGGACAGGGTTTAGTAGCCGATACATCGCAAGGTTTTGTGTTGGAAGGTGAATTTATCGAATATATAAAATCACCTGTATTCGTCGATGCATACTACCCTGTGTATTATCGTCAGGATATGGATGGAGATACCTTGTATTCCAAAGGCGACACATTACACATTCGAGAAGATTCCTTGGGGTACAAAAACGTAGTATTGAGAAACAATACTCAATTCTTTAGTTCTGATTTTCAGGGCGTTAGTCCTAACTTTATTTTTTATGAAGGCAAAGAAGAATTGGCGCTATACCCCTCTCCTACACTTTGGAGCGACAAAAACCAATTCGCCTCTGATTCCGCTGCTTTAATACTCAAAGAAGACCGCTTGGATAGCTTATTTATGGTAGGATTGGTTCGCATTGCAAGCCAAACAGATGATACTACCTTTTTTGATCAGACCACAGGGAAATACCTGCGTGGAAATTTTGTGGAAGGCCGGCTTCAAACCATCAGACTCGATGGAAATGCGCAGAATTACTTGCACAACGTAAATGATGGCAGGGCCGTTGGGTTAAACAATAGTACTTGTTCGTGGCTTCAACTCAATTTTGAAGAGGGTTCGGTCAACCGTATTCGAATGGCCAAGGATGTTCAAGCCACCTATCGGCCCGTAGGTGAGGAAGGACCTATATGGCTTGAAGGTTGTAAACCGAACTTTGAGTTACGTCCCTTAAAATTCACTTTTAGGCCTTGAGATATTTTTCTATTATAGCGCCGATATTCGGTTTGAAATAGTTAGGGCCTTTCATCACCTTTCCATCTTCTCGGTATATCGGTTGTCCGTCCTCCCCTAGTTTACTCATGTTGCTGGCTTGTATTTCTTCAAAGATCTCTTCAATGATGTGTTGCATGCCATGGCTAAGAATAGTTCCACATAGAATATACATCATATCCCCTAGGGCATCTGCCACTTCCACAGCATCGCCCGCCAATGCTGCTTCCAAATACTCTGTGTTTTCCTCTGCCATTAATCTGTGTCGCAGTGCAATAGTCTCTGCACCAACACTAGCATTAGGTTGATATTTATTGGTGATTCCAAATGTATCATGGAATTTTTCGACATGGTCCAATTGTTTCTTCATGAGATCCTCTAAAATGATTGAATGAGACGTAAATTTACAATATGGAAAACATTACGACAGGACATTGGATTTTCGCGGGATTATTTGCTATTTCCTTTTTATCCTACCTCACATATAGCTACAGAAAAGACCTTAAACTTCACAAAGTTCATTACAGCGGAGGTGGAATTCAAGTCTTGCTATTAATCGTTATCACACTGTTCGTACTCTTCGTCTTCAAGCGAATCATGTAGGGCCCATTCTGTCGTATATTTGCAGGGACTAATGTCAACCCTATCACATGACAGAAAAACATACCAAAGAAATAAGTTACCAGGAGTACAAGGCAGAAGTTCTTGAAGATTACCGCATTGCAGTCATGTCAAGAGAATGTTCCTTAATGGGACGTCGTGAAGTACTCACGGGTAAGGCAAAGTTTGGCATTTTTGGTGCCGGGAAAGAATTGGCCCAGATTGCATGGGCAAAAGCATTCCAAAAGGGTGATTTCCGTTCGGGGTATTACCGCGATCAAACGTTCATGATGGCCTTAGGCGAGATGGACGCCAAGTCTTTTTTTACCTCCCTATACGCTGTAACTGACACCAATGTTGAACCAATGGCCGGTGGTCGCCAAATGAATGGTCATTTTGCAACACGCTCATTAGATGAGAATGGCCAGTGGGTGGATCTAACTAAACAATACAATAGCGCTTCAGATATCAGCCCTACCGCAGCGCAAATGCCAAGACTTCTCGGTTTAGCGCAGGCATCGAAAGTATACAAAGCAGTTTCGTTCGAAGGCTCTGAAAAATTTTCCAACAAGGGTAATGAAGTGGCTTGGGGTACCATAGGAAATGCCTCTACTTCTGAGGGGTTATTTTTTGAGACTATTAATGCCGCAGGTGTTCTACAAGTTCCTATGATCATTTCTGTTTGGGATGATGAATATGGTATTTCCGTAGGTGCTGAGTACCAGACCACCAAGGAAGATATCAGTGCAATTCTTAAGGGATTTCAGCGCGACGAACAAGGCAAGGGCTATGATATCTTCGTTGTAGAGGCTTGGGATTACCCAAAGCTTATTAAAACTTTCTTGCGCGCCTCCAAAGTAGCCCGGGAGGAGCATGTACCTGTGATGATTCACGTCAAAGGTATGACGCAGCCTCAAGGCCACAGTACTTCTGGCTCTCACGAGCGCTACAAATCTCCCGAGCGTTTACAATGGGAAAAGGACCATGATTGTATCCTGAAGTTTGGACAGTGGATCGTGAATCGTGGTATAGCGACTCAGGAAGAATTAGACGAAATAACGCAAGAGGCGAAAAAAGCTTCGAGAGAAGGAAAAAAGGAAGCTTGGAGCATCTTCCAGAGTCTACCGAAACAACTGCGTAGTGAAGCTTTATCTTTATTGAAAGGCATTCAACAAAAGGGTGAGAAAGGTATTTTCACCACGAAGCTCATTCAGGAATTAGAAGCCGAACAAGATCTTGATGTAGCCATGTCTATTCGTGCCGTTCGCCAGGCTGTGCGGATGGTGAATGGCGATGCTGATATAGACACCGCACCTCTGAAGGCCTGGTTAGCCGCAGCTACAGCGGAACAAGAACTTCGGTACAGCTCACACCTTTACAATCCAAACGATGAGGAAAAGCTCCTCGAATATGTAGCGCCTGATGTCGACAAAGCAGAGCAAGTGGACGCCCGAATTGTGATTAGAGATAATTTTGATGCTCTATTCGCCAAGCATCCTCAAGCCATGGTCTTTGGTGAAGATTCGGGAAAGATAGGTGATGTGAATCAGGGATTAGAAGGAATGCAAGTGAAATACGGAGAGACCCGTGTTTCTGATACTGGTATTCGTGAAGCCACCATCATGGGTCAAGGAATAGGATTGGCCATGAGAGGTTTGCGACCCATTGCTGAGATACAGTACCTTGATTATTTACTGTACGCGCTTCAGATCATGTCTGACGATTTAGCCACGGTACACTATAGAACAGTAGGCGGCCAAATGGCTCCAACTATTGTAAGAACACGCGGTCACAGACTCGAAGGCATTTGGCATTCAGGTTCTCCTATGGGTACAATCATCAACTCTATCAAGGGAATGTATGTATTAGTACCTCGTAACATGGTGCAAGCCGCTGGGTTTTATAACAAATTAATGGAGCTAGAATCTCCTGCCCTTGTGGTAGAATGTTTGAATGGCTACCGTAGAAAGGAATCACTTCCGAAAAATGTTGGGGATTATACTACACCTATTGGAGCAGTAGAAGTATTACAAGAAGGTTCAGATCTAACCTTATTGACCTACGGGAGCAACTGCGTCTTAGCGCAGTCCGCTTGCGATGAATTAGCCACATTAGGTATAAGTGTTGAACTTATTGATGCACAGTCCCTTATTCCTTTTGATTTAGAGCATGAGGTAGCTGCAAGTGTTCGTAAAACCAATGCCTTGGTAGTCCTTGACGAAGATGTTCGTGGTGGTGCCAGCGCTTTCCTAATGCAACAAGTATTGGAAGATCAAGGAGCCTACGAATATCTTGATGCGGTACCTATGACCATTACTTCAAAAGATCACCGACCTGCCTTCGCATCGGATGGAGATTATTTCTCGAAACCAAGCGTCGACGATATGGTGGAACGTATCTATGGGCTAATGCACGAACGAAATCCACAGCAATACCCTGCTTTATAAATGTCCATTCAAACCCAAAGGTTGTTTCCGAATACCGTTGCTGGGGTTCTAGAAGCCTTAGAAATCACCTTTGGGAAGGGAATATATGCGGATAAGGTGGTTGAGCGTATTCTGCGCCAGAATAAGAAGTGGGGATCCCGCGATCGTAGCTTTGTAGCCGAACATACCTATGAAATGGTACGCTGGTGGGGTCTTTTATGGGCGATTCTCAATCAAGAGCCCAGTACAAAAAGAAAAGATCTTCAAAGGCTTTTTGGTGTGTATTGGCTGTGGCGTGGAGGCATTCTTCCCGATTGGCCAAAATTCGATGCCATTCGCGATATAGATCTAGAGACACGTATTCAAGCCATAGATAATGTAGCCACGAAGGAAAGTTATGCGCCTTGGTTTTCGGCCGTTGCAGAAGAACAATTGGGTCCTGAGAAATGGTCTCGAATCGCTGCAGCGATGAATATCCCAAACACAGTCAACCTACGTATAAACACCTTAAAAGCAAGTGTGGAACAGGTTACTGAATCTCTTTTAGATCATGGGATTACCTTGTACGAGCATCCTACATTTAAAGGTGCCTACTACATTGAAGGTCGTCCGCGGTTGAATCATATCGCGTCCTTTCAAGAAGGATGGTTTGAAGTACAAGATGCTGGATCACAAAGTATTGCCCCTTATTTACAACCCCAACCGGGCGCGACAGTTATTGATGCTTGTGCAGGTGCTGGAGGTAAAACATTACATCTAGGAATGCTCATGCACAACCAAGGTAGATTAATCGCCATGGATGTAGAGGGAAGAAAACTTGGTGAACTGCTCAAGCGCACACAGCGTAGTGGTTTAGACATCGTGGAGACCAAGACTTGGGAAGAACCGGGAGTATTAGAAAGCCTGAAAGACACTGCGGATTATCTGTTGTTGGACGTTCCGTGCTCTGGTACGGGAGTTATCAAGCGTGAGCCGGATACTAAATGGAAGTTAGAGCCAGAACACTTGGACCGTTTAGAAGGTGTACAGCAGGAAATAATCAGCTCCTACTCCACTATGGTTAAACCTCAGGGGACCATGGTATATGCCACTTGTAGTATTTTACCGCAGGAAAATGAGCACCAAGTACAGCGCTTTTTGGAATCGCATTCTGAATTTGAATTGGTAGAAGATCAAAGTGTAGAGCCTTCCACCTATAATGATGGATTTTATATGGCCCGATTGAAACGAAACGCATGAAAACCACAGAGCAAAGTTCGAATTACAACAATCTAGAACATATGGCCGTTGGCGATGTGTTACGCGGAATCAATGCTGAAGATGCGACCATAAGCCAGGCGATTGCTGCTAAGATTCCATCGATTGAAGCGTTTATATCAGCCTTGGTGGAACGGATGAAACGCGGAGGAAGGTTATTTTACATCGGCGCTGGAACTTCAGGGCGTCTGGGTATTTTGGACGCCAGCGAGTGTCCCCCTACTTATGGTGTACCGCATGATTTGGTTATCGGTTTAATCGCAGGCGGCGATAGTGCTATTCGCAAAGCAGTGGAGCATGCAGAAGATGATTTCCATGGGGCTTGGCGTGATTTAAGTGATTATATGCCTTCTTCAGAGGATACGTTGGTTGGCATCGCAGCGAGTGGATCTACGCCATATGTCGTTGGCGGATTGAAAGAAGCTCGAGCAGCCGGAATGCTGACAGCCTGTATTACATGTAATGTGGGATCGCAATGTGCTGAAGCAGCTGAACACCCTATTGAAGTGGTCGTAGGACCTGAGTTTGTTACAGGCTCTACAAGAATGAAAGCGGGTACCGCCCAGAAATTGGTTCTAAATATGATTTCTACTGCCGCAATGATTCAGTTGGGGCGTGTTGAAGGCAATAAAATGGTCGACATGCAGCTCAGTAACGCCAAGCTCGTACAACGAGGAACTCGTATGATTGTTGAAGCATTAAGTATTGATGCTTCAGAAGCGAAAGAGCTCTTATTAACTCATGGCAGTGTTCGTGCTGCTATTAAAGCGTGGAATAGTGGGGAGAAGTGATAAAGATAAAATCATTGCAGGGTTGTTTAGACTAGCTTGGTCCTTTCCTTTCATATTCATAGGCCCAGCTTTGTTCATTGGTAAAGGAACGGGCGGTCATTGGTCTTGGACCGCTATTTCATTATTGATTATGGCTAGTGGGGTATTCCTAGGTGTCTTAGGTCTACGTTTAGTACTAAGAGGTTTCTTTAACGACTAAAGCCTCCATTAGACTAATGCGAATTATATGGTTTTGATCACATGCAGTCGCTGGTACTCATTGCCTCTCCAAAGATGAAGAATGTACATTCCTGGTGGCACATGATCTCCTGGGCTCCAAAGCGTTTGATAGCGTTTACCTACCAAGGTGCCCTCTGCGACCTTTCGATCCATCAGGTCGTATAATTCAAGCTCAATATCCAAGGCTTCACCATCAGGTAAGAAGAGTTCAACATAATCCGCAAAGGGATTAGGAAACACCAACGTCTGAGGGACTTTTCCTCCTACCACAACATCTAGGTTGCGCTTTGCTAATCCAAGATTTGGAATGCCATATCCTATACGGATGTTATGACTGTAATAATGTGAGGCACTGGTTTCGATGGCTTTAATAATTTGTTGTGCCGTGGCGTTGGGCTGGATCTGCCAAAGACAAGCTGCGGCACCTGCCATGATAGGCGAACTGAAACTAGTGCCATTTGCCCATGCTAATTGGCCATCGGGACGAAATACAGTGGCTCCTTCGCCTCGGGCACAAACATTGGGTTTGACACGGCCATCTACGGTATATCCCCTAGAACTGAAAGTACTTGCCATGCTGTATTGATTCACACTTCCTACGGTTAATATACTGTCTGCATCAGCCGGGAAGGTAATTTTATCCCAAGCGCCACCTCCAGCGTTTCCAGCACTAGTAACTACTAACATTCCAGTACGGGCAGCAGCTAAGGCTCCTAAGGAGATGATGCTTGTGCGACCGTCGAGGTCATCGACTGTGTAATCGTCGTCCGGATCGTCAAAGGTGCTGTACCCTAAGGAGCTGTTGATGATATCTGCACCAATGGAATCAGCGAATTCTGCACCGGCAATCCAGTTGAACATTTCCTCTGGTGTTTCACTGATCTCTTTTTCGGTTTTAATCAAGGCGTAAGAGGCTTCTGGGGCAGTTCCAACGTAAATATCTGGTTGGTAGGTGGCCATTGTGGAAAGCACACTGAATCCGTGAGAAGATCCTTGATAGACATCTGTACCGCCTTCCACGAAGTTTCTCGTAGCAAGGATGTTAAGGTTGTCATTGATGTTGACGGAATTGGCCCCAACAAAACCCGCGTCTAGGACGGCAATTAGGATCCCTTCACCGCGGGCTATTTCTGTGTCGTATCCATTGTCATGGTAAGCATGTATTGCCCCCAAATTAATCTGGTTGTTTTGAGACTCCGCATACCCATAAAATCCGTGCGTGGCGGTGCCGCCAGTGATGGGTTGAATCTTCGTGACAAAGGGAAGGTTCTGGATTTGAGCAAGTTCTGAAGGTGTCGCTTCTACATAAATGCCGTTCAACCATTTGGAGATATGACCGGCGTTAGACACGAGGTTTGCGACGGTTTCTCTTCGGATGTTTGATACGGGGATATCAGCGGGGCCTAAGGCAATTCCCTGTCTTTCCCGGCGTGCGATGGCCCTTTCGGAAAGGAACGTAGTGGGTTGTTCTAGTTGCCAAAGGTTTTCTTTCGCGGTGAAGGAAATTAAATAGGCCTGCTGGTCTTGGCCTTGAAGGGACAAGGTGCATAATAGAAATACGATAAGGCCTAATTTCTTCATCCTATTCCGCAATTATTCCTGATCCTACGAGTTGCTCTCCATCGTACCAAGCAGCGAATTGGCCCGGTGTAATGGCCTTTTCTGGTGTTTCGAACTCCATGTACAAACCCTCTTCAACCTTGTGTAAGGTTACTGGGACCAAGGGTTGACGGTATCGAATACGTGCAGAATACTGCGCTGTTTCTCCAGGCTGCATGCTGCGGTCTGGTCTCACCCAATGTTCGTCACCCGCTTTGATGAACAATGCTTTGCGGTAGAGGCCTGGGTGATCGTCGCCTTGTCCTACGTAGATGGCATTGTACTGTGTGTTTACCCCTAGCACGAACAAAGGAAGTGGACTGCCACCAATATTCAAGCCTTTGCGCTGCCCTACGGTGTAATAGTGTGCACCGCGGTGCTTGCCCCTTTTTTCGGCATGCTTGGGATGGAAATTGAAAGGCTTGGCTTGTTCTTCCAAGGTAAGACGAGGTTCTTGTAGGAACGCTGCCTCTCTCGGTACTTCCCAAACATTCCCATCTTTAGATTCCAGCTTCTGTTGAAGGAAATCAGGCAAGCGCACTTTACCGATAAAGCATAGGCCTTGCGAATCTTTCTTTTCTGCAGTGGCTAAGCCTGCCTCGCGTGCAATATCGCGTACTTCGGACTTTAGCAGCTCGCCTATGGGAAAGAGTGCTTTGGATAATTGGTCCTGGGAAAGCTGACAAAGAAAATAGCTCTGGTCCTTATTAGGGTCCTTCCCTCCTAGCAATTGATATACGGTTTGGCCATCGACTTCCACAGAAGATTTGCGCGCATAATGTCCCGTAGCTACGTAATCTGCACCCAATGACAAGGCCGTTTTCAGGAATAAGTCGAATTTGATTTCCCGATTACAAAGAACATCCGGATTTGGGGTGCGGCCTCGTTCGTATTCACCGAACATATAATCCACGATTCGCTCTTGATACGGGGCGCTCATGTCTAATACTTGAAATGATATACCCAATTTATCCGCCACCAACATGGCATCATTGGAATCCTCGACCCAAGGACATTCGTCGTGAATGGTCACACTCTCGTCCACCCAGTTACGCATGAACAACCCAATGACCTTGTAGCCTTCCTGCTGCAACAGATAAGCCGTCACAGAGGAATCAACACCACCACTCAAGCCTACAACTACCGTAGTATCACTCTTCGCTTTCGCCATAGACTGTTTCACCTTCTAGGGTTCCGTATCGGTACTCTTCTTTTCTCACGACTTTATTATCCTCGAAATAATACCAAGTCTTGTGTTTTTTATTGTGGTGGTATTCACCTTTTGCGAGCAATTTTCCTTCTTCGTCAAAGTACTTGCATTCGCCTTCCAATTGTCCATTGACATAGGTGCCCTTGGTACGCAGTGTACCGTCTTCCCATTTGCGCATCCATGCACCTTGTTCTGCACCATACTCATAAGCGATGCGCTCAGCCACGTTGCCGCTTTCGTAATAGGTGAATTGATCTCCGTGGAGCTCACCGCCTTTAAAATCTTCGCGCTGGGTTAAGGTACCTTTAGGATCATAATAGGTCCAGGTACTGTCTTTTAATTGGTTCTTGTAAATTCCTTCGGCTTGTACCATTCCGTTGCGGTGGTAGGCCTTGGCATACCCCGTTCCCGTGATGCCACGATAGAATATTTCGGACATGATACCACCTTCACCCTCGTAATAATAGATAAAATGGCCCACGGGCACATCGTCTTTAAACGCCCCCTCATAGCGCTTTTTACCGCTTTCATAGGTCTTCACCCAAGCGCCTTGTTTTCTGCCTTTGGCATCAGTGTGATTGACTTGGGCCATAGAAACCAAGCTAAACAATAGGATGAGAGATAAAAGAATATACTTCATATCGCAAATTTAGGTACTTACCACAAGTGAACAGGCAAGGATTGAATTAGTTCCACACCAAAATATACGGGACTGTAGGTGCCGCCTGGGAAGTATTTTTGTCTGAGGTTCATTTTGAGATTTGATAAGGGGCCAATTTTACATTCCACCTGTACTCCAGGTGCAATCATCAGGCCAGAACCCACCTC
>Ga0163109_10003100_pt1 | contig 12750 bp, 11 predicted proteins | sample CRUFie1St13metaG_FD_108704 | JGI IMG/M metagenome (GOLD analysis project Ga0163109, IMG submission 108704) | Marine microbial communities from the Costa Rica Dome - CRUD Field 142mm St13 metaG | ecosystem: Environmental > Aquatic > Marine > Oceanic > Photic zone | place: Costa Rica: the Eastern... | reverse complement strand
TTTCTGGTCACAAAGGAAAAGTACTTTGGTTCACTGGCTTATCTGGGTCTGGAAAATCTACATGGGCTAATGCACTTGATGAAAAACTAAATTCAAACAATTATAACACCTATATTTTGGATGGTGATAATGTTAGAATGGGTTTAAACAAAGATCTTGGATTTTCTCCAGAAGATAGAAAGGAAAATATAAGAAGAATAAGTGAAGTTGCTAAGTTATTTGCTGATTCAGGAAAAGTTGTTATGACTGCATTTATTTCTCCTTATAATGACGATAGATATGAAGCTAGAAAATTAATTGGTGACGATTTTATTGAAATCTTTGTTAACACCTCAATTGATGAATGTATAGAAAGAGACCCTAAGGGTCTTTACAAAAAAGCTCTTAATGGAGAGATTAAAGGTTTTACAGGGATTGACTCACCTTATGAAGAGCCTCAAAACCCTGATATTGAAATAAAGAATATGACCATTGATGAATCTGTAAATTTTATTATTAATTCGTTAAAAATTTAGGATGAAAAAAGGATTTGTAGCTGGAAATTTTGATATAATTCACCCTGGATATATAAAAATGTTTAAAGAATGTAATACAAACTGTGATCATTTTACAGTTCTTCTTCACTCTGATCCATCGATAGAACGTCCTGAAAAATTAAAACCTATACTAACTTTAGACGAAAGAATTGAAGTTTTATCATCGATAAAATATATTGATGATATTCAACCATACGCCTATGAAACTGAATTATATGAACTTATAATTAAAGGAGAATATTCGGTTCGATTTCTTGGGGATGACTATAAAAATAAATCATTTACTGGAGATGATTTAAATATTAATATTCATTATTTGAGTAGAGACCATGGATGGTCGACTACAAAATTTAAAAATCTTATTTCTAAAACAATTTAAAATGTGGAAAAAAATTAATCATGGGGGTGAACCAACTAAAAATATCGATAAAAAGTATGCAATATTTGTTGGTAGATATCAGCCTTATCATTTTGGTCATATCGAGTTGATTAAACAAAAATTAAATCAGGGGATACCAGCCCTTATTATGGTAAGAAATATTGAGCCAGATGAAAGAAATCCTTTTACAACTGAACAAACAGTAAGAATGATTAAAAATTATCATGCTGCCAAAGGAGATGATGTTGAAGTAATGATAATTCCTGATATTGAATCCGTTAATTACGGAAGAGGAGTAGGTTATGAAATCAACGAATATCAACCCCCTGAAGATAGTGGAGCAATGTTTATTTCTGCTACAAAAATTAGAGAGTCTATTAAAAATGGCGATGATACTTGGAAGTCAATGGTTGATGAATCACTTCATACAGATATAGAGGATTTCCTGTCCTAATTTTTAACATTTATTTTTTTATTGTTTGTTTAAGAGGTATTTTTGCACCCTATGAGTTATTTGTTTACATCTGAATCTGTAAGTGAAGGTCATCCAGATAAAATCGCTGATCAAATTAGTGATGCAATATTAGATAATTTCCTTGCTTTTGACCCTGACTCGAAAGTTGCTTGTGAGACCCTTGTAACAACTGGTCAAGTAATTTTGTCCGGTGAAGTCAAATCAAGAACTTATATTGATGTACAGAAAGTTGCAAGAGAGGTAATTAAGAAAATTGGATACACTAAAAGTGAATATAAGTTCGACTACAAATCATGTGGAATTCTTTCAATGATTCATGAGCAGTCTGATGATATAAACCGTGGAGTAGTAAAAAAAAATAATGAAGAACAAGGTGCTGGTGATCAAGGAATAATGTTTGGTTATGCTACGAATGAAACAAAAAATTATATGCCACTGGCTTTAGATATTTCCAATAAAATATTACAGGAATTAGCTTTATTGAGAAGGGAGAATGATGAAATCAAATACCTAAGACCTGATTCAAAGTCTCAAGTCACAATCAAATACTCTGACGATAATAAACCCCAAAGCATAAAAACAATTGTCGTCTCTACTCAACATGATGATTTTGATTCAGAAGATAAAATGCTTTACAAAATAAAATCTGATATCATTAATATACTTATTCCTAGGTTAATTAATAAAAATCCCGATTTAGAAAAATTATTCAATGAAAACATAGAATATTTGATTAATCCAACAGGGAAATTTGTAATTGGAGGACCCAATGGAGACACTGGACTAACTGGTAGGAAAATCATTGTTGATACTTATGGAGGAAAGGGTGCACATGGTGGTGGGGCTTTTTCTGGAAAAGACCCCTCTAAAGTTGATAGAAGTGGAGCATATGCAGCAAGGCATATAGCAAAAAATATAGTTGCAGCAGGGATATGTAAAGAAGTTCTTGTTCAAATTAGTTACGCAATAGGCGTTGCAGAACCTGTAGCATTATATATCAATACACATGGTACCTCCAGAGTTAGCTTTTCTGATGGAGATATTTCAGATATGGTCTTAAGTGTATTTGATTTGAGGCCATATTCAATTGAAAAATTATTTGATTTGAGAAAACCTATTTATTCAGAAACAGCAGTTTATGGGCATATGGGTAGAGATCCTCAAAAAGTGAAAAAAACTTTTGTCAATTCTGAAAATAAATTGATTGAACTTGATTTAGAATTATTCAATTGGGAAAAATTAGATTACGTAGATAAACTTAAAAAACTTTTTAAATTAGCATAATGATTAAAAGCAATATAAAATATACTCCTTTCAAGGTTAAAGATATAAGTCAGGCTGCATGGGGAAGAGAAGAGATTAAATTAGCTGAAGCCGAAATGCCAGGTTTAATGGCCTTAAGGTCAGAATATAGAAAAGAAAAACCGTTAAAGGGAGCTAGAATAGCTGGTTGTCTTCATATGACCATACAAACAGCTATATTAATTGAAACTTTGATTGAACTTGGTGCTGAAGTTACTTGGAGTTCATGTAATATATTTTCAACCCAGGATCATGCTGCGGCTGCAATTGCAGCTACAGGGGTCCAGGTTTATGCATGGAAAGGAATGAATGAAGAGGAATTTGATTGGTGTATTGAACAAACTTTATTTTTTGGAGAGCACAGAAAACCTCTAAACATGATTTTAGATGACGGAGGAGATTTGACAAATATGGTTTTAGACAGATACCCATATCTTACAAAAAATATAAAAGGTTTATCTGAAGAGACTACAACAGGGGTGTTAAGATTATACGATAGATTGAAAGATGGAACATTGAGCATACCTGCTATTAATGTAAATGACTCAGTTACTAAAAGTAAGTTTGACAATAAATATGGTTGTAAAGAAAGTGCTGTGGATGCTGTAAGAAGAGCAACTGATATCATGATGGCTGGTAAGAGGGTTGTTGTTTGTGGTTATGGAGATGTTGGAAAAGGAACTGCTGCATCTTTTAAGTCTGCAGGGAGTATTGTCACTGTTACGGAAATAGATCCAATTTGTGCCTTACAAGCGGCAATGGATGGGTATGAGGTTAAAAAGCTTGAAACAGTAATTGGGAATTCTGATATAATTATAACAGCTACTGGCAACAGAGATATAGTAAGAGATATTCATTTTAAATCTATGAAGGATAAAGCAATTGTTTGTAATATTGGTCATTTTGATAATGAAATAGATATGACTTGGTTAAGTAAAAACTATGGTCATACAAAAAAAGAGATAAAACCTCAGGTAGACTTATACACTGTTAATGGTAATGACATTATAATTCTAGCTGAGGGAAGATTAGTAAATTTAGGCTGTGCTACAGGTCATCCCAGTTTTGTTATGAGTAACTCATTTACAAATCAAGTTTTAGCCCAAATTGAACTTTGGAATCATTCATCAAAATATGAAAATAAGATATATACACTACCAAAATATTTGGATGAAAAAGTTGCAAAATTACACCTTGAAAAATTAGGTGTAGAACTTACTAAATTGAATAATATACAGTCTAAATACATAGGAGTAAAAAAGGACGGTCCGTTTAAATCTGAGGATTACAGATATTAAATATTTTAATTCAGTGAACTAACATTGATAAGGCCTTAAAACAAAGCTAAATGAAAAAAAATAATGTTCAAATGGTTGATTTAATGGGTCAATACTCAAAAATCAAGAATGAAATTGACAGTAATATTGTTTCATCAATCGAGTCTGGTAAGTTTGTTAATGGGCCAATAGTTAAGCAGTTTTCAGAAAATCTTTCTTCTTATTTAAATGTGAGAAATGTGATACCATGTGCTAATGGTACAGATGCATTACAAATATCATTTATGGCACTTGGCCTCAAACCAGGCGATGAAATTATATGTCCTTCTTGGACATATATAGCTACTGCTGAAGCAGCTGCAATACTTGGAATTAATATTGTTTTTTGTGATGTAGATTTAAATACATTCAATTGTACAGCAGATTTAATTGAACCACATATAAATGATAAAACAAAAGCAATAGTCCCTGTACATTTATATGGGCAATCCTGTGATATGGATTCAATAATTAGCTTAGCAAATAAATATGACCTTAAAATAATTGAAGATAATGCCCAAGCTATTGGTTGTAAATATAGTTTTTCAAATGGTCAAGATAAATTTACTGGTACTTTAGGGGATGTAGGTACAACTTCATTTTATCCTTCAAAAAATTTAGGTTGTTACGGAGATGGGGGAGCAATATTCACCAATGACAATAGTCTAGCTGATAAGATCAAAATGATTGTTAATCATGGTGAAAAAACTAAATATCATCATGAAATTATTGGTTGTAATTCTAGATTGGATTCCATTCAGGCCGAAATACTAAATGTTAAGTTAAAATATTTAGACATGTATAATTCAAACAGAAAAATCATGGCTAAGAACTATAATTTAGCATTCGCTGAAATTGAAGAATTGTTAACACCAAAAGTTTTTGCTAAATCTGAACATGTATTTCATCAATATACTTTAAGGGTTTTGAATGGAAAAAGGGACGATTTTAAATCTTATTTAAGTGATGTTGGTATACCAAGCATGATTTATTATCCAATTCCAATTCACAAACAAAAACCATATAGAAATGGCCAAAAATTGGAAAATACTGATATACTTTCAAAAGAAGTAATTTCTTTGCCTATACATACTGAAATTGAAAGTTCCAATCAGGATTTCATTATTGACAAAATAATTAAATACTTTAAATGAAAATAAAAAATATTTGCTGTATTGGTGCTGGATATGTTGGAGGTCCAACAATGTCAATTATTGCCCAGAAAAACCCTAAAATTAATGTCCATGTAGTTGATATGAATGCTAATAAAATAACTGCATGGAATTCTGAAAATTTACCAGTTTATGAGCCTGGTTTGTTAAAAGTTGTAAAAGAAGCAAGGGGTAGAAATTTATTTTTTTCTACAGAGATAGATAAACACATCGAACAGGCTGATATGATATTTATTTCAGTAAATACTCCGACAAAAATTTCCGGAGAGGGAAAAGGTTATGCTGCAGATTTGAAATTTGTTGAATCTTGTGCTAAACAAATTGCACAAGCTTCAAACACTAATAAAATAATTGTAGAAAAATCGACTGTTCCGGTTCGAACATCAGAAAAGATTAAGGAAATTTTAAGGTTAAACAATAGTGATGTTGATTTTCAAATACTTTCAAATCCTGAATTTTTAGCTGAGGGAACAGCCATGAGAGATTTAGAAATACCTGACCGTGTGTTGATCGGAGGAGATAATACTATTGAAGGGCAAAATGCAGTTGATTCCTTAGTTGAAATTTATTCCTCATGGGTTCCTAAAGAAAACATTCTCACAACAAATTTATGGTCATCAGAGCTTTCAAAATTAACCGCTAATGCTTTTTTAGCTCAAAGAATATCTTCAATTAATTCTCTTTCGGAACTTTGTGAAAAAACCGGAGCAGATATTGAAGAGGTTTCAAAAGCAATTGGTATGGATTCAAGAATTGGTAGTAGCTTTTTAAAGACATCTGTTGGTTTTGGAGGAAGTTGTTTTAAAAAGGATATTTTGAATTTAGTTTATATAGCTAGATCTCTAGGGCTAGTCGAAGTTGCAAACTATTGGGAACAAATATTAATTATTAATAAGCATCAAAGAAACAGGTTTTCTAAAAAAATCATTGATTGTTTCAAAAAATTTAATTATTCTTCAAAAGTCTTGTTATTAGGTTGGGCATTTAAAAAAGATACAAATGACACAAGGGAATCTGCTTCAATTTATGTAGCAAATAATCTTATTAACGATAATATTTCTATTGATATTTTTGATCCGAGGGTAAAAAAAGAGCAAATTGATCATGATTTAATGTCTGTTAACAGTAATTACAATTCTGATCTTGTTAATATCTTGAATGATCCGTTCCTTAATTTAGAAAACTATAATATAGTTGTTATTTTAACCGAATGGGATGAATTTAAGACTTATGATTGGTTAAAAGTTTATAAAAAAATGTGTAAACCAGCTCATATTTTTGATGGTAGAAATATCCTTGATTCCAAAGAAATTAATGATATAGGATTTAAATATACAGGTCTTGGAAGAGATTAATGAAAAAATATTGATTACTGGTGGAGCCGGATTTATTGGGTCTCATTTGTGTAAAGCTTTAATTAGTAAAAATAAATCTGTGATTTGTTTAGACAATCTATATTCTGGTTCTATCAAAAATATTAAAGAACTATTAAAAAATCCTAATTTTACATTTATAGAACATGATATTGTAGAACCCATTGAGCTTAAAAATATTAAGGAGATATATAACTTAGCTTGTCCAGCATCACCTGTTAGTTATCAATTAAATCCGATTGACACAATTAAGACGTGTACAGTAGGTGTTGTTAACATGTTAGATTTGGCTAAATCAAATAACGCAAAAATATTGCAAGCAAGTACTAGTGAAATTTATGGTGATCCACTGGTACATCCACAAGATGAAGAATATTATGGCAATGTCAATACCACTGGCCCCAGATCGTGTTACGATGAAGGTAAAAGATGTGCAGAAACATTATTTTCTGATTACAAAAGAGTTTATAATTTAGATATTAAAATTGTTAGAATCTTTAATACTTACGGTCCAAATATGATGATAAATGATGGTAGAGTAATATCAAATTTCATAGTACAATCTCTTTTAGAAAAAAATCTAACAATTAATGGAAACGGTTCTCAATCTAGAAGTTTTATGTATGTTGATGATCTGATTGATGGATTGATTAGTGTCATGAGTTTAGAACAATACTTAGGCCCTGTAAATATTGGAAATCCTGAAGAAATTACCATAAAAAAGTTAGCATTTGAGATTTTGTCAATTTCAAATAGTTCCTCGGGTCTAATTTTTAACAATTTACCTGAAGACGATCCAAAAAGAAGAAAGCCTGACATTGGTAAAGTACAAAATGCAATTAAATGGCGACCAAAAATACCGTTAAGAGATGGTTTGATTAAAACAATTGATTATTTTAAGAATAAGCTATGAAAAATGTAAAAGGCATTGTTTTGGCAGGAGGAGCGGGCTCCCGATTATACCCATTAACTTTTGGTACTTCTAAGCAATTATTACCTGTATATGATAAACCCATGATTTATTATCCTATTGCTTCTTTATTATATGCTGGAATAAAGGAAATTTTAATTATATCAAGCCCAAAAGATTTACCTAGATATAAGGATTTATTAAATAATGGCTCACATCTTGGTGTTAATATCCAATACGCTGAACAACAAGCTCCAAATGGTATTGCAGAAGCTTTTTTAATTGGGGATAAATTTATCTCTGAAGATAATGTTTGCCTTATTCTTGGAGATAATATTTTTCATGGAAATAAGTTTGAGATCTATTTAAAAGATGCATTTAAAAATTTAAATAAAGGTTTTTCTACAATTTTTGGCTATAAGGTGTCAAATCCTGAAGAATTTGGTGTAATCGAGACTGATAATAACGGCGAAATCCTTAATATTATTGAAAAGCCTTCACACACAGAGAGTAATCTTATAGTCTCAGGAATGTATTTTTATACTAACGATGTTGTTGAAATTGCTAAAACTTTAAAACCTAGTAATAGGAATGAACTGGAAATATCAGATATTAACAATATCTATTTAAAACTAAATAATTTAAAATTAATAAGATTAAGTTCTGATTTTTACTGGTCTGATACAGGTACATACGATTCGTTAATCAGTGCTTCCCAATATTTTCAAAACATAGAAAAAAGTACCGGTAATAAATATGGGTGTGTTGAAGAGATTGTTTATAATTTAGGATACATAAATAAAAACCAATTTTTAAGTAATATTGAGAATCTTAAAAACAGTAGTTATGGTAGATATTTATTTAATCAAATAAAATAAAGTAATTTGAAAATATCAGAAACAAAATTTCAAGACTTAGTTGTTATTGAAAACCAATCTTTTAATGATGATCGAGGATTTTTTTATGAATCCTTCAGGTCTGACTTTATTGAAAAATATTTTAATAAAAAAATACTTTTTTGTCAAGATAATATAGTAAAATCTAACAAAAATGTATTAAGAGGATTGCATTACCAAGATCCAAATTCGCAGTCTAAGTTGATTACTGTTTTGAAGGGTGAAATCCTGGACATTGCAGTGGATATTCGTAAAAACTCCAAAACTTATGGTAAATATTTTTCAATACTTTTATCTGAAAAAAACAATAAGAGTTTATTTGTCCCAAAAGGATTTGCTCATGGCTACCTTTCTTTAGAAAGCAATACGTTAGTTCATTACAAGGTTGACAGTTACTACAATAAATCTACAGAAAAAGGTATCCGATATGATGATCCGTTTCTAAATATTGATTGGGGGCTTAATATTGAAAATACAATTATTTCAGATAAAGATAGATTATTTAAACCTTATCAATGGGTAAGAAAATAAAAATTTTAATCACCGGGTCTTCGGGTCAATTAGGACAATCTTTTATGAGTCTTTCAAAAATGTTTCCTATTTATGATTTTTCATTTTTTAACAAAAAATCTTTAGATATTTCTGATTTTGATTTTGTTAAATCTAAAATTGAATCTTTAAAACCAGAAATTATAATTAATTGTGCTGCATATACTGATGTTAATAATGCTGAAAATGAAAAAACCATTTCTCACTTGGTTAATTATAAGGCTGTTGAAAATATTGCTAATTTGTGTAAAGAATTAAATATTTTTTTAATTCATTTTTCAACAGATTATGTCTTTGAAAATAATTTAAGTATTGAAAATAGAAAAAAAAAATGTGTTACAAAACGTGTTACAAATAAACCTTATAAAGAACATGTTTTACCATCACCAAGCCACATATATTCTTCATCAAAATATCTTGGCGAAAATTCAATAATTAAAGCCTCACTTAGTAAATATTTAATCGTTAGGACATCATGGCTTTATTCTGAGTTTTCTGATAATTTTGTTTTAAAAGTTCTAAAAAATTTAAAAAATGAAATTCCTTTTAATGTTGTAGATGATCAGTTTGGTTCTCCAACCTATGCCCATGACCTAGCTTCGAGCGTTTTAAATGTTTTGAATAAATTTTCCAGTATAAATTCTGGAATTTATCATTACTCCTCTTTCGACTACTGTTCAAGATTTGAATTTGCCCTACAAATCAAAAAATTTATTAATTCTCCTACAAAAATTACACCTGTAGCTAGTGTAGATAAATTACGCCCTTTTTTCTCTGCCCTTGATCCTAATAAATTTTGTGTTACATTTAACCAAGATAAGTATCTTTGGAAAGATAGGTTGTTTTATTTTCTTAAACATTCAAACATTTATGTCTCTTAGTGCTAAAAATTTATTAATTACCGGTGCTTCAGGTTTTATAGGTTCTAATTTTTTAAAAATTATGCTTCCAAAATATCCAAAAACCAATTTTATAAATTTAGACTCCCTTACTTACGCATCAAATTCTGATAACACTTCTGATTTTATTAATTATGATAATTACTTTTTCCACAAGGCAGACATAAATGACACCTCTTTTGTTTCCAAATTGTTTAAGGATCATAAAATTGATTCAGTAATTAACTTTGCTGCAGAGTCCCATGTGGATAATTCAATTACAAACCCTGGCTTATTTATTAAAACTAACATTCTTGGAACACATAATCTCCTACAAATTTCCTACAAAAACTGGATGAATGGTCCATTTGACCTGAAGCCTGACTTCAAAAATGCTAAATTTTTACAGGTTTCCACGGATGAAGTATACGGAAGTATTGATAATGGATATTTTACGGAATCTAGCCCTTATTCACCAAATTCGCCATATTCTGCAAGCAAAGCCAGCGCAGATTTAATTGTTAAAAGTTACCATAGTACTTATGGTTTAAAAACACTAATAACCCTGTCTTCTAACAATTATGGGCCTGGTCAACACAAGGAGAAATTTATTCCCACAATAATCAATTCCATAGTCAAAGATATTGATATACCAATTTATGGAAATGGTAAAAATGTTAGGGATTGGATTTATGTTGATGATAATTGTAGGGCAATTGAGTTGGTTTTTAAAAAAGGTGTCGTAGGGGAGTCTTACAATATTGGAGTAAATAACGAACTCACTAATCTAGATCTAGTAAAAAAGATATTCAATGTTTACAACTCTAGAAATAAAAATTCACAAAATGAATTAAAAATAAAGTTTGTTGATGATCGTTTTGGCCATGATTTAAGATATAGTTTAAATAATTCTAAGATTAAAAATCTTGGTTGGAATTATGTCGATCAATCAGATAATCATCTGTTGAAACTGATTGATTATTACTTACTTAAGTGATAATTTTACTTATTTTTTTATTTTTTCTGCTTGTTTTAGTTCAAAAAAAAGTTAAAATATTTTTCATTTTTCTGAAAAATTAATAAAACTTACCAAATAAATTTATTAATATTGCATTGTGAATTCTCTAGTTCGCACCTATTTTTGGTTATCTCGAACGGGTATTTACGTAAAAATTTGAACTAATTATTTTATTTTGAAACACTTTCAAATAAATACTTATTATAACAGGCAGTATTCCTTGCCCTATCTAAAATATTCAATCAACTTATTATACACGTAACATGAAAAAAATTACATTTAATCTGTTTATTTCTACAATCCTTATTTCATTATTAAGCTTAAACTTGCAAGCTCAAGTAGTAGTTCAGGATTGTACATCTGATACCACACCTCCTGTTGCATCAGGTCAAAACATAATTGTTCTTCTGACCCCTGATAATACCGGTGCATTAGTTGGTTCCATAGAACCAGGTGATCTTGATGATGGTTCAACTGACAACTGTACAGACAGCGCAAATTTGATATTTCATGCTGATGTAACTGAATTTGACTGTAGCATGATTGGTGATGTTACCGTTGAATTTTACGTTGAAGATGAAGCTGGTAACACATCTCTTGATGGTAATGGTACTTCTTTGAGTTTAACCGTTACTGTAACTGAAGAAATAGACCCAGTTGCATCTCTTCAAGATATTCAAGTTTCATTAGATTCTAACGGTTCTGTTACTGTTAATGCATCTCAGTTAAATGATGGTTCTACCGATAGTAATAATTGTACTGCTGATCCTGATTTAACGTTCATGTTTGATACCGATGGAGACGGTGTAGGTGATGTTGAAACTCTTACTTACGATTGTGCTAATATCGGCACTGCTATTGATGTTGATGTTGTAGTTGCTGATGAGGCTGGTAATACTGATAGTGCCTCTGCAACAATTACTGTTGTTGATGATTCTGGTCCTTCATTAGTATTTCAGACAGGAGTTGAAGTTGTATTAGACAACACTACTGGTGAAGCAACAATAGATTACACAGATGTAGTTGATGAAGTTCAAACAGCAGATAATTGTGCTACTGTTCTTACATATACAGTAAGTCCTTCATCTTTAACGTGTGCTAATCTTGGAACTGTGGATGTAACAGTTACTAGTGAGGATGATTATAATAATGTAACAACAGATGTTGTATCAATAACCGTTTTAGATACTCAAGATCCAACTGTTGTTGCTCAAGATATTACAGTTGAATTAGATTCTACTGGAAATGCTGTTATTACACCTGATATGGTTGATAGTGATCTAACTCCTTCATCTGATAATTGTACGCTTACATTATCATTAAACCAAACTACATTTGATTGTGATGATGTTGGAGCTCCTGTTACAGTTACTTTAACTGGAACGGATGAGTCAAATAATTCTTCTGCGGATACAGCTATTGTAACAGTTGTAGATAATTCAGGACCAGTTGTAGATTTATCGGCAACTTCGGTTAATTTAGACGTGAATGGTTTTGTTACCGTTACCGCTTCTGATTTAGATAATGCATCTTCTGATAATTGTTCAGATAATGCAAACCTTACTTTTGAGTTTGACACTGACGGTGATGGTACACCAGACTCTGCTACTTTAACTTTACAGTGTACTGATATAGGAGCTAATGACTTAACTGTTTATGTTACTGATGAGCAAAATAATGTTTCAAGTGACGTAGTAACTGTTACTGTTGTTGATGCTACTGATCCTACAGCATTTACACAAGATATTACAGTCACAATTGGTGCTGGAGGAACCGTAACCATAACACCTGATCAAGTTAATACTGATAATAATGGTAATGGTCTATCAACTGACAATTGTACTGATGAACTCCTGACATTATCCCTTGATATAGATACATTTGATTGTAGTGATGTTGGAACTACTGTTGATGTTGTACTAACTGTTACTGATTCCGGAGGTAAT
>Ga0163109_10003099_pt1 | contig 12750 bp, 14 predicted proteins | sample CRUFie1St13metaG_FD_108704 | JGI IMG/M metagenome (GOLD analysis project Ga0163109, IMG submission 108704) | Marine microbial communities from the Costa Rica Dome - CRUD Field 142mm St13 metaG | ecosystem: Environmental > Aquatic > Marine > Oceanic > Photic zone | place: Costa Rica: the Eastern... | reverse complement strand
ATATAAAATAAGTTATTAGCATTAAGAAATAATAATGATCAATCTTTTCAAAATTGTATATTCTTTAACAGGTATTGCTTATGTGTGGAGTCTGCCATTTCTTGCAAATGTCGGGTTTGCTGAGAAAAATGCAACTTCCATTTCAGGTTTTATAGCAAATGCACCTGCGACGGGGGCAATGGCAGCTTTATCTTTTGCTCCAATAACATTAATGTGGTCTTATCAAAATTACAAGTTTAATAAGTTATTTTTACTTAAAAGACAAATTAATGTACTTGAAACAAGTTTATCGTTATATCAATTTTTTTATAGTATGTTTTTAATATGCAGTGAAAATTACGCGCCTAAATCTTTACATATAACTTCGGTTATATGCTTTGGACTATCTTTTATAATCCATGGTTGGTTAACAGTAAAATATCTTAAAAGTAATAAATTGTCAATAGTAATATTGTCAACTGGTACAACTTCTTTTGTAATATTGTTATTTGTTAAAAATATGTGGTTCTGGGCTGTAGAATGTATTTCTTATTCTTGTATGTTACTTTTCACACCTGTAATGATGTTAGATCAAAGAAATGTGCCTTTTGATTACATTTCTTTATAATTTTATATTGCTCACTATAAAATTAAATGGATTTAACCACAGTAGGAACAAGTGTTGCAGCACTTTTAATGTATGCGGGTGCTCGCCGATTAGCTCAAGCAAATAGGGCTAGGAATATTGCTCTTGATATAGCCCAACATCCTGAACAAAACTTTGAAGGTGATCGTATTAAATATAATACAATGGATATTGATCCAAATCCTGGATTAGTTAATCAATTTTTATTCGGACCTGAACGTATTAGTCGCCAACTTTTTGGGCCTTACGGTCCAGGTGTTGAAAGACTGAGACATGAAGATGGACTTATGATTGGTGAAAATTTTAGCAAACTTATGCAGACAAACCGCAGCCTAAGTGAAAATGTTGATAGTTACCATGAATATAAACAACGAGAACACGATGCAGACCCAACTGGTATAATAGCAGCAAGAAGACAAGCAGATAGAGAAATAAAAATGGAGAAACATGAAAAAGAAATGAATAATGTAAGAAGCGAAAGAGAATTTCAAGAAAATGGTAATATTAGAATTAATAATTCGTTAATACAGCTATGCATGACTCAAATAAAATATAATCCGTACAGATACGACAAAGAGCCAATATTTGAAGTTGAAGATTTCAGGATTCAATGGCACCGAGGACACGCATGGTATCCTAATATTTATATTAGGAATGCAGCAAACAATATTCGCAAATATTATCAAACAGAAATGTCTACTATAACTTTAGTAAAAATTACTTGGTTTAAAAATGATGGAATTTTTCCAGTTTATTATGATGTAGGACAACAACCAGTAAGAGATAAAATATACCATCCTTGGGAGATCCCAGGTGGATCAAGAGAAACATACAATTGGCAAATGTTTCCACAGAGTGTACTAGATAAAAATACAATTATCGATTTAGGCGATGGCAAAACTACGGTAAATAATCCAGTTATTCACGGTGATCGGGGTTTCACGACGCTAAACACGGGCCACTGTTGGATAAGTGTTGAAGATTTTGATAAGATTTCTTATTTAACTAACGAACAGCCTAAGGCATCAGCCCCTGCCCAGAGGAGAAAATTCAATGGAACGCCTCTCGTGATGACGGATCACTGAGTGAGGCGCGTGCATTGAGGTGATTAATTAATACGCAATTGCGTATTAATTACTAATTAATATTAATTTTTTATTGTAGCCAAGGCTGATGATTAACTGTTTCTTGAGCCAAAAATCCGGCAGCCGCTAGCATACCCAGCCTACCGTTTTGCAGTTCCTTAGTTTGCATTTCTCGTTGTTTTTGAATATCTTTGGGATATAGATTTAGGGGATCAAATCCAAGATCGCCGGGGTAATAATTAGGCTTTAGAGCTTGAAATCCCTTGCTTGGGCTATCCCATCCTTTATTAATCCTGTAAGCCTCAGACAAAACGATTGGAACAAACATTGCAACATCCGCAGAGATGGGAAGCTGCGGAATATGGTCAATTGCAGCTCCTGTGATTTTCCCGTCGAACATAGGATGAAACATTTCTTGCGTTAGGAAACCTGCAGATGCCATCATTCCTACACGACCGTGCATTAGCTCGGCTTCTCGCATTAGATACATATCTTGCTTGGACATACCAGTTGAAAATCCAAGTGGATCAAATTCCTTAATTGGTGCCACTGATCCGGGCAAATTATTGCAAAATCCTGCAACTGAAGTAATCATTGAAATAAGAATTACTGCGATCTTCATTTTTAATTTTTTTGAAAATTTTAAAAATCAAAATCAATTTCAAAATTATAAATTATTATTGATTTTATAATATTTATAAAATAAATATTATAAATAAATGAAAATTGTTAGACTCCTATCATATTTATTATTGATGAGCAATAATGTGAGTGAATCTTTCAAACCGATTCATGCACCTTATTGGTTCAATCCAAAAATACATAATTTTGGAAATATTGGTATAGGTGGAAGAATACATGCGCTTAGTGCAAATTTTTTCACAAAAATGATAGACATACTTGCATATAACAACACTGATATTAGAAAGAAGTTTGTAGTTGAGAGTATACCATTGAGTTATAAAGTATGTGATGTCGGTTGTGGAATTGGTTTATCGACCCATGAAGGTCCGCATAGTGTAGGAGTTGATACTAGCCCCGAAATGATTAATGTAGCAAAGAAAACATTCCCAGACAAAAAATTTGAAGTTGGAAATGCAGAAGATTTTGGTAATCGTAATGAATTTGACATTGTTACAATATCATTTCTATTTCATGAAGTTCCCCAAGAAGCAAGAATAAAAATTATTAATAACGCTCTAAAAATTTCAAAAATTGGAGTAATCATAATAGATATATCACCTCAATACAAACCATCCCCTCAAATGTTAACAGGAGAACCTTATATATTAGAGTATTGTAAAAACATAAACAATGATATAAACAAGATTAATTACGATGTCTATAACAATGAAGTTGCTCCTGGACGCGCAAATATTTGGGTAATAAATAAACTTAAAAATAGTTTTTTAGTTAATTATAAAGATGTTTTTCAAAAGAACAAGGAAAATGTTATTTAGATTAATAATGCCGAACATTTGCCAATTTTTTATATGTGTTTATTTAGTAAAAATAATATACAATTGTAATGTTACATCTACAAAAAAGAACGACAGCATTGCTATACCTACAAAAAACAAATCAGAAAATATTATTACCAAACAACCATCATACACTCTTCAAGATGATTATTCTATAGATGTTCTAAAAAGTGACTCACTTGAACAAGAAATTTCACCCGAAGAATCAGATATAGACAAAGATTTAATAGACAGCTATTTTGATGTAAATTTAAAAGATGTATTATAATATTATTTCGAAATAATATTATTAAAGATATGAAAATGTTATTAAAATGAATGGAATTGTTTTTTATGGAGTGGTTATAATATCGTTAGTAATTATTACATATTATTCATTTAACATAATAAACAAAAAACAACTTGAAGTTGATAAAAAAGATAAACTTATACAAGTTTACAATGATATTAAAACATGTAAATTATTTTATACTAATAATAGTGTAAATATTAAACATAAAATTGTCAAATTGCTTACAGAAGAAGAATGTGCATTTTATTTAGCTTCTTTTATAAGAGATGTTGAAAAATTTGGAGGATTTGAATTAGACAGACATAAAAATTATCCAACAACTGACAAAAGGGTTGAGCCTGACTGGGAGACTTTTGAAAAACTCAAAGATTTGGTAAATGGTAAAATTGTACATATATTTGCTAAAATGTTTGATATACCAGATCCATTAACAATAACAGTAGAAGAATTATTTTTTGTGAAATATGAATATGCCGAAAACACTCAAAAACATCTTGATATTCATCAAGACGGCTCAGAAATGAGTTTTGTAATTGCCTTGAATGATAATTATACACATGGTGGAACACATTTTATAATGACCGATGAACATGCAAAATTAAAAACAGGGGAATGTGTATTTTTCTCTGGAAAACAATATCATGAAGGAATGCCCATTAGTTCCGGTGTTAGATATATATTAACAGGATTTTTAAATTATAAGACTAATGAAACTTGTAAAAATATACTTACCAGGGAATTTGACACGACTACTGGAGCAAAACTATCATAGCATTAATGTCTTAGTATTTTCCTCAAATGAATTGTAATTATGTGACAATGAAACATTATAGTCTGTATTATCTTTTACTAACCAATTAAACAAACCAAGGTATAAATTAATGTTATTTTTGATTCGCATTATGTAAAACCATATATCATCTTTTGTTTTAAAATTGTCTGATAAATAAGTATTTGAGTCAAATATTTCCATACCTGTTTTATGAAAAAATGACGGATGATACAAAATACCTCCTTTTCCTGTGGCAAAATTATATAATCCTTCTGATATTTCATTTCTATTTACACTGTTTTTATATTGTGTTACTGGTTTATTAGATATAAATCCCCTATATCCAATTGAACAACCTTTATCTAAGAAGTCATAGTACAATTCTTCAACTAAACCTTCTGCATACATAACATCATCGTCAACCGTAATGATAACGCAATCTTCTGTCCATTTTTGTCTAAGTATTGGTAATAATTTTCTGTAAGAACCTTCATTTTTTGTCCATACTAGTTGATATATAGGATTTCTAAGTTCCTTAAAAAGTAGTTCATTTGTAATACCATTTTTAAAACCATCGTCCAATAAATAAGGTTCTCGTGATAAATATACATAAATTTTATCAGGTCTTAGAGTCTGGTTTTTCAGCGATAACAAAGTTTTATATAATCTTTCTTGGTTTTTGTATATTGATGTAAGAGATACGTATATTGGCACTCTATAAATATTAGGTCTTGGTTCTGTGTAATATTCTGTATATTGCATTTTATATAATATTATTTAATTTTTGAAACAAAATTTCTATCATAATCTCTTCCCATATCTATTATGTCTGTCTTAATAAACAATGTTCCATCTGCATTGAAATTTTCAATATATCCTACACCTGTATTATTAAAACAATCCCTAATATTAACTTTTTCGCCATACTCAAAAGTATTTACTTCTGGCGCAATAACCATTTCGTATATAGTTTTGCTAAGAGTTTTTTTGTCCATTTTATAATATATTGTTATGGAATATGTTATAAAATTATCAATTTAATTTTAACCGCTGCAAAATTCACATATTCCTTTTTGATCCTCCATTAGAATTTCTTTTTCTACATTTGGGTCAATTGTGAAATTTTGAGCTTTAGAAGCAGGTCTGCTATGTATGTAATATGTACCGGTTTTCAACCCGTTTTCAAATCCATATGTATGAAGGCTATTAAGTATTGCAAAAGTAGGGGTTTTAACAAACACATTCAAACTTTGACTTTGGCAAATATAAGGCCCTCTTTCTATTGCCATATCTAAAATACATTTTTGCTTGATTTCCCAGGCTGTTTTGAATAAATCTTTAAGTCTGTCCGGAATACAGTTAATATTTTGAATACTCCCTTCATGGATAATAATTCGCGATTTCATTTTTTCATTCCACATTTTAAGTTTAATTAATTCTCTAATCAATGCTTGATTAATAACTGTAAATTCACCGGCCAATGTTCGTCTAGTATATATATTGCTTGTGTATGGTTCAAAGCATTCGTTACATCCTAAAATTTGACTTGTTGATGCAGTAGGCATTGGGGCAACAAGCAAGCTATTTCGCATTCCTGCTTTCATTTTTTCTCGCAAAGTTTCCCAATCCAAGCCAAGATCGTTGTCCGGTTCAACATTCCACATATCAAATTGGAACTGACCTTGATTTGATGGACTATTTTCAAAAGTTTCATAACTACCATGAATAGATGCCAAGTCTGCAGAAGCTTCCACTGAGGCGTAATATATGGTTTGAAATATATGCTTATTCAACAATTTTGCTCCCATAGAATCAAAAGGTAATCCCATTTTTACAAAAGCATCTGCCAAGCCTTGGACACCTAAACCAATAGGTCTATGCCTAAGATTACTCTTTTTACATTTTTCTAGCGGATAGTAATTTTTGTCTATAATTTTATTGAGATTACCCACCAATATTTTTGTGATCTTTTGCAGCAAGTCAAAGTCAAAATCTCCATTTTCTTTTACAAGTTTTGGTAAAGCAATACTTGCTAAATTGCAAACTGCGTATTCTTCAGTGTCACTATATTCTGTGATTTCACAGTTATGCGAATAAATACCATTAAAAATCCCCATGTGTTTTTCTGGTTCATTAAAACAAAATGTTTCTGCGTATTTCTTAGTTTCAAATACATTTTGAACGCTTATGTATTTAACATAATTTCTAGTAGGCATGTATCCATTTACATTTAGTTTTTTGAATCTGAGTCCTAAATTGATCAGAAAATGCATGTCAAAAGACGACAAAGTAAGATAATGAAGTGTGTCAGATCCAAAAACTCTAGAATTTTGTTCGTATAATATTGGTTCGCCGCTATTTTCAATACAATCAACAACAATATTAGCATTAACACCGCAAGTTTGTAACATGAGTTTAATATCAGCTAAAAACTTAGGGCTGTCTGAGTATAACTGTAATGTTTGACAACCATTTTTGTTTGCAATTTCGCCATTTGCATCACAATATCCTGCAAACCAATCAAGCTTGCACTGCAAAGAGCAATTTTGAGGTATAAAATTTCTAGGCAAAGTTTTGTCACTATCTAATATTAGTATTTTATAATGTTTGTAGTTTGACGGAATACATCCTTCAAAATTATCTATTAGCGATAATGGATGTCTATGATAGTATCTAAAAGATATACAAGGTTTTTTCTCTTCTACATTGCTTCTTTTTCTTTTTGCTTCTGAGCTATCGTAAGTATTTTCTGTTAAATCAAGATATTCACCCCTGCCGGCAAAATAACCATTGGTATATGCATAATCTATTGTGTCTTTAATATTATCAATTACAGGAAATGAACATTTTACCAATTTATCACCAGGTTTAAGATCTTCTGCGTACTTAATAACATTTTCATTTGAATTCATAGGATTGTGCAATACAAATTTATGATTTCTAGTACAATTTAATGTCATTCCATCTGAAAATTTAACATCAATAATTTCAGCATTGTCATGTGTCTTGAAGACAGAAGATTCTGAAAATGTTTCTCCATTCCATATATTTGCGGTTTTACCTTGTAATTCAGAAATTTTAATATGTCCATTATCAGTCAATATCATTGTGTCTCCTGTAACGCAGCATAGATTAGATGACTTGATAGTTCCAACATTTTTCTGGTTTGATTTTTTATTAACAGAATCTTTGTAAAGCATGTAAGGTCCTCCAGTTTCAATTTGAGTTGTAATTATTTGTTCCCACAAATCACGTGCTTTGATAGTTTTTACTCCTAGGTTTTCACTTTCATATTGTTCATAAAGCGTCCTATATTCATCTCCCCAAACATCACTAAGACGAGGACACGTGTCAGGACAAAATAATGTCCAATTTGAATCATTTTTAACACGTTCCATAAAAAGATCTGAAATCCACATTGCAAAAAATAAATCGCGCGCTTTAGCCTCTTCTGAACCTTGAGGTCTCTTAGCATCCAAAAATTCAAAAATATCAGGATGATGAGGTTCTAAGTACATTGCAAAACTACCATTTCTTTTACCACCTTGATTAATATAACGCGCTGTTTCGTTGAAAACTTTTAACATGGGTAAAATTCCGCTGCTTCGGCCTCCTGTTTTTCTAATATACGAGTTTCTTGAGCGAATATCGTGTATATGAATACCAATGCCTCCAGAATGCTTAGAAATATGCGCAGCGTCTTTTAATCCACTATATATACCTTCCACGGAATCTTCTAAACCCATCAAAAAACAACTTGACATTTGAGGAGATTGTGTTCCTGCATTAAACAATGTAGGAGTTGCGTGTGTAAAATATCCTCTTGACATGTATTCGTACGTTTCTTTCGCATCCAAACCATCATTATCCCATCCGTGAATTCCAATGGCAACTCTCATAAACATATCTCCTGGTCTTTCCATATATTTATTATCGGCTGTTCTCAGCAAATAAGCACGTTGTAGTGTCTTAAATCCAAAACAATTTAGATTATAGTCTCTGTCATAATCAATCCATTCAATAATTTTATCTTTATTAGTTTGTGCAATTTCTACTAATTCTTCTGATACAAGAGGCGCTCTATTGCCTAGAATATCTGTATTATTATAAGCTTTTTCAATAAACTCGTGAAATTTTAGCTGGTTATCTTTATGATGATTGTTGATTGATATTCTTGCTGCCAGAACTCCAAAATCAGGATGATCAGTGATCTGCTGCAAGCAAACTAGACAAGAAAGCTCATCAATTTCGCTTGTTCTGATCTTGTCTTTAATTTGAGATGTAATTTGAATTGTTAATTTTGCCGGATCTATTTCATCTGATAAATTATAACAGAGTTTTTTAATTCTGTCAGTTATTTTATTTAGATTTAGTGGTTCTTCCTCATCGTTTCGAGTTATAACTTGCATTATTTACTTACATTATATTTTTTGGTTTTTAGACCAAAAAATATAATTTTTAAAATTAAAATCAAACCAACATCAAGCCTATTGTTTTGAAAAATATTTTAGTTAAATTAAGCCTTAAAAATAAATTGATTTATTTCAACCATGATAATTTATTAAATAAGTTAATTATGAATATTAAGATTCTTATTTCATTTGCCATTTTTAAAATTACACATGGTTTTATTCCCCAGCAAAATGTAAATGTTTGTGTGTTTAAAACAGGACCTGGAAAAGTTAATTTGCTTACACTTGCCACTAATAAAATGCTCAAAACAAATGATGCTTTTGTTATTTGCAATGATAATGTATCAGATGATATTAAATCAATCATTAATTGCCATAAGATGACTACAGTGTCAGAATACAAAGATTTAGATGATATGATGACAGATGCGGCAACACAACTTCTTAACGAACATTGTGTTTATAGAGTAATGCCTTATGACGAAGATATTAATAAAATTGAGCTTTCAGTATATAAAAAATGGGGCTTGCAGGTTCTTATGTTTCCTGGTGTTAATGAAAACATTCAAGAATATTAATATAAAGCAATGCTTGAAAATCTTTAAAATAAATGAATACAAATAAATTAATAAAAGATTTAATCAAAACTTTAGAAGAATTACCAATGAGTAATCAAGATGAAACTGTCGCTACGCAAGAAGAAAGATTAGCAATGGCAAAAGAACATCAATGGGACGTTTTTTCAGCTCGTGACAAAAAAGGGTTACAAGCTAGGTTTACTTTTGATTTTATATTTGAAGAATATATAAGAGAACTTGTATATAATTGCGTTAACATAGATATATTAAAAGAACCAGGTTTAGACTGGGCATTTATACGTAAATATGAATCAGGCGGACGTGCAAAATTAGAACCACATTTTGATAATGATGAATACACAATTAACATAATGTTAAGTTCACCTGAGGATTATGAGGGCGGTGAATTTATATATTGTCCAGGTAAATATCATCAAACAGGGGAACAGATGACTATAACAGAAAAACATAAATTAATAACTAAGTTGCTTCAAGAAAATAATGCATATAAATTGAAACCACAAATGGGAGAATCAATAGTTTTGATTGGCAGTCATCAAGAAAATATTGATGCTAATTTACACTGTGTTTATCCTGTCACAAAAGGGACAAGATATGTACTTTGTTTATTTTTTGACAAAACTTGTCAATCTTTAGCAGAAAAGATAGTAAATCTTTATAAAAGTAAAAATTTGTGGTGATGAATTTCATTAATTTAAAATAAAAAAATCAATAATAAAATGGAAGAAATTTTGAGACCTAATAATGATAAATATACGATTTTTCCCATAAAATACCCTAATCTATGGAAACTATATGAAGAACATGTTGCAAGTTTTTGGACTTCAGGCGATATTGACTTTAAAGCAGATGACAAAGATTGGGAAAGCCTAGATGAGCCTGAAAAAATATTCATTTTGAATATTCTAGCTTTCTTTGCTGGAAGCGATGGTATTGTTCTAGAAAATTTAATGGGTAATTTTGGAAACGAAGTACAAATATCAGAAGCGCGCAGTTTTTATTCCATTCAAGGTGCTATTGAAACTATTCATGGAGAAGTTTATAGCAGACTTATAGAAGCTTACGCGCGTAGTGAAAAAGAGAAAAATGATTTGTTTAGAGCAATTGAAAATATGCCAATTGTTGCAAAAAAATCAAAATGGGCTACAGAATTTATGGATCCGGAAACTAAATCTTTTGCAGAAAGATTTGTTGCTTTTGCAATAGTGGAAGGTATTTTCTTTAGTGGTAGTTTTTGCGCAATTTACTGGCTAAAGTCAAAGAACAAAATGGTTCAAACATTAGGTACTAGTAATGAATTGATTGCACGTGATGAGGCGTTACATACAAGATTCGCTATTGAATTATACAAACATTTGAGAAATAAGCTATCTCAAAATGATATTGAGAAAATTTTGAGGCCGGCAGTAGCTATTGAAGTAGAATTTATATGTAAATCTATTAAGTGTCCAATGATAGGAATGAACGAATCAATGATGAGTCAATATATTAAATTTTGTGCAGACAGACTATTAGTCCAACTAGGATATAAGAAAATATATAACACAAAGAATCCTTTTCCTTTTATGGATGCGGTTGGATTAGGTGGTAAAACTAATTTCTTTGAAAAAAGGACTACTGAATATCAATTGGCAAGCGCTGTAAGTGGCAAAATTACTTATGAGGTATGTACGGACTTCTAAATATTGGTACTGACATATTATATCTATGATGTGCATTATGACAGTTTGAACAAAGTGCTATAATATTATTTCTTCTATTATCAGATGAATTATGATTAATTCTGTGAAACTCGTACGGAATAGTTTTATTATTAAATTTATTATTACAAGATAGACATCTATTGTCCTGATATTCTAATATTATATTTTTAATATTAATGCTAAGAAATGCAAATACAAAATTTAATTTCATTTATGTTAAACAATAATTTAAATGAAATTAAAACTAACATACGTATAATTTATAGTTTTTGTAATTAATAGAAGTGCAATACTTGATTGTTACCTTTTCATTTATTTTCCATCTGTCACAAACAGATGCTCTACATAATGAACATGTTGTTTTTAACGGTGATTTGCCTTCTTTTCTTGAATGATTAATTACTTTTGTAAAGCAATCAAAACATAATGCATGATCACATTTGTATGGAAACAAAATGCCTATATTATTACCTAATTCGCTATAACATATAGGACATTCCCAATCGTCGAGAACAGGATCATTATTTTTTTCTTTAATAGGATTTTCTTGTATTTTTCTGTAAAATAGATTGTTATTAAATATATATTTTTTGATCATATATTTATATACTCTTATATATATTTAAAATTCGATTTAATAAACTCTTTAATTGAATACAATAAATGACAGAAGACAAGATAGAAGAATTATTAAGGATTTATCGAGCATATAAATTATACATAAAATTAATCAATAAAGAATATTAGTTTATACAAATATGCTTTATTTTAAAAAATGACCGATATTACATCACTTCTCGATTTAGATAATTTAGAAGAAGAAGAATCATTAACATTGACAACGGAGGAGGAAAATCATGGCGAAATATTGCTAAATTTTGAAAATTCTGAATCATCTAGAATAGATGCACTTAATATGTGTTCGGACGATGAAAAAGTAGAATATATTACAAGGCTTATAGGCATGTATCAATTTACACCTGTCAGCGTAATTGAATCTTTTCTTAAAAAAGCTGTAACCGACAGCTCAATTGAGAGTTTGTTGAAATTAGAATGTGCAAAATGTTTAGAAACTGAAGGTTTAGAGTCTATTTCTTATATTATATCAAACGAGAATTTACCTTCGCCATGCAGAATAGAAGCAATACATTTGCTTTTGCAAAATGAAAATTATAACAATATTGCAGAAAAACACTTTATTAATTTTGTAAATGATTACACAATTGACTGTGAATTTAGATACAAAAATATAATACAGTTAGAACAAGAAGGATTAAATGTAATGACAGAACATTTATGTTGGAAACTTGACAATATTGAGTTAGGCAAAGAATTATTAACTAAATTTAGAATGACATTAAAATCTTCTTTTCCGGAATGGAAACCTAATCCCGACAATGAAGATCTGGTCTATTTGATGATCAATATGTTAAACTATAATGATGCTAAATATTATTTCGATAAATATACAGAAGATATATACTGTGATTATGATAGATTTATTAAGTCAGGGCAAACGCATTTTATAGAAAAGTCAGAAAATGCTATATATTATAGAATATTGTCAGGTCAGTATATTTTACAACATTGTGTATTAACACAAGATGAACTTATGGGTATTTATTCAATCTTGACTAATTTTGCAAATGACACTACAATCGAGTATAATAGACGTGCCGACGCCGCCGATGTCTTATTGCAGCTAGGAGATGAAAAGACTAAACAAATTGGCAGGCAAATAATTGCCGAACTAGGAGTCGACGATAGATCAATAACATTAT
>Ga0163109_10003098_pt1 | contig 12751 bp, 10 predicted proteins | sample CRUFie1St13metaG_FD_108704 | JGI IMG/M metagenome (GOLD analysis project Ga0163109, IMG submission 108704) | Marine microbial communities from the Costa Rica Dome - CRUD Field 142mm St13 metaG | ecosystem: Environmental > Aquatic > Marine > Oceanic > Photic zone | place: Costa Rica: the Eastern... | reverse complement strand
ATTATTTGAAATTAATTTTCATAAAAAATATATAGATGATGCAGTCGAAATAAGTATTTTAACAGATAATGAGAAATTAATAATCGATAAGTTTACAAGTTTATTAATTGAAAATTATCACAACATAGATTTATATGACGGATATTTAAAATTAATCTACAGTGAACAACTCTATGAAGAAGCAAAAAATACTCTCTTAGTATTAATAAAAAAAGATTCTAATAATAAAAGTTATAAATTAAAATTAGCAGAAATCTATGCATATTTAAATGAATTTAAAGAATCTAAAAATATTTTAAATCCAATAATAGACAGTTTAGATTTGAACTATAGTTTATACAAGTTACTATTAATTACTTATTCAAATTTATCAGATTACAACACAATATTAAAATTTAGTGAGCATTATATAAATTTATTTCCAAAAGATAAAGATGGTTATGAAAATAAAGCGATAGCTCTTTTAAAAATGAAAAAAAATAATGAATTATTTAATTTTTTAGAATTAGCAAAATCAAAATTTCCAACTAATATTTTTTTTAAACATCTCCTTGGGGATATATACAATAGTGAAAAAAAATATCAAGAAGCAGAATTAGAGTATTTGAGTGCTTTGAAACTTACTGCAGGAAATAAAATAATAAGGAATTCTCTTTTAACGTTGTATGAATCAAAAAAAAACTATTCAAAGTCAGACAGTATTTTTCAAGTTTTAATATCTGAAGATGAGAATGATGCCTTGACATTAAACAATTATGCTTACAGTTTATGTGAAAGAGATATTGATCACACCAATATAAATTATGCACTTGAATTATCAAAAAAAGCGTTAGACATAGATCCACTTAATGCAGCTTATCTTGATACGATGGGTTGGATATATTATAAAAAAGGGGATTATAAGAATGCGGAGAATTTTATAAAAAATAGTATTGAAATTGATAAAAATAATGCTGTTGTACTTGAACATTTAGCTGAGATATATATTAAAAAAAATGAGATCAATATAGCTTTAAAATACCTCAGATTAGCTTTAAAAAATGATCCTAAAAATTATCAAACAAAGATAAAAATTTTAAAATATGAAAACCGTTAGTGTAATAATACCACTTTACAATGAGCAGGATTCTTTGAATGAATTATACTCTCAAATTCAAAAATCAGTTTCAATTTATGATTATGAAATAATTTTTATTGATGATGGAAGTACAGATAAAAGTTGGGAAATTTTAAAAAAAATTTCAAATAAAAACTTTAGAGTGCAATTAATTAAATTTTATAATAATTTTGGTAAATCTGACGCATTGCAAGAAGGTTTTAAGTTAGCAAAAAATGAATATGTTATCACTATGGATGCGGATTTGCAAGATGATCCAAAAGAAATTCCTAATCTAATCAAAAAAATAGATGAAGGATGGGATGTAGTCTCAGGTTGGAAAAAAAACCGTAAAGATCCAATAAATAAGACATTTCCATCAAAAATCTTTAATGCAGTTACAAGTTTTTTCATCGGTTTGAGGCTACATGATTATAATTGTGGATTAAAATGCTATAAAATAAAAGTTATTAAATCAATAAAACTATATGGAGGATTGCATAGATATATACCTGCTATATGTTCACAAAAGGGATATAAAATATCTGAAATTGAAGTAAATCATAGAAAAAGAAAATTTGGGAAAACTAAATATGGTAATAAAAGATTTTTCGATGGTTTCTTTGATTTAATTACTGTTTTATTTTTGGGGAAATATACTAATCAACCCCTACATTTTTTTGGTTTTATTGGTTTATCGTCTTCATTAACTGGAGTTTTAATTGAAACATATGTTTTATATTTAAAATACTTTAGAGGAGAACCCTTTCAGTTACATTTTGCTTTATTAATTTTAGGTGTATTATTTATTATTGTTGGAATACAATTTTTTTCTATTGGTTTAATTGGAGAAATGATTGTTGGTTCAATTAGTAATAATGACAAAAAAAGAATAGATCTAATTGTAAAAAATGATTTTAAAAAATAATGAAGATTAATATTGTTGGAGTTGCACCGCCATATAGGGGAGGGATTGCACTTCATAATGCTTTTTTATTTAAATATTTATCAAAAAAACATGAAGTTATCTTATATAATTTTCTTAGGCAGTATCCTAATCTACTTTTTCCTGGCAAAACCCAATTTACCAATAAATCATCCTTAATTATACCATCAAAAAGAATTATTGATTCAATTAATCCATTTACTTGGCATAAAACTTCAAATCTAATTATTAATAATAATCCTGATTTAGTAATTTTTAGAACTTGGAATGTATTTTTTTGTTTAATGTTTGGCTATATGGCAAAAAAAATAAAAAAAAGATCTTCAATAAAAACATTAGTTATTTGTGATAATATATTGCCACATGAAAGAACTGTGTTTGATAAAATTTTAATGAAAAGTTTTTTGAAAAAAATAGATTTTCACATAGTGCAATCGTCAATTGTTGAACGAGAATTACTAAGTTTATTACCAAATGCAATTTATAAAAAATTATTTCATCCAATATATGATAATTTTGGATCTATACAAGATAAAGTAAAAATGAAAAAGAAAAAGTCTGTCAAAACTAAACACGTAATTTTATATGCAGGTTTAGTTAGATCTTATAAAGGTTTTGATATTCTTATTCAATCAATAAAGCATATTAAAAAAAAACTTGATGATTTTTTAGTTTTAGCTATTGGTGAATCATATGAAGATCCAAAAAAATATAATTCTTTAGTTGAAAAAGAAGGCGTATCAGAATTTTTCTTTTGGGAAAATAGATATGTTCCTGATGACGAAATTAAAGAATATTTTAGTCTTTGTGATGTTGTTGCATTACCGTATAAAACTGCTTCTCAAAGTGGTATAATTCCAATAGCATACCATTTTGAAAAACCTGTAGTAGTAACTAGTGTTGGTGGTCTCCCCGAAATGGTTAAAAATAACAAAACTGGGATAGTTATTGAACCAAATAATCCAAAAGTATTAGGCGACGTAATAGCAAAAAATTTAAAGAATGATAATTTTATAAAAATGTCGAATAACGTTAAAAAATTTAAAAAACAATTTTCTTGGGAAAATTTTGTAAGAGGTATAGAATCATTAATCAAAATTTAAAATTTAAATTTAAAATTTTAATATTGAATTGGAATGGTAAAAATGATACCATCCAATGTTTAGAATCATTAGAAAAACAATTAAATCTCAATCAATCAATTTTGCTAATTGATAATGGTTCAACTGATGGATCGGTTAGTAAAATATCGAAATTATTTCCAAATATTGAAATTTTACAACTTAAAAAAAATTTCGGCTTTTCTGGAGGTATGAATAAAGGTTTAAATCATTTACAAAAAGATAAACCTGATTTTGTTATTTTTATGAATAATGATATTGTTGCATCTGACTCTTTTTTAGAAAAATTATTAAATGGTATAAATCAATATGGTAAAAATAATATTTTAAGTCCATTAATATACTATCATTCAGATAAAGATAAAATTTGGTATGGTGGTGGGCAAATAAAACTATGGCTTGGTAAAATTACCCATTCACATATTAGAAAAAAGAAAAGTGATATAAATATGAAATCATATGAAATTACTGATTATGTTAGTGGATGTTGTCTTGCTATATCTTGGGATCTAATTAATAAATTAAATGGTTTTAACGAATCATTTAATATGTATTCTGAGGATGTAGATCTCTGTATTAGAGCAAAAAAAATGAATGCTAAATGTTATGTAGTTACAGAATCAGTAATTTGGCATAAAATATCAAAATCTATTGGTGGTAATCTTTCATTTAAAAAAAACGTACGAAAATTACGATCTACAATAAAACTAATAAATTTACATTCTAATTTTTTTAATAAATTAACTGGAATTTTAGGTTTGATTATAATTTCAATAATTCATTTACCAAAGATTTTAATTCAAAATTCTTATAAAAAACATGGATAAATATATAAAACCTAATTTTTTTATAGTTGGTGCACCAAAGTGTGGGACAACTTCAATTTATTCCTATTTAAGTCAACACCCACAAGTTTTTATGTCAAAATTTAAAGAACCACATTTTTTTGGAAAAGATTTAACTAGAAAAGGTAAATTATATAACTTTAATGAAGAATCATATATCAGATTATTTAAAAATTCAAATTATTTTAAAGTAAAAGGAGAAGCATCTACATTTTATCTATATTCAAAAGAGGCTGCAAAAGAAATTCATTTCTTCAATCCTAATTCAAAAATTCTAATTTTATTAAGAGAACCCACAGAAATGTTATATTCAATGCATTCTCAATATATTCACAGTCAAAATGAGGACGTTTTAGATTTTAAAAAAGCATTAAATTTAGAGCAGGATAGATTGAAAGGTTATCATATACCTCAATTAATTGACTTAAAAGAGAAAATATTTTACAAAGATTATATAAAGAAAATGCCTAATAGAATTAAAAATTATTTTGATATTTTTGGAAGGTCAAATGTTCACATAACATTATTAGATGATCTCAAGAATGACTGTGAGCTAGAGTATAAAAAAATTATTAGATTTTTAGGAGTAGATGAGACTTTTATTCCAGATTTTAAAATTTACAATACTAACAAAAAAGTTAAATATCTCCTTATTCAAAAAATAATTAAAATGTACGGTTTAGCTCTAGGTGATATTAGGAATAGGTTATGGTCAGATAAACCAATTGGTATTATAAAAAAGATAACAGAATTAAATACAATAAATATAGCAAGAAATGAAATGGATTTTGATTTAAGAAAATCATTGAAAAAAGAATTTTTGTCAATAATTGATCAAATTGAAGATATTACTTTTTTAGATTTATCTAATTGGAAAATAAATGATTGAGCAACCTTTTATCAATATACTCATAAGAACCTCAGGTCGTCCAGTTTATTTTAAAAAATGCATTGATAGCATAAGAAAACAGGATTATAATAATTACCGGATTCTAATATCTTATGATACCAAAGAAGATTTAAAATATATTAAATCAAATACTAATAGTAATGATTTTATTCTATTTTGTAAAATATCTGATTCAGTTAAAGAAAATTTTCCTTACAATTTATATATAAATGATCTATATGAATTTGTAAATAGTGGTTGGATCCTTGTTCTTGATGATGATAATATGTTTATTTCAAATGAATCATTAACTAAAGTAGCGAAATCATTAAAGAAAGAAAATCAATTAGTTGTTTGGAAAGTTAAATTATTTGATAAAGTTATCCCATCTAAAAGCTTTAACAAACAACCTACTCTTTATGACATTGATTCTTCAAACTTTATTTTTCACTCAAGTTACAAAAATAAATTAGGTCAATGGGATGGTAATAAATGTGCAGATTTTAGATTGGCTTTAAAACTATATAAAAATTTAGATACTACAATTTGGATTGATGAGTTGATCATTGCTTCACAAAGGCAACATATATATGGTGGCAAAGGAATGAGAGACGATGCAAACTACTCGTTACCCTTTAATAAGAAGATAAGTAATAAAGTAAAAATGTTTTTATGGAAATTAAAACAAGGAATGAAATGATCAATTCAAGTAACAAACAATTATATTTAATTTTTAGTTTAGTAAGTTTATTAATTTTAACTTTTTTATTTAGAAAACTACTTTTTGGTAGCTTTAGTTTTATTGGACCTGATTCTTTATCACCTCAAGCAATAAAAGTAGGCATAGAATTTATCAAAAATAAAACAGGTGAATACCCATTATGGCTTCCATGGATTTTTAGTGGATTACCATCTATTCATTCATTTCAAAATATTTCAGATTTTTATTTTCCTCATTATATTTATAAGTTTTTTAATAATTTTTTTGGTGTACAGTTTATATGGAATTATATAGCACATTTTATTTTTGGTGGTATGGGTTGTGTATTGCTGCTAAAAAGATTCAAAGTAGATAACTTTTCAGCTTTATTCGGTGGGTTAGCATTTATGCTTACACCTTATTTGATAACAATGGTTGTTCATGGTCACGGTAGTCAAATGATGACTGCTGTTTACATCCCTTGGGCAGTCTGGGCTATCCATAGACTTACATTTAATCCTAATTATCAAAATATAGGTATTTTAGCACTTATCATTGGTTTACAACTACAAAGAGCCCATGTACAAATTGCCTATTATACTTGGATGTTAATTGGATTATATATTTTACTAATTTTATTTAACCAGATTAAATTGATAGATGATAAAAATAAATTCCTTACAATCGGAAAAACTATTATTGGTTTATTAATTGGATTGGGTTTTTCATTGTCAATTTATATACCTGCACTTGAATATACCTCTTTTTCAACAAGAGCAGGTAGTGGTGGTGGAGCAGGCTTAGACTATGCAACACAATGGTCTTTTAGTTTTTTAGAATTAGGCACATTTATTTTACCATCTTTTGTAGGTTTCGGTGGTATATCATATTGGGGTAATATGCCGTTTACGGATTATCCTAATTATATGGGTTTAATAATATTGATTTTATCAATAATTGGTGCTTTAAAATCAAAAATATCAGAAAAAAAATTATTTATATTAGTTATCATTTTTTCTTTTCTGTTGTCTTTAGGTAAAAACTTTTCATTATTCTACAGTTTTTTTTACGATTATTTTCCTTTCTTTAAAAAATTCAGAGTTCCTGTAATGATTTTAATTTTATTACAATTTTCAGTTTCAATTTTGTCTGGTTTGGGGCTTAATCATATTAGGCAAATTTTAAACAATTATGATGTTAATAGTTTTTTAAAAAAATTACTTTTAATAGCATCCTCCACTGGATTAATTTTTTTATTATTTGGTAAGGATATAATTTCAAAATTTTTACCTAACAACGATTTAATTAATAGATATGGTTTAAATGCTCAGCAAACTATTAATGAACTCAGATATTCCTTATTGTACAGTGAAATAAAAATTATTTTCATTATGTTAATATTTGTATCTATTATTATTTATCTCTATAAAAATAAAAATTATAATTGGTCTTTGGTAGCCATTAGTTTAACTGCAATATCAATTTTTGATTTATCCTATGTAAATTATAAAATAATTGAGCCATCAGAAAAATCATATAGAAGTAGTACATTAAGTCCATCAATAACTAAAAAAAGATATTTGAATGAAGATGAGATTATAAAATTTTTGAAAAAGGACACATCAAATTTTAGAATTTTGCCAACACAACCTTTAGATAAAGAAAATAGATGGTCGGCTTTTAACATTGAGAGTATCTATGGCTATCATCCAGCCAAACTAAATAATTACAATGAATTTATGAACAATGTAGGATTTTCCAATACTAATATTTTACAAATATTAAATGTAAAATATTTGATTACTTTTCAAAAATTCGATCATGATTCATTTGAGAAAGTATTTACTGGAAAACTATTTCATAATAATAAATATAACAATGCTAATGTTTACTTATTTAAAAATTTCATTGATAGAGCTTTTTTTGTAGAAAAATTAAAATATATTGAAAGTTATGACGATGCATTTAAATATTTAGAAAACAATACAAAATCTTTTATTAAAGAATCCTCAATAAGTGAGGATTTAGATTTGAAGACATATAGTGGTATTGGAATGATTAAATTTATACAATCTTATCCTAACGAAATTATAATTGAAACTAATTCAAATGATAAACAATTTTTAGTTTTAAGTGAAATTTATTATCCTGAAGGTTGGAAAGTATTTGTTAATAATCAAGAAAGTAAAATATATGAAGTCAATGCATTATTAAGGGGTGTTAAGTTGCCTGAAGGTAAAAATATTGTAAAATTCAAATTTTCACCAAGTGATGTAAAATTAGGATCTATTTTATCTATTATAAGTACACTTATTATTATTTTATTTTTATCTAGCTCTTTATTTATAAAAAATGAGAAATAAATCATTTAAAATTAAATTAGGATTACTTTTTTTAGGTATAATTGTTTTTTTTGTTATTTTTTTTATAAATAGAGAAATAATTAATAATGTTAGGCAAGATGCTAAATCTCAGGTAGAAAATATAGCGCTTGCGTACTCTGAAGTTATTCACAAGGAACAAGGAGATATCCCAAATTTTATTAGTATTTTTTTGCCAACAATTAATTTTCCATTTGTTATTACTTTTAATGGAGAATTTTATGGACATAATGATCATCAAATTTTTAAAAATAAAAATGATAATGAATTAAATAAATTTATTCAAAAATTTATATTAGATAATAATTCAAAATTTGACCCTCTACCTATAATTTGGAATGATGAAATAATGGGTAAAATTCATTATGGTGATCCAAATATTATTTTACAGTTGACTCTACTGCCGTATATAGAAATTAGTTTTATAATAGTATTTATTATCTTTGTTTTTTGGGGTTTTAAAATTATTAGAGATAGCGAGAAAAATTTGATTTGGGCTGGAATGGCACGAGAAACAGCTCATCAGCTTGGAACACCAATATCATCACTTTACGGATGGATGAAGCTACTTGAAGAGAATTCTATAAAAAAAGATGAAATTTACAGTTCAATTAATGAAGATATAAACAGACTAAGAGATATTTCTGATAGATTTTACAAAATTGGTACAAAACCTAAATTAGAAAAAATAAATATAATTTTGATGATACAAGAAATCAAAAATTATTTCACTAAACGATTATCTAAAAAAACTTTAATTAATATATATTATAATAATGATGAAAGTTTTTTTTTAAAAGGAGATTTGATATTACTTATTTGGGCTATAGAAAATATAATTAAAAATGCATTGGATGCCTCAAAAATTGACCCTGTAATAAGTATAAACATTTTAAAAACTGATAAATCTTTAATTATCGACTTTTGTGATAATGGTATTGGGATAAATAAATCTAAATGGAAAAAAATATTTGAACCTGGATATACATCTAAGAAAAAGGGTTGGGGTCTTGGATTAAGTTTAACTAAAAGAATTATTGAGGATTTACACAATGGCACAATTTCTGTATTAAAATCAAATCATAAAGGAACAACATTAAGATTAGAATTTAATATAAACTAGGAGATTTAAATCAAACCTCCTAGTTATAAAAGAACACATTTGTTAAACTTATTTACATTGCATTTTTTCTATTTCTAATGAATGCAGGAACGTCAAGATCATCATCACCAAAAGATAAAATATTATTATCTTTTATATCATTTGAATCATTTTGTTCTTTAGAATCATTATTAGATTGAAATGACCTTACTGATTCATTTGATTTATTATCAATTGATAAGTTATTTAATGGTGTTTCTTTACTTAATCTATTGTAGCTTGAATTAGATATTTCATACTCATCATTATTAATACCTGTAGCAATCACTGTAACTCTAATTTCATCATTATTATCATTGTCTGTCACAAAACCACTTATTATATCTGCATCTTCTCCTGCTTCTTCTTGGATTATTGTACAAGCATCATTTAGTTCATGTATTGACATGTCTTTAGGCCCAGTTATATTTATTAATAAACCTTTTGCACCTCTAATGTTAACATCTTGTAATAAAGGTGAATTTATGGCTTGTTGCGCAGCTAAAATTGCACGTTCTTCTCCATGCGCAATGCCAGTACCCATTATTGCATCTCCTTGATTTATCATTACTTTTTTTACATCAGCAAAATCTAAATTAATTTTTCCAGGTATATTTATTATTTCAGATATCCCTTTTGTAGCTTGATGTAAAATACTATCAGCTTGTTTGAATGACTCATCTATTGAAGTATTCAAGTCAGTTATTGTTAATAAAACTTCATTAGGAATTACTAAGAGTGTATCACAATTTTTTTTGAGTTCCATTATTCCTTCTAAAGCTCTTTTTGTTCTTTTTGGGCCTTCAAAAGAAAATGGCTTTGTCACAACTCCAACAGTTAAAGCATTACATTCTTCTCTTGCTATTTTAGCAATTACTGGAGCAGCTCCTGTACCAGTTCCTCCGCCCATTCCTGCAGTTATAAATACCATGTCAGAGCCAGTAATCATTTCAATTAAGGCTTCTTTACTTTCTTCAGCAGCTTGTTTACCAGTATCCGAATTAGCACCTGCTCCTAGTCCCTTTGTTAATTCCTTTCCTATTTGTAATTGTTTTTGTGAATTGTTATCTTCAAGATCTTGAGCATCTGTATTTATTGCTAAATATTCAACTCCTTTAATGCCATCTTTGATCATTCTATTTAAGGCATTATTACCAGCTCCGCCAACGCCAATTACTGTAATGTTAGCCTTTTGATCTTGATAATTGCTTGGTTCAAATAACATGTGTGTGTGTTCCTTTCTTTTTAATAAATATCTTTAAATAAATTTTTAATAGAATTAATAAAATTTTTAATAGAAAAATTGTCCTTTAATGAATCCTCTTTATGATTTTTTATAGCAAATTTGAGTAAGCCAACTACTGTTGAATATGTTGGACAATTTAAATTTGCTGAGATTCCACCCTTTAATCTTGGTTTACCAACTTTTACTGGTTGAAAAAAAATATTATTTGCTAAGTCAATGGAATTTTTAAGACGCGAAGTACCTCCAGTTAACTTTATTCCAAAAGTAAATATATCTCCTTGACCACATTTTTTTATTTCCGATTTTGCTAATAATAAAATTTCTTCCATTCTAGGTTCAATGAAAGAGGCTAACTCTTTTTGATTCAAATTTCTAAATTCATTATTATTAATATCTTTAATATTAATTAACTCATCTGGATTTGCTAGTGCCTCTTTAGCTATACCATATTTACATTTTAATTTTTCAGCATTTTCAATAGTGGTTTGTACTCCGTGAGCTATATCTAATGTTATATTGTTACCCCCAAGTGGAATTACTCCTGTATGTTGAACTCCTCCTTCTGCAAATACTATAACTTCTGTTGTTCCTGCACCAATATCGATAAGAGCAATTCCTAAATCTTTTTCATTTTGATCTAATACTGAATAGCTAGTTGCCAGAGGATTTAAAATAATATCATTCAGATTTATATCTGATCTTTCTATGCATGATACTATATTTTTTTCTAAAGTTTTTTCACTTGTTACTAAATGAACTTTTGTTTCCAATCGATTTCCAATCATACCTATAGGATCTTTTATCCCTGATTGGTCATCAACTTTAAAATCTTGTGATAAAACATGTAAAATTCTTCTTTCAAGTGGTAGTGTAATTGTTTGAGCATGTTTTAATACTCGATTTATATCATTATGATCAATTTCTTGATTAACATTTTGAACCATAATTACACCGGTATTATTAATACCTCTTATGTGTTCTCCAGATATCCCAATGACACAATCATTAATTTTTTCCCCTGATTGGTTTTCAGCATCAAGTATTGCTTTTTTTATTCCATCAACTGTATCATTGATATTAACTACTATCCCTTTTTTAATGCCTAGAGATTTAGATTCTCCTATACCTAAAATCTCAGGATTACTATTTTCATCAAAACTGGCTGTTACGACACAGATTTTTGATGTTCCAATATCAATAGCTGTGATTATTTGTTTTCCATTTTTCATAATAATTTATTTTTATTTTCTTTAACAATTATTTGATTTGGTATTGTCATATCTATATAGAAATAACTTTCAAGAGTTCTTTGTTTTTTTACTGTATCCTCAAAAATTGCTAAAGTTTGTAATTGCTTTAAAGTAACATTTTTAGAAAAATAAACTTTTGTTTCATCTTTATACAATAATTCATATTTATTAGGATGAACTGTTACATGAGATATATTTTTATAAAAATTTGAAAAATTTAACTTTGAATATTTAATAACATTTATAATTTCATTATAATTTTTTAATAAAGATATTGAGTCAGTTTCATTACTAGCAATTGTGAGTTCAGGAATTTTATATGATTTTTGAACACGATCGTTAACTGGAAGAAATGTTTTATTAGTATCAATTAAAAAATTATTATTAATTGATTTAAAGTATAAAAGAGGCTCATTCTCAATAATTTCTACAATAATAGTATTAGGGAAAATCCTACTGACTTTGGAGGATTGTATTAATGATAAATCATTAATGTTATTTTGTATTTTTTTTAAATTGATTTTTAGTAGTGAACTTGAACAATCAAGTTTGGATAATATTTCATCTTTATAGTAGAATTGATTTCCTATGATTATATTTTTAGAATTATGTAATAAAAAAAGTTCTTTGTTATATAAAAAACTAATTGCTATTAAACTCGGGATGAAGAAAATTCCAACTACATTAAGAATGGTATTTATTATGTTATTAATTCTTATCATTATTTAATTCTTTAATAATTATTTCATTAAAACCTAAGAGTTTAATTTCAAGATCTAACAAGATTTTATATTTTTTGTAAACTTCTTTTTTAATAATTTTAATTAGTTCTAAAACATCATTTGCCATAGCATTACCATGATTTACAATGAAATTTGCATGTTTTTGAGATATTTCTGCTCCGCCTATTCTCAATCCTTTGAGTCCAACATTATCTATTAAAAAACCAGCTGCTGGACCATCTTTCGGATTTTTAAAAATACTTCCAGCTGATTTAAAATTAAGAGGCTGAGCTTGTTTCCTTTTCAAGGAAGAATCTAATCTCAAATTTTTTATATCGTTTGGATCTCCTTTTTTACATTTGAATTTTATATTTGTTATAATTTCATTTTGGCTAAAAGAAGAAAATCTATAGT
>Ga0163109_10003097_pt1 | contig 12752 bp, 10 predicted proteins | sample CRUFie1St13metaG_FD_108704 | JGI IMG/M metagenome (GOLD analysis project Ga0163109, IMG submission 108704) | Marine microbial communities from the Costa Rica Dome - CRUD Field 142mm St13 metaG | ecosystem: Environmental > Aquatic > Marine > Oceanic > Photic zone | place: Costa Rica: the Eastern... | reverse complement strand
TGATCTGGAAGATTCGGTCACGCTTGAGAATAAGGAAGCAGCCAGAAGAGCCGTTTGCGACTGGGTTGAACAGGCAGACTTTGGCGCGAAAGAATGTCTGGTTCGCATCAATCCGCAGGATTCACCGTGGGGAAAAGATGATGCTGAAGCGATTGCTGCGGCACGTCCGGATGGGCTGGTGCTTCCCAAAGTGAGCAGTCGCGCCAGTGTGGACGCAGTCGACCAATTGGTCAGCGCGATTGAAGAGCAAAATAATGTTCAACCTGGCGCAACCTCCTTGGTGCTGATCGGGACTGAATTGCCTGAGGCGGTGTTTTGTCTTGCTGATATGGCGGGCAACGGCAGGGTGGACGGTCTTACCTGGGGAGCAGAGGATCTCGCTGGGGAGTTGGGCGCTCGCGCCAAGCGAAACGCTGAAGGGGTCTACCTTGATGTGTTCCGCTTCGTTCGTTCATCTTGCCTGCTGGCGGCTGCCGCGAATCAGGTGCATCCTATTGATACAGTCTTTGTCGAAATTACAAAGCAGGGCGCGCTTGTTGAAGAATGTGCTGAGGCGGCTGCGATGGGATTTATGGGCAAGCTGACGATTCACCCGACTCAGGTTGACGTGGTGAACAGGGCTTTTACGCCCAGCGAAGGAGAGGTCGCAGCCGCCAGAGAACTGCTTCTGGCGTTTGCTGAAGCCCAGACGGAAGGCAAGATGGCGTTCAGCTTCAACGGGCAGATGGTTGATGTGCCGCATCTGAAGCGTGCCCGCAAGGTGCTCGCCATTGCTGAACAAATTAATGTTCAGCTGAGAAGCTGAAATAATAAAAGTACGCTTGGCCTGCGACTGAGTGCTGTCTGTTCCATTGATTAAAACGGGAATGAATGAGCTGTGGATTTTTCTGAGCCGATTGACCTGAAGCTGATTCGCGAGGCGGTCAGCAATGTGTGCCGAGATTTTTCCGATGAGTACTGGGAAAGGCAAGATCGCGAAGGGCAGTATCCGCAGGAGTTTTATGATGCCATGGCCGAGGCAGGCTGGATCGGTATCGCGATCCCTGAAGCCTATGGCGGCGCTGGCAAGGGCGTGCAGGAAGCCGCTGTGGTGCTGGAGCAGGTAGCTGCATCAGGCGCTGCCATGAATGGTGCAACACCCTTGCACTTGTCCATGTTTGGCATGCATCCGGTCATCAAGCATGGCTCAGAGACCATGAAAAGGCGATATTTGCCGGATGTTGCCAGTGGCAAGCTCCAGGTCGCCTTTGGGGTGACTGAGCCTAACGCCGGTAGCGACACGACTTCAATCGAGACCAGAGCAAGTCTGGTGGATGGCCATTATGTCGTGAGCGGTAGGAAAGTGTGGACCACCAAGGCGCTTGAATCAGACAGGGTGCTACTTCTCGTTCGAACACGGAGTAAGCAGGAAGTTGAGCGAAAAACCGACGGGATGACGCTGCTGTTCGCCGAACTCAATCGTCCTGAGGTGGCCATTTCTCCGATTGATAAGCTTGGTCGCAATGCGGTGAGAACCTGTGAGGTGGTTTACGATGAACTGAAGGTTGTTGAATCAGATCGGGTGGGAGACGAAGGTAAAGGCTTTCACTATCTGCTGGACGGGTTGAATGCTGAACGAATCCTTATTGCCGCAGAAGCAGTAGGAATTGGTCATGCAGCGCTGGCGCGGGCGGTTGCTTACGCCAACGAGCGTGTGGTCTTCGGCAGACCGATTGGCAAAAATCAGGGGATTGCTTTTCCGCTGGCAGAGGCCAGAACTCGGCTGGATGCTGCCGCTTTGATGGTGCAAAAGGCCGCTTGGAAGCTGGATAAGGGGATGCCATGTGGCACCGAAGCAAACATGGCTAAGTGGTTGGCAGCCGAGGCCGGATTTTACGCGGCGGACGCGGCTATGCAGACCCACGGGGGGTTTGGTTATGCCCGGGAGTATCACGTTGAACGATACTGGCGGGAGGCGCGTCTGATGAAGCTCGCGCCTATTTCTCAGGAAATGATATTGAATTTTATCTCGGAGCACGAACTTGGATTGCCGCGTTCCTATTGACAGATACCTGGTAACAAATCCCAAGAGTTAACGACTAAACTAAAACAACAAAGAAGACGGTTCATGAAACACACTATCATTCGAGGCATCGGTATCGCGACCAGTATCTTCGCGCTGAATGTCTTCCCTCAGCAAAGTGAACGGGACGATCCCGAGCTGCAGTATGTCGAACCGTTTCAGGTATTCGACAACCTCTACTACATTGGCGCAGATTGGGTGGCTTCCTGGCTGCTGGTGACTGATCAGGGGTTGATCGTGTTCGATGCGCTTTACGACGAGCTCACGGACATGGCTATCAGCAACATCAGGAGCCTAGGTTTTGATCCTAATGACATCCGCTACCTGATCGGTTCCCACGCGCACTATGATCACATCGGTGGTGCGGCCCGATACCAGCAGGAGTTCAGTGCTGTGGTGATGATGACAGAGGAAGATTGGTTGATGACTGAGGGAGCGGCCCAATTCAGGGAATATCCGCGGCCGATACGTCATTTGTCAGCGAGTGATGGCAGCACGCTCACGCTCGGGCGAACGCGCCTGCAGTTCATGAAAACGCCCGGTCACACACCGGGTGTGCTGTCGACCCGATTCACAGTGTATGACAAGGGTTATCCGCATACGGCTTTTATGTTCGGGGGAGTGGGCCTTAATTTCAGTGGCGTAGAGCAGGCTGAAAGTTATGTTGAAAGCGTCAGACGCCTGCGGTCGCTGCAGGGCATTGAAGTAAATATTCCGAACCATGCCTCGGTAGCTGACGTCTTCGCACGTCGCGACCGGCTTGCCGAGCGTGCTGAGGGTGATCCTCACCCGTTCGTCGACCCTGAGGGATGGGACAACTTCCTTGCGTTCTGGTTGGAGCGTGGTGAGCGCTATCTGCAACAGCAGCGGGAACTGGCAAACTAAGCATCGGTGCTAAAACGACTTTGAGTGCGCAGCGAGACAGCTGTCTTTCAACTCTGCCGGTGATCGTTTGACCGTCTGAGCGGTTCATGGTTAAGGCGGCCAGGGGAGCTTTACCGGTTCAATTTGCCAGCGGGCGAACAGGCGACGCGCCGACCTGAGTTGCTCTCTGCTCATGCGCGCTTCAAGACCGGTTAAAACATCTTCTGCTTCGGGGTGCGCTTCCCGTTGAGCGGCCTGTGCCCAGGCATGTGCCTGCACAAAGTCTTGCTCGATCGGCTCGCCGTCTCGGTACATGGCGGTCAGGGTCATGGCTGCACTGGCGTGGCCGGAGCGACCCGCGGCAGAGAACCAGTTGATTGCTTGAGCGACATCTCGCGTCACTCCGGTGCCTTCCAGATACAGGCTGGCCAGATTGGCTTGTGCGTTGATATGTCCCTGCACCGCTGCCGCTTCTGTCCATCGGAAAGCTTGATCATAATCCTGATCAACGCCTTGTCCGGTAAAATACAGAATGGCCAGATTATACTGCGCCAAGTCTAGGCCCTGCTGGGCAGCCAGGCTGAACTCGTGAAAGGCAGTGTCGAAGTCGCCGGCAAAAGCCGCGTTCACGCCATCCTCATAGTCCGCAGCGGCTGGCACTGCGGTAAATGATAGACTAACCCTCGTAAACAGGGTGACCCAGTGGGCCGCTCTTGCGCGGCAGCTTGAATGGTACATCTTCTCTTCCGGGCTTTTCAAAAATTTTCAGACTTGCTGAGCTGCTCTCGCAGGCTCTCGGGTTTAGTAGAACTTCTCAAAACTTTCTAAATTACCCTCCGGCTCATCCTGTTTCTCAGGTGGCAACGGCAGCTCGACAAGCAATGGCAGGCTGCATCACTACTCACACGTCGATAGTTGAAAGCCTGATTGTAGCGTATCGTGCTTGTTCATCAAATCTCCCTCCGGTCCTTTTTCAGTGGTGACTAGGAATAGTCAGGAATTTCGCTATAATACGCGTCCTTTGTCCAGACGTGCCGGACAGGGCATACGCACCCGTAGCTCAGCTGGATAGAGTACCTGGCTACGAACTAGGGGGTCGCACGTTCGAATCGTGCCGGGTGCGCCATACTGCCAAAAGCCCGCGATTTCGGGCTTTTTTTTGGTCCGTACTAAGGGCTTTGTCAGTCCGTTTCGGTTCGGTTTTCATCTCCGTCGTGCGCAGATGCTTTCTAAAAGGCGGTCGTCAGTCGGTCAGTAGACGATAAAAGGGCGGGACAGCTTGTTCCTTCATGTCTTGACTCATCGAGACGCTTCCACTCCAATGAGATCGGGTAGGAGCAACTGATGATATCAACCACAGTCCGTCTTTCTGGCCTACTCTTCATCTTGGTTTTTGGATTGCCCGGTTCTGCCAACGAGGGCACGCTTGCCTTTGTTGGAGCCACCATTATCGATGGGACTGCCGCCGCACCGCTACCAGACGGCGTACTGGTCATCAGCGATGGGCGGGTTCGCAGTGTTGGTCCTCGTTCAGCAGTTACCCTGCCTGATGATGCAGAAATCATCAGCGTTGAGGGTAAGACGATTATGCCGGGCTTGATAAATGCGCATGGTCACGTCGGGGCGACTGTGGGTCTAGATGCAAATGCGGATTCGAGCACTGAGAATTTACTCCGGCAGCTGCGTTTGTATGCCCGCTACGGCATCACTACAGTCAATAGTCTCGGGGGAGATGAGGCAGCTGGGTTTGCGCTGCGTGACGAGCAGTACCGGGCCGATCTGAACCGGGCGAGGCTATTTGTGGCAGGCAGTGTACTCGCTGGAAACGATGAGCAATCTGTACGCGATCAGGTGAACCAGAATGCCGACCGAGGCGCCAATTTCATTAAAACGCGCATCGATGACAATCTTGGGGCGACTCCGAAGATGCCGCGCGCGGTGTTCGATGCGCTGGTTGATCAGGCCCACAGTCGGCGACTCCCGGTAGCGGTTCATCTGTTCTACCTGGACGATGCCAAGTACATGCTGGAGGCCGATGCGGATCTCATTGCGCACAGTATCAGGGATCTGCCGGTTGACGACGAGTTCATCGACGCCGTGTCAGCCAAAGGGGTGTGTTACATCCCTACGCTGACCCGGGAAATCAGCACCTTTATTTACGAGAGCGTCCCTGAATTCTTTTCAGACCCGTATTTTCTTAGAGAAGCGGACCCGGCTGTGCTGGAAGCGCTCCAGACGCCCGAGAGAATGTCTCGCATGGCCGCAAGCCGGTCAGCACAAGCCTACAAGGCAGGCCTTGAGGTGGCGATGGGTAACGTCGGGGCACTTCACGCGGCCGCGGTTCCCATTGCGATGGGAACAGATACCGGGCCGCCTGCGCTATTTCAGGGGTACTTTGAGCATCTCGAGCTTCAGCTAATGGTTGATGCTGGTTTGAGCCCCCTGGATGCCATCAGATCAGCGACAGGGATTGCCGCGGACTGTATCGACATGTCTGACCTCGGTACTCTAAAACCGGGTCGGTGGGCAGATTTCAGCGTGCTGTCAGCTGACCCGGCTGAAAATATCGCCAACACCAAGACGATTGAGTCGGTGTATATCGCAGGCAATCGGGTAGCTGACTGAGCCTTTCAGCCTGAATGCGTCAGGGGCAGGGGTTCTCTCCGTCTACCGGAGTGGCTCCCGAAGGCAGGAAACGGCATGGGTCCGCCGCTTCCAGCGTGATTCTGGCTCCGATCCGGATCAGACTGCTGGTGCTGGGTGCCTGGAAAAATTGATAGCCTTCGCGTTCGGACATCCACGCGGAGGGGCCTCCAAGGAATTTACCCGCGTTTTCGGTCTCTTCCTTGATGCGCGCTACCAGACTTTCGTAGTCCGGTTCTCCCCGGCGCTTGCCACTGAAGCTGCCAAGATCTCCGCTGGCGACGAATACCCCGTCCACGCCTGCCACGGAAGCAATCTTGTCAGCGTCGGCAGTGCCTTCCAAGGTTTCGATCATGGCAATGATCAGCACATTGTCATTCCAGGTTTGTCGATAATCACGTCCCCATAATCGCCCGTATTGTCCTCCGCCCTGACTGCGGCGCCCCTGTGGTGGATATTTGGCATACCGAACGGCATCAGCAATTTTCTCTGCACTGTCGACCATCGGAACGACAATGCCTAACGCGCCGATATCTGTGGCCTTTTGGATCGTTCCTTCGCTGGCATCGGGGACTCTGATAAACGGTATGGCAGGTGCATCCCGGCAGGCCCAGATCATTCTTGCTGCCTCGCTGAAGGAGAGGGGGCTGTGCTGCATTTCAATCCAGATGAAATCGAAGCCTGCATTGGCCATGGCGCAGTAGATCTCCGGATCCGCAGTATCCACGGTACCGCCCACGACTTGATGGCCAGCGATGAGTTTGCTTTTAACGGTGTTGTAAATTTGAACCTCCTGAGCGGTCGCGGACGACCAGGCGTGGAGCAATGCTGTGGTGAGGACGAGGGCGGAGAAGAGTCCAGTTGTTTTCATGATGCGCTCGCTTCAGGGCGTTTAGGGGTTAAGGGTAAGTTTAAGGCATCGGGATTTGCTGTTTTGGATTGGTTTTTTTCATGGCACGCTGTTTAGCGCGGCGCGCTTCTCCGGCTGCAGCCAGGGCTGCACGATTGGCATCGGTTACTCTTGAGTAGTCGTCCCGCCAGTCAGCGTCTCCCTGCCACGAAAACGGCGAGCGACTTACCGTATTGGCATGAGAGGCTTTGACTAGCAGATCCAGTGTCATATCGACGTGTTGTCGTTGCATCTCGCGCTCATAGGGAGCGCCCAACGGATTTCCCAGAGGAAAATCTGTATGCAGATAGCGCGGCACTCCGACATGCTCAATGATGTCCAGCGCGCTGCCGACGATGACTGTCGGAATACCGCTGTGTTCCAGGTAACGGGCGACCAGACTCACGGTCTGGTGGCAGACAGGTCACAAGGGAACAAGGATCGCGACATCCACCTCGTCTTTGTGCATGAGGTCAGCAATGGCGGGCGCGTCTTCTTCTCTGGTTTGCCGCTGACTGTAGGCGGTGGGGACTGATTGAAAATGCGAAGCCAGACTGCCGATACCACCCTCGGACTGGATTGTGAGCAGAGCTTCGATCGGCAGAAAGCTACCTACATCACGCGTGTGAGTCACCGTATCGTGCCAGGACAGGCCCAGTGTGAACATGGAATCCGGTACCGGCCTTGAGGGGGTTGAATAAAGTTTGCGTTCGGCACGACCCTGGTCAGTGTCTGGCATGGCTGTCGTTACTAGGCCTACCCGTGATTGAGGCAGCGATTTGGTCAACTTACTAAAGGGGGTGTCGTCGTGGTGCGCCCACTGATAAGGGGTGGTGTATCCCTGAGCCTCATAATAGAGGCGGGTGCGCTCCATATAGGGTACGTCGTAGGGGGTCGTCACGTCGTTGTCGCTCCTGTTTTTGGTTGCAAGAATAGCGACAAATCCGGCTAATAAAAAGAGGCAGGGTAGGGTCGGTACCCTTGTAGCGCTAGCAACCCTCCGCCACGGCGAGGGGAATGCGCTGCGCATTTTCGCCTCTGGTCGTGTCCGGAGCGCCTGTTTGAATACAGACTCGTGGGCGTGATAGCTTTGCTTACTATCCCCATTTTGGATTAACGAGCCATGACCTTACTGACTAAACCCAAGTATGGCCTTCCTGGGCTTTTGCTTGGCTGCCTGATTGCTTTTTCTGTATTTTTGTCTTCTCCGCTCGCTGCACAAGGAAGTTCTGCTATGACCAAGCCTTCGCCTGTTTCCGGTGTAAATTTCAGACAGATTACGGCCAACGGTTTGAATTTCAGGATTGCTGTGGCAGGCGATTCGGGGCCGTTGCTGCTGTTGGCGCATGGCTGGCCTGAGTCGTGGTACAACTGGCGCCATCAGCTGCAGTATTTTTCGCAGAAGGGGTATCGTGTGGTAGCTCCGGACATGCGTGGCTACGGTTCAACTGATGCCCCCGATGGGGTTGAAGCCTACGATATCAAAACTCTGGCTGCCGATATGGTGGGGATTCTCGATGTGCTTGGTGAAGAGCGTGCGATTATGGTCGGGCACGACTGGGGGTCGATAGTTGCCTGGAATACCGTGCTCATGTATCCCGATCGATTCTCCGGGCTGATTGCAATGAGCGTACCTTACAGTGGCAGACCGGCGCAGTCGCCGCTAAGCTCATGGAGAGAAGCCTTTGCCGATAACTTTTACTACATCCTTTACCACAATGAGCCTGGAGGCGTCGCTGAGGCGGAGTATGACAGCAATCCCTATGGTCTCATTAGCAGATTATACCTGTCTCCTGATTCTCCGCGGCATGCACCTGAGGTGACTGATCCCCGGCGAGCTGCCGGAGGCTGGATACCGCGACTCGGGGAGCCACTTGATCTGCCGGACTGGCTGGGTCAGTCTGATCTTGATTACGTAGTCAGTGAATTCGAACGGTCCGGTTTTCGGGGAGGCGTGAATTACTACCGGAACTTTCATCGGAACTGGGAAATTACCGCCGATTTACAGGATGCGCGCATTGTGGTTCCGACACTTTTTATCGCCGGTGACCAGGATGTGGTCATTGCCGGCGCCAATCGCGGTCGTCTGCAGGGTGCTATGGCGCGGGTAGTTGATGATCTGAGGGAGGTTGTTCTGTTGCCGGGTATCGGACACTGGGTTCAACAGGAGGCTCCATCAGAAACTAACCGGGCCATGTTGGAGTTTCTTGAGAGCTTATAAGACCGATGAATCGTTAGGATTGGTGCTCTCAGCGTGATTGCGCAGCTGACCCGAAAAGCGAAATCAGGCCAGCAGCGCGCTCATACCCTCAATGGCACGATCTATATGCTCAGTGGTGTTGTATATCGTCGGGCACAATCGCAGGCCTCCGGTGGCAGCGGCGGCAATTCCATGCTCTGAATAAAGTTTGTTGCTGATCTCGCCACCTCGGTCGCCAGCGACTTGGGTAATACAGACGCCATGACTGAGCTGTTCTGTCAGCGGGGTCACCAGTTCCAGATTGGCCTGCACAAGCCCCTGCTTGAGGCGCTGCGCGAGAAGCCTTATGCGCGCTTCGATTCGCCCCGGTCCGATTTGATCGTGAAGCTCAGCGGCGGTGCCTAGTGCCGCCAGCGCCGCATCGTCACGCTGACCAAGTGATTCGAATTTTCTCGCGCCAATCAGATCGGTTTCGCTGTCACTGCCCCATCCGGGGGCGATAACGCTTGGCCAGATTTTCGCGATGTGCTCTGATTTGACGAAGAGCAATCCAACCTCTCTCGGCCCCATGTACCACTTGTGCGCACTCGCACTGAAAGAATCGACACCCAGGGCCGTGAGATCCAGATTCAGCGCTCCCCAGGACTGTGCGCCGTCCACATGGACGTGAATTCCGCGATCATGTGCTGCTGAGACCAGTTCGGCAACAGGTAAGCGGATACCGCTGACATTGGAAATCTGCGTAATCGCTAGCACTCGCGTGTTGGGTCTAAACTCCTTGGTAAAAGTCTCCAGCAGTTCCTGCTCGCTCGTGGGCGCGGCCGAGGTACTGACCTTGTTGATGGAAAGCCCGAAGCGCTCGGCGCGCACATCCCAAGCCACGTTGTTGGTGGGGTGATTCTGATCCCAGAGCAAAATCTCGTCGCCGGCCTCCAGTGGCAGTCCGTTATTGATCATGTTGTTGGCTTCACTGGTATTTCTCACCAGAGCGATTTCGTCAGCGGAGACATTCAGTTGGGAAGCGATTCTGCTGCGGCAGCGTTCAAGTAAGTCGCTGTACTTGGCTCTGTTGTTGAAAGAGCAATCCCGATCAATGTCGGCAGTAAAATGCTCGACGCTATCGGTTACGGCGCGGAAGGAAGGACAGAGGTTCGCCGCGTTCATGGGTACTGCGTTTTCTGTAAAGGCAAACTGGCTACGGACTTGAAGCCAGAATGTTTCCTCGTCCATTGATTGGGCGTTCAGTGTTCTGGGAGTTGCTCCCATGGCGGCCACAACCGCCGAGCCTTTCTTTAGAAAGTCCCGACGGCTGCTTTTGCTATTTGGTTTCAGCATGGTGTTCTCCAGTTCAGTCTGTCCAGCCCGCCAGATGTTGCGCTGACTGAGGGCTGCATAAGTCTGTTGTCAGACAATTCTCTGGGTGCGGAAACCTGCGATTTCGGTCTCCGTGTAACCCAGATCCTGCAAAATGGCTTCAGTATGTTCGCCAAGGGTCGGAGCCCGGTGGCGTATTTCACCGGGAGTGTCCGAAAGTTCCACGGGCGTCTGCATGATTGGGGCAGCGTTAGGCAGGCCGGGAAATTCAACTGACTGAAACAGACCTTTGGCGGCGATATGCGGGTCATTGAGAACGTCCTGAGGTGATAGTATTGGTCCCGCGGGGATTCTGACAGTTTCCATTTCCTGAAGCACCTCTTCATTTGTGCGCTCAGCACACCACGAGGCTAGCCTGTTGCTGATGATTTCGCCGTTATCCCCGCGGCTGATGTCGTCTTTAAACCGAGGATCTTCCAGCCAATGGTCTTCTCCCATCAGTTCCGCCCAGCGTTTGAACAACGGGCCACCGACAGTCTGTATCAGAACCCACCCGTCTTTGGTCTGGAAGGTATCAGCCGGGGCCGAGGTTTGAGAGCGATTCAGGGTCGCGGTCCGGTTAACCTGAAGCGTATGTTGTTCGATCGCGGTGGCGTTCATCATCGTCAGGGCAGTGTTGAACAGCGCCCCTTCCACAATTTGACCCTTGCCGGTCTTTTGTCGCTCGTAGAGCGCCGCGAGCGTGCCGAAGGCAGACAGACTGGCAGTGCCAAAATCAATGAACGGCGCATAGGCTTTGACTGGCTGGCCGGGTGTGCCTGACATGTACATATTCCCGGACATGGCCTGACCGAGTCCGTCGAAACCGACTCGATTCGAGTAGGGGCCGCCGCGGCCAAAAGCGGAAATCATGGTCAGGATAATGTCGGGTTTAATCTGGATCAGACTCTCATAGTCCAGCCCCATAGCGCTCAGAGTATCAGGCGGCAGATTGGCAACTACCACATCCGCTGTCGCAACCAGTTTTTTAACAATTTCGCGCCCCCCGGGTTTCATCGGGTTCAACGTCAGGCCTCGTTTGTTGCGCCCAAGCTGCAGGAACATGGCCCCATCGCCGGTTTCAGTGACCGGAGAGACGAAGCGGTCTTCCGAGCCGTCAACTTTTTCAATGCGGATGACATCGGCCCCAAGGTCTGCCAGGAGTGTTGCGCAGTAAGGGCCCGCTATATAGCGCCCGAAGTCTAATACCCTGATGCCTTCTAACACTTTGCTCATGTGCTTAATTCCTGTTGAAAAACTGAAGCAACGGACGTCTGGTAATCCGCTGTGAACACCGAGTCTACCACAAGCGCCTGTTCAGCCTGTCTCGCGCGGGTTGCCGCCGATGATCCAGCTCAGGTGTCCTGTTGATTGGGGGTTGCTGTGGGTTCTGGAGTCCGGCAGAGGTGAGGTATACTCCGAAATTGAAGCAACTCCCGGTAACCACCTGAACGCCGGTGTCATCGCGTCCTCAATAGATAGGTGGCACGGGCAAATGTGCGAGTGCATTGCCGGCTGTCCTCTGGCGGGGAGGGATATGCCGCAAAACCTGTGCCTCAAACAAATCGAGACCATTCAATGACTCAGTATTTTTCACGCGTTAACGCGCTCTCCTTTATTTTGGCTTCATTTGCTTGGTGCTTGTTGGCCAGTCCGGCGCTTGGTCAGGAAATTGTCAATCCGGGCTATGTAGTTGCTCCCGAGCGCAGAACGACCGGTATCGGTAAGTTTTACATGGGGCGGGAGATTTCATTTGTCATGGGGCATCAGGCTGCGCAATGGCTGAACCGGCCGAACCGGATTCAGGAGGAAATGCCGGATCAGGTTGTTGCGAACATGAGGCTTGCAGTCGACGATGTGGTTGCTGACATCGGTGCCGGATCCGGCTACTTTTCTTTTCGCATTGCGGCTCTGGTGCCGGAGGGCAAGGTGCTGTCGGTAGACATTCAGCCAGAAATGCTGCAGCTCATTGAGCAACAGAAAGCGCAAAACCGCGTCGAAAACGTTGAGGGGGTGCTCGGTGAGATAGATGATCCTAATTTGCCGGCTGAATCCATCGACGCAGCAATCATGGTTGATGCCTACCACGAATTTTCCCATCCCTTTGAAATGATCAATGGCATTTATCAGGCGCTGCGTCCAGGTGGCCGGATTTTCCTTCTCGAATATCGGGGCGAGGACCCCACCGTACCGATCCGTCCCTTACATAAGATGACCGAAGAGCAGGTTATCAAAGAAATGAGTGTCTTTGGTCTGGAATGGACAGAGACCCTCGATTTTTTGCCTTGGCAGCACATGATGATTTTTACTAAACGTGGATAAGCCATTCCCTCGGTGTTTCGTAGCCCTGTCTTCTTCGGGCTGCCCGTTTTGCCTGATAGTCGTCACGGGTTTATCTCTCGGGTGTCGGATGCAGCTGCATTGGTCAGACCCATGCCCCGGCCCATAACTTCGGGCGTCGTTTGCGAGCAATTCCCGAAACAGGGATAATTGAGTCCTGAAATGGCAGCGACCCAGCCGTGTGTTCTGATGAACGCAACCGGTCATTGCCCGTCTGAAGTATTCCCAAAGTGCGGTTGAGGAACATCATGCAACGTGAATCAATGGAAATTGACGTGGTCATTGTAGGGGCCGGTCCGGCAGGTCTTGCGACTGCCTGTAAATTGCTGCAACTGGCGCAGGCCGGTGAGCGCGAGTTAACGGTTTGTGTGTTGGAGAAAGGGTCAGAAATTGGCGCTCAT
>Ga0163109_10003096_pt1 | contig 12757 bp, 3 predicted proteins | sample CRUFie1St13metaG_FD_108704 | JGI IMG/M metagenome (GOLD analysis project Ga0163109, IMG submission 108704) | Marine microbial communities from the Costa Rica Dome - CRUD Field 142mm St13 metaG | ecosystem: Environmental > Aquatic > Marine > Oceanic > Photic zone | place: Costa Rica: the Eastern... | reverse complement strand
CTATAAATTTAGACAGTATTGCTACACTTGAATCAAATATGCCAGTTATAAATTCATTGGTAGATTATAATGAAGATGATTTACAATACATAGATTTTGATAATTTATCATATCATTGGAATGTAATGAACATAAAAAAAACATCAAATGAATCTCTTCCTTACCCATGTGAACAAGATGAAAGTATAAATCCTACGTATTGTGATAGTTTAAATTTTCCAATTAATTTAGAAAAAGGAATTTACAAAATTAAGTTAGAAATAAGAGATAATTTATCAAACTCCTTTTCAGTTGATTCTGTTAAAATTTCGATAAATCATTTAGAATCTATTATTAACACCCCATTAGCACTTTCAAATTTATCTGGAGCTTGTTACGATTTGTCGCTTAATGAATTAACTCAACCACAAAATGCAGAAAGTTTTATAGCTAAACATGATGCTTGTTATAGTGATAGTAATTTTTTGTGTGAAAATCTTGTTGAAACCATTCAAAATGAAGCATCTTGTGATAGTTCTAATAATTTTTGGGTACAAGATGTTGATTACTGCAATGAAAATCAATGCATAGAAGATGGTTTGTTTTGGTCTCTAGATCATGATGGTATCGAAGGGGGTAGTGGAATAGTTAATTTTGATGGATCTTTAAGTATTTCTGATTATGTTTATGATATATTTTTTTATAAATGGAAATATTTTACTGATGATTTTTATGAAGTTTTTAACTCAGGTGTTAATAGTGAAAATATAAATATTCCATTTGAAATTGGTGACCACAATATTATTCTTGAGATAACAAATGATCAAAATATCACCCACGAAGATCATGCCGAACTTAAAATAAAAGAATTTAATTTTAAGCCCAATGCACTAATTTCTAATAATCAAGATTTAAATCAAGTAATTGACAGTTCTTTGAGTTTACAAATTCCACATGATGGTTTGCCTGGTTTGCAACCAACATTCTATAATGAATGTAATTCAATAAACAATGAAAGTGATTGTGAAAATTTCAATATTTGCTCTGATATAGATGATGCTGAAACTTGTTCAAGTATTTTTATAAATTCATCTCAAGTTTGTGAATGGTCATTGATTTTAGATACTTGTGAGGGAAATGCAAATGTATGTGATTGGAATAATGATGATTGCGAAACTGATGGTATTTTATATTTACCATCATATATTTTAAATGCACAAAATTCTTACGATCCCAATATAGAAGACGATCTTTATTACAAATGGTTCTTAAATGATACTTTAGTAAAAAATACAGTTATCTATGAAAACTATTTATCTAGTATTGAAGATATTAATACAATTCGTCTCGAGGTAAATGACCCTTATTCCTATGAAACTATATCTCAAGATGAACAAGTACCATATTTATCAAGCCACACTATCAATATTGAAATATTTGATGAACAAAATAACATACCTAACTTGAGATTAAATTCAAACTATGAATGTAAGGAAGATACAATTTGTATAAATATTCCAATTAACGATTATGGAATCCCGGGACAATCAGAAAATTGGAATTTATCGTATTTCAATAATAGTGAAGATATCGATAACGATAACTTTATGACCACTTGGTATTATGATTCAGATAATGATGGTATTTTAAATTATGGTAATTTTTTTAACGATTATAATTGCAATGGTATTTATGACATTAATCAAGGAGAGCCATACATTGATTTAAATGAAAATGGAATTTTTGATGATGGAGAATTATTTTTTGACTTAGATAACAATAGTGAATACAATGGTTCAGAACTTTCATTTAACGAAGAAGAATTTGGTCCTGATTCACAAGCTCCTATCTATCAAAGTTTCAATGGGAAAGAACCTTTTTTTGATTGCAATACTGAACAAGTTATTTTGAATGATACTCAATATGAGGTTGGTCAAATTTGTGAAAATGATATTTTATGGCAAGATGAATTTGGAAATGGAGTTTGGGATTTTGATGATTTAAATGGTAACCAAATTTGTGATGACGCTAGTGAATGTGAGGAATTTATCGATATAAATGGAAATGGAATTTGGGAAAAGGGATTTTATCCATTTTTTATGAAAACGCTAGATTCTTATTGTAACGATTATAATGATTATGAAATAGATCAAACTACTAAGTTATTTGTCGTTGATGTTAAAGAGAATAACATAGCACCTGAATTGATTAATAGTTTAAATGATATAATTGCTTACGAAAATCAAACTATCACAGCTACTGCCTCAATCTATGATTCTACTAATACTTTTTCTTTAGCAGATGGTATTAGAAATAATAATGAATTATTTGAAGATCAAAATTCAAATGGTATATATGATTTGGATATAAATGAGCTTTTTTATGATGAGGACATCAACAATTTAAAATATCACTGGTATGCTCTAAAAGATGGAGAGATTTTTGAAGATATTGATTTTATTATTGATCAAACAGAAACTTTTATAGATTGTAATGAAGAATGTACTGTATGTGAAGATGATACTGATCAATGGGAGCTTGGTATGGGTAATGGTATGTGGAATGAAGATTGTAATCGAGAAATATTTGATGATATAAATGGCAATTCAAGATTCGATAATGGGCAGACTGCACAGCTAATTACTACTAATTTAGAAACTAACGATACTTTAGAAATTGATATACATGTAAAAGCTTATGATCCATTTTATGAAATAATATCAGATCAATTTACATTAAAAGTTATCAATTCAAATGAGGCTCCATTAATTGTAAATAATATAAATTTAAATAATTTAATTGAAGATGATTCCATAATTATCATACCAATAATGGGTGAAAATTATGTTGATGAAAATGGAAATGAGATATGGGATTTTGAGGATTTAAATACGAATCAAATATGTGATTTAGAAGAAGAATGTGAGCAGTTTGAAGACTTGAATTTTAATAATATTTTTGATGAAGCCTTATTCTTTGATCCAGATAATGATTCATTATCCTTTAACATTGAATATAGCAGCAATATCTTTGAAGCTGATATTGATAATGATTTAATATACATAAATCTATTACCTAACCAATTTGGTGATGGGCAATTGACAATAATTGCTGATGATGGTTTCATATCAACATCCTATGTTGTTGATTTTTATGTCGAATCAGTTAATGATCCACCAATAATAATAAGTGAACCGATTTATCAGGCTGTAGAAGACGTTATGTACCAATATTACCTTAATTGGAATGATGTAGATGATACATCTTTTATTATTGAGATCCAGGATGCACCAATGGGTATGACTAATAGCGATCCAATATTAATTGAAGAAAATGAAAATAGTTATTTTCAATCTATTATTTCATGGATTCCATTAGAGGGTGTTTTAATCGCTGATGAAATAAATCTGGTCATTTACGATGATGCCTCTTCAACAGGAGAAAATGATAATGTACTATCTGCGTCACAAGAATTCACTATCATAGTAGAAGCTATTAATGATCCACCTATTGTCCAAGATATTCCAATAATTGAAATAAATGAAAATGATACAATATCTTATCAAATAAATATTGATGATCCAGATAATGATTCTTTTATTTTTAAATTAGGAAACTTACCTGATGAAGGTTTTGGAGAAAAATTTAATGATTGTAACGAAAATAGAACTATTTGTTGTGATTGTCCAAACTTTGATTGTGATGATCCATTAACTGACGATGTAGAACAAGAATGTTACAATGATCAATTTATTAATTTTGGTAATGGTATATGGGATCCAGCAGAGCAATTTATAGATTTGAATGATAATGCAGAATGGGATGAGGGAGAAGAATTTACAGATTCTAATAATAATGGAGTTTGGGATCCAGCAGAAGAATATATTGATAGTAATAATGATAGAATATATAATGAAAGTATAAAAATTGATTCTAATGGAACTATAATTTGGAGTCCTGGTGAAGGTATTGAGGGTTTAGTTAATTTTAGTTTTTCAGTTAGGGATGGTGAATATTTTTATGATGATAACAATAACAGTCAGTTTGATGATGGTGAAATATACATAGATGCTAATAATAATTCTATTTTTGATTATGGAATACAATCTTTTTCAAATTTTTCTATAATAGTAAATCCAATTAATGATCTTCCAATAGTAATTAATAAACCAATGAACTTAGAAACTAATGAAGATGACTCACTTTTAATAGATATAAATCAATTTGAAATTTTTGATTCTGATAACGTAAGTAATGATTTATATATAATTTTACAATCAGGAACTAATTACTATGTCGAAGATGAAAATCTAAGTATACTATTTCCTGATCAAAACTATTTTGGTCAATTAAATGTATTATATGCAATATCAGATGGCATTGATACTACTGATGTAGATACATTATATGATGTTAATGTATTAAGTATTAATGATCCTCCCTATTTTAATATAAATAGTTTAAGTTTGATTGATAATAATTTAGTTTTACAGGAAGATTTCTCTGATACAATTTTAATTTATATCACACCGGATACGATTCCTTATGGTGAACAAGAAGAAGAAGTAGCTTATAGTGTTGATATTGGATATGATTTTATAAATTATGAAATTAATAGTACAAATCAGAATGAAATATTTATATCGCTTACTTCATTATTGAATTCATATGCGTACTCAGAAACATTTGAAATAATTGCTTCAGATAATTCAGAAAGTAATAATACATTTTCTTTGTCTTTTGATGTAACTGTAGAGAGTATTAATGATTTACCAACTTTTAATCTTGTCTCCCAATCATTTGATAATGAAACAAATTTTATTGATGTTAATGAAGATTTTTCTGATTCAATAATTATTGAAATTAACGATTATTTTGATGTTGAAGATAATGATAAAATTTTTTCAATATCACCAAATGATTTAGATTGGGTTGATATTAATATTGATTCTATTTCTGGGAAAATTACTTTAAAATCAATTTCAAATAAATTTGGAGATGAGCAGGATTTTATAGTATCATCAATTGAACAAATTGATTCTGATATTATTGTCGATCCAGTTGATAAATTTTTTACTTTACTAGTTAGACCATTAAACGACAGCCCTGAATTCAACTATTTAAATAGTGAATTATTATTTTTTGAAGATTTTGAATTTGACACTGCCTTTTGTTCGTATCTTGATCCAGATAATGATAACATAACTTTTAGTTTAGAAAATAATGAATTTGATTGGGTTAATTTAACGATTGATCCAAATACAGGTAATCTATACTTAGAATCAATTGATGATGCTATTGGCGAAGATACAATTTATATATTTGCAAATGATAATCAAGATTCAGCTAATAGTGTTATTATGAAGGAATACATCTTAAAAGTTAATGACGTTAATGATCCACCAATTTTTAATTTGTCAATGAATTCCTTGAATTTATTTGAAGATTTTGTTTATTCTGATACTTTATTTATATCTCCTATATTGCCACTACCACTAGCAGAAGAAAATCAAATTGTAAACTACAGTATATTACCTGAGTCCGTTGATTTTATAGATTTTGAATTTCTTAATGTTAATGATGGTATTTATTTATCCTTTTCTTCAATTTTAAATAAATCTGGTTTCCAAGATTTTACCATTATCGCTCAAGATGATGGCGATACGCTTAATGGTGGTATTGATACAGCAACATTGCCTTTTAGTCTTACAGTTCAATCTATCAATGAACCAATTGAGTTAATTGAAGAATTAATGGATAAAGTTGTCGATGAAGATTTTGATACTATTGCAATAAATCTTAATGATATAGTATATGATATTGAAAATGAAATTTCAGAATTAATTTTAGACACTGTAATCGTTGATGAATATGTAATTGATCAATTATATGATAATTTAATTGATTGTGAGCAAAACAATTTCGTTTGGATTGATTCTTATTGTTCAAATTTAGAATTTGAAAATCAATTAAATTGTGAGCAAAATAATTTTATTTGGTTTGATTATCAATGTTATGATCCAGATGTTGAATTAGTAAAAGTAGAAAAAAATGCAGACTATCTTAATTTAATATCGACACCAAATGCGAATGATACAGCTGATATAATCATTATTTTATCTGATTTAGGTGATAATGCTGATCAGGTTTATGGAGACACAACTACTTCATCTATTGATTTATCTTTTAGAATGACAGTAAATCAAGTTCAAGATCCTGATTCATTGATTGGATTATCAATTACTGATTCAATCAACGAAGATACAACAGATTATCAGTTCGTTCTTTATTATGAGAATTTTGATGCTTATACTACTTTGAATGCTGAACCTGAAGGCTCATCTGATATATTTATTGAACAATCGATAGATAACCCTATTTTTTCATTTAATAAGATCAATGAGTTTTATATTGATTCAAGTAATAACTATTTAAATGGTCAATTATGGGAAATAGAAAGTTTATTACCTAATTGGAATGGAACTGATACTATATATATATCATCCTCAACACAAGATTCATTACAATGGATTATAAATGTTAATCCGATAAATGATCCACCAGTTGTATCAAATGCATATTTTAATCCTGAATTAGAAAAAAATGAAGACGAGTTTCCAATAGAATTTTTTGTAGAGTATTATGATGTAGATGCAGATACCTTGTTAAACTTATATCCATCAGATAATTCATTATTGACTTGGGATTTTATTAATGATAAGAATAATATTTTTGCTTCATATTATGTTGCTGATACAAGTTTTTGGATTGATTCACTTAGATCTAATTGGAATGGAATTGACACGCTAGAGATTGTTTTAAAAGATGATCATTTAGCAGAGGGGAGATTTAATTTAATTACAGAAGTAAATCAAGTAATGGATTTTTCTAAATTATTTTTACCATATTTTGATAATAATGGTAATTCAATCATTGAAGATACAACCTTTGTAGGTTTTACAATACCTTACCAAAATGTTGATATTGATCCTGATCTTAATGCAAGCGAAAATTATATTGATATAGATTCTATATACATAGTTGATAACAATATTTTTCAAAATATTAAATTTATTGAGCAAAGTAGTTCAAATTCAGATGTATCAGAAAAATGGGAAATAGAAAATTTATTATCTGATTGGAATGGAATTGATACATTAGAAGTTTTTCTAACAAAATCATATAATGGTTTAACATTTGTAGACACTATACTATTTCCGATTCTAGTAAATCAAATCAATGATATGCCCTATGATTTTAGTATAGAAAAAGATATAGAAAGTTTTAGTATAGATACATCATCATTTTTCAGTACAAGTGATTCATTATTCTTTAGGTATCCATTCACACTCTTACCGGTAGATACAGGCCCTGCGAATTTATTATTAAAATGGAATAGATCATACGATGTTGATACTGATTCAACCATAAATAATGATTCATTATATGAATTATTTTATAGAGTTGAATTGGTTAGTGTAGATAATGATTCTGATGATTTAATATATGTAATTGGTGATAAAATTCGCGATTCTCAGTTTGATCTAGATAGAGATTCACTGTGTTTTGCTATTGTAATGCAAGATTCTATATGCTCCCAATATGATTTTTTTTATAATTACGATTATGCTTATTCATCGTTAAATCTTCAAGATTCAACTTTTGCTTATCCTATGTCTTCTTCCTATGAAGAGTTAAATCATAATAATAAATATATTATTGATGGAATTAATGGTGAAAAAAAATATAAATGGAGAGTTATTGCCTATAATGATGAATTCGATTTGTATGGAGATGATCCAGAAAAAAGTGTAGATTCAGAAGATAAATCTTTTCTTATTGATATTGTACTACCCACAGCTGATATTAATATCATTCAGAATGAAATTTTCTCTGAATTTTTTGATATATATTTAACTACTTCGGAAGAAATTATAGATCACGAGGGATTAAATCAACCTATAAGTGTATTTATGGAACCATTAACACCGAGAATTTTGTACGAACCCGAATTTCTTGATCAAAATATATATACTCTTTCAAGTGCTTTTATAGATACTGGAAGATTATCAATTCAGTTTCAAGGAAGAGATCAAGTGCAAAATTATGGTAAATCATCAGATACTTTATCCTATCAAATAATATCATCTAATAATTTTAATTCTTTTTCTTCAATATCAGGTTTGATGAATTTATCTATACCAATAGGCGCTTTGGATAATGATAGAGGTGTAATTATAATGGAATATAATGTAGATGTGATTGAAAGAGGTTCAAAATGGCCAATTTCAAATGAGATATATATATCTCCTGATAATTTTAGTTTAAATTTACCTGCTACAATTGAGTTCAAAATTGATGATTCATTGACCTTAGATTATTTCCCATGGCAAATTCAAATATTTAAAAGAGAGGACAATTCTTGGATTCCATTATCAACAAAATATGAAAATGGTGTCGCGTTTACACAAACATATGAGCTTGGATATTTTGCAGTATTTGTTAATTTAGACGCTGTTGAAGAAGAATTTGAATTAATTCCAGTAGAGTTTGATTTGAAGCCAGCATATCCAAATCCATTTAATCCTTTCACTTCAATTCAATTTGATATGCCTATTAAATCCAGAGTTAATTTATCTGTTTTCAATATTAAGGGAGAAAAAATAAAAGAACTATCAGATAATATTTATCAACCAGGTCAATACAATGTTGTTTGGGATGGTTCAAATTTTCCAAGCGGAATGTACTTTATTAAAATGCAGACATTAGGCTTCAGTAAAACAACAAAGATTTTGTTATTGAAATGATGAAAAAGTTACTTCCAATATTATTTTTATTTTTTTCATGTGATAGTCTTGGTGAACAGACTGAATACTTAGATTATGATAGCTATATAGAAGAAGCATGGAGTGCGTTTGAACTTTCAGATTATGAAACCTCAATGAATCTTTTTAATCTTGCAATAAATCAAACCAATTCAGATGATCTTTCAGATGCTTATTCTGGTTTAGGTTGGGTGTATTTATACAAATCTAATAATTTACCTGGAATAATTAACGATTTAGAGCGAGAAACATTAAGAGAAAATTCGTTTAATTATTTTAAATATGCTGAAGATATAGATTCTGATCCAATTTCAAGTTCAACTAAAAACGATATAAGAGCAGGTTTAACTTTTTTGTACAACTATTATGCTGAGTATCAAATGTTCTTATATTTCAATGATAATAATATTAATATTAACAAAGGTGATATTGTATCATCAATTAATGAAAGTTTGTATGAATCTCAATTGTTAATTCAAAATGATAATTTTTATAATTTTTTACATGATGATTGCATTGATATTGACAATATAAGATTTTTAAGATCTAAAATGTATTTAAATCTTATGAACTTTGATAATAGTAACTCTGATAATTACTTTGATTTATTAGTTAATGAACTTAATGCTATAAATAAATTTAGTTGTACTGATTTTACAGAATTTGACAATATCATAAATTTAGGCCAAGCCATTGAATGCATCGGTCATATATCTGAATTTTTCAATTCTTGTGAATAAAATTCATATATGAGTTTTATTATATTTTCAATGATAGTCTTCATAATGCTTCTGTGCACTTTAGTATTAATTTTTCAAGGTAAAAATAATAATTATGAACAAAGTATGAACCTTTCTGATTGGAAATGTAAATATTGCGGTTTTGATGTACAAATGGGTGATTTTTGCACATATTGTTACACAAAAAAAGAAAAATAAAATTACATTTTTAAATAAATTGCTATAAAAATAAGAGATAATATTAATGAAAATAATTTACTTTATACTTTATTTTAACATTTTATTAAGTACAGAATTGCCCAAAGGATTTACTCCAGAAGAGTGGTTAAATAGACATACTATAGAAGATATGTCAAGATCAACAGATCCCCCAGAGGGTCCTGTAAGAAATATTGCAGAATATGAAAGAATGCAAGGTATGTTGATCAGATATCCTTTAGGATTATCTACATCTATTATTAGAGAAATTGCTGAAGATATTACTGTTTATTGTTTGGTGTCTAATAGCCAGCAAAATGCTGCATTTAACACTTTAAATAATGCTGATGTCAATATGAATAATGTTGAATTTATATTGGGCTCAACAGACAGTTATTGGACAAGAGACTACGGCCCTTGGTGGGTTGTTGATGGGAATAAAAATATTGGAGTTGTGGATTTTACTTATAATAGACCTCGTCCTAATGATAACAATGCACCCTATAAGTTATCTCAATATCTTAGTACACCCTACTTTTCTGCTGATGTGATTCATTGTGGCGGTAATTATATGACTGATGGATACGGAACATCAGCTTCAACTACTTTGGTATATGAAGAAAATTCAATTTCAAATAATTCAGTAGATCAAATAATGTTTGATTATTATGGAATTTCACATTACGATGTGGTAGATGACCCTAATAATGAGTATATAGATCACATTGATTGTTGGGGTAAATATTTATCTCCATCTAAGCTTCTTATAAGAGAGGTTGCACAATCTCATCCTCAGTATGATGAGATTGAAAATGTAGTTGATTATTTTGAGAATCAGTTAAATTCATTTGGTGAACCTTGGGAAATTTTTAGGGTATACACACAGAATGATCAACCCTACACTAATTCAACAATTATTAATGATAAAGTCTTAGTTCCAATTACTGGTAGTAGTTGGGATGATGATGCTTTAGAAGTTTATCAAAATGCTTTACCAGGTTATGAAATATTAGGTTTTACTGGAAATTGGTATTCGACCGATGCATTACACTGTAGAACTAAAGGAATTCCTGACTTAAACATGTTACAAATCTTTCATAACCCAATAAATGATCAAATTTTGCCGCAAAATAATTATGAGGTATTAGCAACAATTGATGATTTAAGTGATGAAGGTTTAATTGCTGAGGAATTATATATTGGTTGGAAAAATAGTGAAATGAACGATTATGAAATAATATATTTTACACCAGGTAATAATACTGATGAATATATTGCAAATATACCTAGTCAAATTAATGATACAGAAATTCACTATTTTTTACATGCTGTTGATAATACTGGTAGAGAAGAGTATCTTCCAATGGCTGGATATTACTCTTTTTCAGCTATTGGTGGAATGCCAACTCAACAAGGTGATATAAATTTAGATTTTGCTATCAATGTTTTAGACATTGTGTTAATGGTTAACTATATATTAAATGTAGCAGAATTGACTGATTATCAACTTGAAATAGGTGATCTAAATAATGATACCATTGTTAACATATTAGATATAATTACGTTAGTTAATATTATATTGGAAGGGTAATAATGAAAAAAAGATTTCTAACATATATTTTGCTTTTAACAATTTTGCCCCTTTTTGCTGAGAAATTTCATCAGATTGAGATATATGAGAGTAATCAAGAGGTAGTACAAAAACTCCATTATATTGGAGTTGAATTTGATCACTTTCGATTTGATGATACAACTTTGAAACTGGTTGTTTCTGATTCTGATTTAGATAAAATGGACCACAATAATATTTTTTATAGTATTACAATTGAAGATTTAACAGCATATTATCAATCAAGATTTACAAGTTCTGAATCAAGAGATTTTCCAGATGGTTCAATGGGTGGTTATTATACATTAGACGAGATAATAAATAAAATCGATGAATTGCATGACAATTTCCCAGATATTGTTAGTGAAAAATTTTCTATAGGAACTACAATTGAAGGAAGAAATATTTGGGCAATAAGAATTACAAATCTTACAGATTTTAATGGTGATGAGCCTCAAGTACTCTATACAGGTCTTCATCATTCAAGAGAACCTATGAGCATGATGAATCTTATTTATTTTATGATGCATTTAACAGAAAATTATGGTATTGATGAACAGGTAACTCATCTTATTGAAAATAGAGAAATGTGGTTTGTACCTGTTGTAAATCCAGATGGCTACATTTATAATCAAACAGTCGAGCCTAATGGTGGAGGGATGCATCGAAAAAATAAACGTTCAAATGGTTGTAATGGTTATGACACTGGTGTTGATCTTAATAGAAACTATCCATTTTTATGGGGATATGATGATAGTGGTTCAGACCCTAATCCTTGTGGTCAAACTTACAGGGGGCAATCACCAGAATCTGAATCTGAAACTCAAGCTATAACGAATCTTGTAGAGCAACAAAATTTTAAGCTAGCTCTTAATTATCACAGTTATAGTGATTTGTTAATATATCCATATGGTTATACATATGATAATCCTATGAATGATGACGATCTTAATATATTTATAGAATATGGAGAACAAATGGTTCAATTCAATGGATATGCACTTGGAACAGGCCCTGATTTACTTTATCCAGTTAATGGAGAGGCATGTGATTATATGTTTGGTGAACATGGTATTTATGCCTACACTCCTGAAGTTGGTGGAAACTCAGATGGTTTTTGGCCTCAAACAAGTAGAATTTTACCTCTAGCTGAAGAAAATATTTTTCCTAATAAGTTTCTTGCTTTAAATGCAGGTTCTAATTACTCAATCAATGCACAAACAAATAATGAATCTTATGAACAGGGTAATAGTTATCCAATTTTTATAGAATTATCAAATTCCGGATTGGGTGATTCTAATGGCAATATTACATTATCATTTACAGCTTCAGATTATATTGAATTTGAAATCAATGAGTTGGAGCTTGATGGAATTGAATCTAGAACGAGTCTCGATTTACAAGAT
>Ga0163109_10003095_pt1 | contig 12760 bp, 17 predicted proteins | sample CRUFie1St13metaG_FD_108704 | JGI IMG/M metagenome (GOLD analysis project Ga0163109, IMG submission 108704) | Marine microbial communities from the Costa Rica Dome - CRUD Field 142mm St13 metaG | ecosystem: Environmental > Aquatic > Marine > Oceanic > Photic zone | place: Costa Rica: the Eastern... | reverse complement strand
AGAAGAATATTTAGATCTAACATCTACTGCTCGACGTCAAGAAGGGCAAGTAGGAAGTTCAGATTAAGGGGTTAACGTGGAAAATTATCATAGCATAATTGTTGATAAAAATAGAGATAAAAGTTTAAATAAGTTTTCAATTGATTTATTAAAAAACTATTATATGAAAGATAGCGAAGATTCTCCACAAGAAGCATTTGCTAGAGCTGCTCTTGCATTCTCAGGCGGAGACGATGAGCTTGCTCAAAGAATATACGATTATGCTTCACAGCAGTGGTTTATGTTTTCTTCACCAATTCTATCAAATGCACCTTCACCAGGCACAAATTCAAGAGGTCTTCCTATTTCTTGCTTTTTGACTTATGTTGATGACAGTCTTGAAGGTCTAATGGATCATAGTGAAGAACTCCGTTGGATGAGCGTTAAAGGTGGAGGTGTAGGGGGACATTGGTCAAGTATTAGAAGCAATAGTGAAATAGCACCTGGGCCTATTCCTTTTCTTAAAACAGTAGATGCAGATATGACTGCATATCGCCAAGGTAAAACAAGAAAAGGTAGTTATGCTGCTTATATGGATATTTCTCATCCTGACATTATTGAGTTTCTAAATATTAGACTGCCTACAGGCGGCGATGTAAATAGAAAGTGTTTTAATCTTCATAATGCTGTTAATATTACAGATGATTTTATGGAAGCTGTAGTTAAAGGTGAAGACTGGAATCTTTTAGACCCAAATGATGGTTCTGTTAGAGACACTGTTAAAGCTAGAGATTTATGGCAAAGAATTCTTGTTACAAGATTTAGAACAGGTGAGCCTTATTTAAACTTTATTGATGAGGCAAACAGACAGCTGCCAGAGTTTCAAAAGGATCTTGGATTAAAAATTCATGGTAGTAACCTATGTAATGAAATCCATTTGCCTACAAGTAAAGATAGAAGTGCTGTTTGTTGTCTATCTTCTTTGAACTTAGAGAAATATGATGAATGGAAAGACACGGCAATCGTAGAAGATCTTATTACTTATTTAGATAATGTTTTGCAATACTTTATTGATAAAACAGAAAACATGAACGGCCTGCTTAAAGCAGGAAATTCAGCTTTTAGAGAAAGAAGTCTAGGATTAGGCGCCATGGGATTTCACTCTCTTCTTCAGAGCAAAAGTATTCCATGGGAATCAGCTATTGCTAAATCAATAAATATGAAGATATTTTCACAAATCAAGAAAAGAGCATACGCACAGACGCAAAAATTAGCGAAAGAAAGAGGAGAGTGTCCTGACGCTGCAGGCCATGGAGTTCGTAATAGTCATCTATTAGCTATTGCCCCTAACGCTAACTCTTCTATTATTGCTGTAACTTCACCTTCTATTGAACCTTGGAAAAGCAATGCATTTACACATAGAACAAGAGTTGGTAGTTATTTAGTAAAAAATCCACATTTAGAAAAAGTATTAAGAGACCAAGCAGAGTCTGTAACAGATAATAAAAATGAACAAAATATACTTATAGAAAAGTTTTGGAAGTCTATAATATTAAATGAAGGATCAGTACAACATTTAGACTGGATGTCTGATTGGCAAAAAGAAGTATTTAAGACAGCTTTTGAGCTAGATCAAAGGTGGCTTATTGATCATGCAGGTGATAGACAAGAATTTATATGTCAAGGTCAAAGTGTTAATTTATTCTTTCCTGCAGGAACAGACAAAAGTGTCGTAAATAGTGTTCATTTAAGAGCATGGAAAAAGAAATTAAAAGGTTTGTACTACCTACGTACAAATGCAGGAGCTAGTGCAGAAAAAGTAAGTGAAAAGATTGAACAAGACAAGCTTAGAGATTTTCAAGATGATGAGTGTTTAAGCTGCCAAGGATAAAAGGAAAAAAATGTCATTACTTAAATATAGTGAAACGTATAAACCATTTAAATATCAGTGGGCCATGGAGCTAGCTGAGTCTCATGAAAAAATACACTGGGGATCATGGGAAGCAAAACTACAAGAAGACGTAAATCAGTGGAAAAGTGGAAAAATCTCTTCTATAGAGAAAAGTCATATTACACAAATTTTACGACTATTTACGCAAAGTGATGTTCAAGTTGGAGGTAACTATTGCGACTTATTTATTCCTAAGTTTAAAAACAATGAAATAAGAAGCATGCTGTTAAGCTTTGCAAATCGGGAAGGCACACACCAGCGTAGTTATGCTCTTCTTAATGACACACTAGGGCTTCCTGAAGAAGAATATAGTGCTTTTCTTGAATATGAAGAACTCAGAGATAAAATTGAGTTTATGCAAGATAACGATGTTTCTACAAGAAAAGGTCTGGCAAAGTCAATAGCGCAATCAGCTTGCAACGAAGGAATGTCCTTGTTTTCAGCATTTGTTATGCTTTTAAACTACCAAAGATTCGGCAAGATGAAAGGAATGTGTGAAATTGTTGAGTGGTCTATTAGAGACGAAACAATGCATGTTCAAGGAATGACAAAGCTATTTAGAGAGTTTCTCAAAGAACATCCTCGCGTGATTAACGACAAGTTTAAATCTGAAGTATATCAGATGTATAGAGACGCCGTAGATTTAGAAGACAAAGTAATTGATTTAGCATATGAAATGGGTTCTATCGAAGGTCTAAATGCTAAAGAAGTTAAACAATATATACGGTATTTAGCTGATAGGCGACTTATACAGCTTGGTCTTAAGCCTAACTATGGCGTCAAAGAAAACCCTCTTAAATGGTTAGATTGGGTTTTAAATGGTGATAGTTTTAAAAACTTCTTTGAAGGAACTGTGACAGATTATTCGGCAATGGGCATGAGTGGCGACAATTGGGGTTGGGAAAGCCTAGAAAGAGACAGTATTTAGTATGAAAGATATTCGTGATGGAATTTTATTTTTTAGTGCAGAGTGGTGTGGCCCTTGTAAAGCAGTTAAAAAATATCTAACAGAAGACGTAATGAAAGAATATAACATTACTAGTGTAGATATTTCTGATCACCCAGAAATAGCAGCAAAACACTTTGTATCATCAGTTCCAACGTTTGTTAAAATTATTAACGGCACAAAAGAAAAAATGTATTCTGGAAGACTTACACTAGAACAGATAAAAAACTTCTAAAAAAATATAAATCTTTTACTTTTAATATATAATCTATATATCAAATGAAAGGTTTGTTATGCAGTGCATTCATGATATTGATAAAAATATTAAAGAAATTGAGTTAAGAAAAGATCCTGTTATTATTCAAGTTAATCAGTTTAATGAAGAAGAGGCAGCTAAATTTAGAAGCTTAGTTTCTATTGCACATAATACAGGTCAAAAAGTTATTCCAGTTATCATTGACTCATATGGAGGGCAAGTTTATTCGCTAATGTCAATGATTTCTTCAATTAAAAGCTCAAAACTTCCTGTTGCAACAATTGTAACAGGAAAAGCTATGTCTTGTGGGGCTATTCTTGCTTCGTTTGGGTCTGAAGGCTTAAAGTTTATGGATCCTGATGCAACACTCATGATTCATGATGTTTCTTCTAGAGCTTTTGGTAAAGTAGAAGAAATTAAAGCAGATGCATCTGAAACTGATCGTTTAAATAAGAAAGTTTATACAATGATGGCTAGAAACTGCGGCAAGCCAGATGACTTTTTTCTTAAAAAGATTCATGACAAAGGACACGCAGACTGGTTCTTAGGAGCTGACGAGGCAGTTGAAATAGGACTTATTGATTTTAAACGAGTGCCTGAAATGACAATTAAGATTTCAGTTGAAGTTGATGTAGCTTAAAGGAGAAGAAATGGAACAATTTAAACATTTAAATAAAAACAAAGACTATGTTAAAACTCTTCAAGAGGAAGTTGGAGCAACACCTGATGGAGTATATGGTCCTGCAACACACCAAAAAGTACTAGATTATTATGAGTCGCCAGTCATTTTTCATATGGGTAAAGTAGTACCTCTATCAGACGCAACATATGAGATTAATCATGATCTTTCGCTATATGAATTAGCAGATGGCACACAAAATTGGTCATCAAGACGTATGACGCCTAAAACTATTTGTGTCCATTGGGGTGGTCTTAATGCTAGACATTGTTATAGAGTTTTTAATAATGCAACAGGAAGACATGTTTCTTCTCATTTTCTGGTAGGAACAAATCCAAAAACAGAAGAGTTTGAAATTATACAGTGTTTAGATACAGGAGTGTCAGCATATCATGCAGGTAAATTTAACCAATATTCGATTGGCATTGATATTTGTATGCATCCTCACCCAAAGTATCAAAATAAAACACAGAAGTTTTACCCAGGTTCATATATGGTAGATAATGACCACGATAGAGTGCCTGTTAAAGAATATATGATGATTAGTGATAAGTTTGCTAAGTTTTGCAGAGATTTTCTTGCTGATCTTCGCTATGCTGTAGAGTTAGATGATAAGCCTGTTTGTGAAGATAACGAAGTCTATCCTGTTAAGGAAGCAGCAAAGTACAGTATTGTAGGACATCATAACATTTCAAATAAAAAATGGGATGTTATTCCTTGGGCAGATAAACTTTATTTTGGACTTTAATTTGTAAAAAAGTTTATCTTGTATTATAATAAATAAAAAGAGGTTAAATGAGCAATAACGATATTTCTATTAAAATTTATGACGATAACATTGGGCACATTAGCCTTGTTCAATGTATGGGCGATGAGCTTACAATTGTTAATTCTGCAAGAGTAAGCTTTGGCGTAAATAAAAGCGAACTTGACGATAGAGACAAGAAGCTTGTTAAATATCTTATTGAGCATAAGCATACATCTACATTAGAACATAATGTTGCAACGTTCTTAATTGAAGTTCCTCTTTTTATTCGATCACAGCACCATCGTCATCGTACGTGGAGTTATAATGAGATTAGCAGACGTTATACAGAATATGATATGAAATTCTATTATCCGAGCAAACTAAGAAGTCAATCAAAGTCTAATAGACAGGCATCAACTGATAACCTTATTGATCCTGATGTTATGACTGGATTTGGTGGGCAAGGTCTTGCGACAGATATTATTAGAGAACATTGCGAAGATTCTTTAGAACTATACAATACTTTAGTTAAGAAAGGTGTTGCAAGAGAACAAGCGCGAATGATTCTTCCACAAAACCTTTATACAAAATATTATGCCACTGCAAATCTTAATAATATTCTTAAGTTTATTGAATTAAGAATTCACGAAGGAGCGCAATGGGAAATTCAACAGTTAGCAAAAGGAATGTTAGAAATTATTGTTAATATTTGGCCTTTTGCTACTAACGTGTATAGAGAAATTAATTCTTATTAGATCATATTTATCTATATAAACGAGGTAACTATATGACAAATTTGCTAAATGAACGCTTTGAAGACATAATCAATATGTTGCTGCATTGCAGAATAAAAGTAGAAGATAAGGATGATCCTAATATCCTAGACATTCTTTCAGATATTAGAGCAATGCCAGGTGTTGCAACAGTAAAGCAGACAAGGCCTCTTTCAGATAAAAAAACTACAAGTGGTAAAAGAATTATCGAAATTAATGTTACGTATAACCCAAAATATATTGATGCTAAAAATCCAAACCCGACACCTTCAGACGGTATGATGAAGCTTTTAAAGATTATTATTAAGACTGAGAGTTTAGATAGAATAAAAGTTGTTGATCATGACGATGTTGGTATTAAATCTAGACTTACCAAAAACCCAATTATTATTTAGGAGACAAAATGAAACTAAGCGATAGCACAATTGCTCACATGGTTAAGTTATTACAGATGGCTATTATGACTGGAACAGATATTTCTGATAATTTTAGAATGATTGAGCTAGTTGAAAACGATGGTCAGCTAGATATTGATAGTGACTACTTAGAAATATTTAATCAGAATCTAGAAAGAATTATTGCTGAAGGTTCGAAGGAAAGCTTAGACGAAGAGGCAGTCTAGTGACTAATATGCTTGAAGAAATTTTTTCACGTCGTGAAGAATTTTTAAAACTTTTAATTAAAAAATATCCTGAAACATTTCCACATCAATGGCCTGTTGATATTACAACAAAAGAGTCACAAAAGTTTATTCGACAAATTGCATTAAATGGCGTTGAAGAAATGTTTGAGGCTTTAGGTCATCTTAAAAACTGGAAGCCACATAGATCTTCTGATATGCCTGATGTTGATAAAGAAGAGTTTTTAGAAGAAATTGTTGATGCATTTAATTACTTTTTTAATTTAATGATTCTTTGTGGTGTAGATTATAATAAATTTTTTGAAGCTTTCATGAAAAAACATGACATAATTAAGAATAGGCTGGAAAACGGATATTAAAATGTCTTCTCAAATAAATCGTGACATTGATTACTTTATTGATTTATTTGAGAAACATATAGAAGACCAAATTCTTTTTCACCTAGGCATTTTAAAAGAGTTTGAGTTAGTAATCAACTTAAGTTTTGATGAACTATTAGTATCAGTTCATAAAGATAAAAGAATCATATATGACAATAGTGTTACAATAGCACCGTCGCATAACAAACATATATTTAGTAGTACAGATCTTTCCTTAGAGGCAAATTGTGTCTTTAGAAATAAAAGAAAGTTTTCTGCTGTTAATAATACTTTTTATTATGTTTTAAAAAATCAAGCAGATATTGACTTTAATTTAGAAGACTTTGACGATGGCGTAATAATATCTAACTGTATTTATAATATGAACATAGACATGTATTTATCATTTAAAGCTTCCTTTATAGCTTATATTGCAAAAGAAATTGTGAACGCTGTAGAAGCATTATACTCAATTCCATTAAATGAAGATATTAGAGACGCAAAAAGAGTAATTGATTTTTACAACTGCTATAATAAATATAAGAAGCTACACTTAAGTGCTTTATATAGACATAATGCTGTTAAAAGCCTTATGCGAAAAGAAGTAAAAACATTAGTTGAAAAGTCTTTAAGAGGAAAAAATGAAAAGTAAATATACCCTTAAATCATTAATAGAAAACATTGATCAAGAACTAGAAAAAGAAAATAGCCCACAAAGAAAACATTTAGAATCTGCAATTAATTTAATAACAAAAAGAGTTAGTTCAATAAACTCAGCTTATACCTTTATTGAAGATCTTAGAGGGTCTTTAAGGTTTAGAGATAAAATTGACCCTTCTATAATGGATGATAATCAGCTACAATTTTCTTCCACACTGCTGGCACTATTTATTTTAGTATCACAAACAGGCTATCGAATGGATCAGTCACAGGTCGATATTATTATTAATACATTTGCCAGCAAACTTTCAGAACATCAACTTGACGATTTTATGAAAGCAATAAAAGACTTAGATAAATAATGTAAAATAGATTAATTTATTATACAATAAGTCCAGAGGTAAAAATGGACTTAAAAAATTATTTAAAGCTACAAGAAAAATTTTCTAAGATTTTTTATGACAAAGAAACAATGACTGACAAAGAAAAAGAGGAGATGATCAAAACTCTTTCTTTGTCACTTCATAACGAAGTATCTCAGGTAGTTTCTTCAACAAATTATAAATTTTACGATAAAAAAGAGTATGATATTAACACAGGTAAAATTTTATATAAGTCAGTAGATACTTTTAGATATTTATTGGCCCTTTTAAATTTATGTAATATTGATGAAGAAACTTTTCTAAAAGCATTTCAACATAGAGACAACTATCTTCATAAAAAAGTTAATTACAAGTCTACAAAATGTCCTGTTGTAGTAATCGATATTGATGATGTTTTATTAAGCTTTAGATATACATTCAACGAATGGATTAGAAGCAAATACAATGTTTTTATTGATGACAATTCTGATCAATACTATTCTTCTATTGCAGTTAAAGAAATAGGTTTAAGCCCTGAGTCTGTTTTTGAAGATTTTATTAAAGAAGATGGTTTGCTAACAATACCTGCATTTAAAAATGCAGCAAATATGACACGTCAGTTAAAAACGTTAGGATTTGAAATACATTTACTTACAAGCAGGCCAGAAAAAAATCTAAAATGTAAGTATCAAACAATGCAAAGTTTAATTGACAATAATATTACTTTTGATAAGCTAAACTTTTCTTTTGAAAAGTATATTTGGCTAGCAAAACAAGATTTTTATCTAGACGGAAGATTTAAGTTTGCCATAGATGACTCGCCAAAACATGTCACCGAGTATGCAAATCATGATGTTTCTGTAGTAATGCCAATATATGAGTATAACAAAAGTGTCTTAAATCATGCAAAAAAAGAAAAGTATATCTTTGATACTACACTACAAAATATGCATTCTAAAGTTTTTAACTTGGCAAGTATGCTAAAATAATTGTAAATTTGAATTTTAATTATTAATATATTAACGTAACAACAAAAGGAAATTAAATGCCACTTAATAAAAATATTAATCCAATTACGCTTCCAATGGACCTTAAATTTGGTCAGGCTTGTAATACAACTTTCCAAAATAATCTAGATGCACTTAAAGTAGAACTAATTGACTCTCCGACAAGAGAACAAGCGCATAATGTTGCATGGTGTTACACAAAAGCTACTTGGGCAGATGATCCTTATCAATCTGCACCTGACAATGTTCCTACGCGTGATAAGTCTCTTAATCTTATTGATGTACTTAACTTTAGAGCACTTCCTACACCTATGGAGTGTCTTGGATTTACGTTTAGAATTAGTGGAATTTCACTTCAAACAGTAACACATCTTATTCGCCATCGAGCAGGTTCGTTTGCTGCTCAATGTACTGGTGATCGTGATCTTCGTGATGATCCGGCAGTTGTTCCAGAGTCAATTGAAAATTCACCAGAGTTTTATGAAAGGTATCAACGACTTGTTGAAGATACAAAGCAACTATATGCTGACATGGTTGATTCTAAGTCTATCTCAATGATGGATGCACGCGTTATTCTTCCTAAATGCCTTACTTCTTTCTATTATGCACGATTTAATATTAAAGACTTAATTGGACTTGTTCGACAGCGACAAGATGTTCAAATTCAGCCTGAAGTTGATAATATTCTTGCAACTCAAATGGCACGCCTTATTTGCGAGCGAATCCCAGAGTTTTCAACTGTACTTGACTTTGATCGTCCTGATGTGCATTATATTAAGACGTTTCGTGTAAAGGAAGGTAACGTATGGACAAGCAAAGGCACAAACCTTTATCAACCTGAGCCAAAGAATGATTCATTTGATTATCATGAGCAGGATACAATTTATCCTTGTCGACGCGAAGCTCTTAACGGGACAAATGGCACACCTTTTGAAAAGAAATTTACGCAAATGTGGGACAATGACGTTCTTGCAATTGATAGTATTCGATCAACACTAAATAAGGAGAATTCTTAGTATGTCTAATATTATTTCTTTACCTGAAAATCGTCAATGGAAAATTTATCTTGCAAGTGGATGGTTTTCGCCAGAAGCTTCAAAAGAGCTAGATGAGCTTGAAGAGTATTTTGGAAACTTAGGACAAATTGATTTGGCAGCGCCTAGACAAATTTTTGTTTGTCCTCCAAATGCTCCACAACATGTTCAAGAGAAGACATTTCAAGGTAACCTAGATCATATCAAGACAGCAGACTTTGTTTTTGTTAATACTCGTGACAAAGATATCGGAACTATTTGGGAAGCTGGATATGCATATGCACATGGCAAGCCTATCGTATATTATTGCGCAGGTCTTCCTCCTAGCGCTAAATTTAATCTAATGCTAGCAAAAAGTGGAATTAAAGTTTGTACAAGTATGGACCAGCTAACCGATTATATGGACAGATGCTTTGCAGGAAAAAGCCTTCTCGTTGAACCTTATAACTTGGCAATCGAGTAAAAATGCCTGAAGGACCTGAAGTTAAGCTATATGTTGATAAGCTAAATCAGCAATATACAAATAAAACTATTAAAGAAATTAATGTAATTAGTGGAAGATATCTTAAAAAACCAATTCAAAACTTAAACATTTTAAATGGGCAAAAATTACTTTCAGTTAATTGTAAGGGTAAATTTATTTGGTTAGAACTTCAGCAAAATATTATATTTAGCACCTTAGGTATGACAGGTAGCTGGTCAAGAGTAAATAAAACACACTCTAGAATTAAAATAACTTTTAACGACGACGATCACGTTTACTTTAACGACATTAGAAACTTTGGAACTTTTCATGTTAAAACAAGAGAAGATCTAGTTAAAAAGCTCAAGTCAATTGGTCCTGATATGCTGAGTAATCCTCCACATAACTTTATTCAAATTATGAGAAAGAGAGACAGTAAAAATATATGTGAAGTTTTAATGAAGCAAAATGTCATAAGCGGTGTTGGAAATTATATTAAGGCAGAAAGTTTGTGGTTATCTAAAATCAACCCGCACGCAACAATAAAAAATCTTTCAGACAAAGATTTAATGCGTCTAGAGCTAGCTATACTACAGGTAATAAGAGAATCATATAAAAGTCAGGGCGCTTCACTAAAAACATATACAAACTTTGATAATGAAGAAGGTGAAGCAACCGACTTTTTTAATGTTTATAGTAAAAAGATTGATACGCTAGGCAATCAAGTTCTCAAAGAAGAGACGCCAGACAAAAGGACAACACATTGGTCACCTACTAGACAAGTATTTGGTGTTGTAAATTAGTGCCTCATATTGTACAATAAAACAAAAAGGATATTAAATGAAGATTGCTATTACAGGTGAAAGTGGCTTTATTGGTAGAAATCTACCTAAGTCTATTAAAAAATTTGGTCATGAGTTTGTATCGCTAAACGACTACACTAATTTTGTTAGTAGACGCCCAAGAACTAATGAGCCATGTGTTTATAATAATAGCGAACAAACATGGATTAGAGCTTTTTACGATTTAGATATTGACGTAGTTATTCATAATGCTGCTGTGGTAGGTACAGATGTTGTAGCGCTAAACTCTACTGATTCTACACTAAGTAATGTTGCAGGAACACATAATATTGTTCGCGCGGCAAATGCATGTGATGTAGGTGTTTGTTATACAGGTACAACAGTAATTTATGACACGGCTAGATATCAAACAAGTAAAATTGTTGAAAATTCTGCTAGAAAGCCAACTACTCTTTACGGATGCCAGAAGGTTGCTGCAGAAGATATTATTCGCGGAATGTGTGAAAAATGGAATATTGTTAGACCACTATTTGCATTTGGAGGCATTGGAGACATGAATTCACTTATTGCAAAAGGCTTATATTCAGCACTTAATGGTAGAAATGACATTAAAATGTTTCTTGATCCTATGAAAGTTAAAGACTATCTTTACGTTGAAGACTTTTGTGACGGTGTAATGTCTGTTATTTCGAAAGATCTCTGGCAAGATGACTTTAATGTTGCAGCAGAAACACCTTGTGTAACTCGTGATATTGTTAATATTATGCAAGAAATTACTGGATTAGACATGAATGAGGTTTTCTCCTGGCAGCCTCAAACTGATTATCTTGGTAACCATAGGCTTTCTTCAAACAAGATTCGCAAACAAACAAATTGGCAACCGCAATACAGTCTTCGAAGCGGAATTCAAGAAGTTTGGGGTAGTCTTAACTTAGATAAGTCTAATGACTATAATCCGCTGCTACACTTGGACAAAGCCAAAGTAGACGGCTTTGACTTAGAGAGCCATTTTCCTAAAGTCTAAAATAGGGACAAAAAAATGGTGCGAATCCCCTAAATATAATAAAAGGAGGATTTATGCCAGTTTTAAAGAATTGCCAGACATGTGGCAAAGAATATAAGGTTAGTCCTAAAAGGGCAGAAAAAAGCAAGTATTGTACTGTAACTTGTAGAAATAGAGGAATAAACGAGTCTAAAAAAATTCCTCTAGAAAGCAGAAAATGTAAAGCTTGCAACAGTGTTTTTCTTGTTAAAGAAAACTCTGATCAAATGTATTGTGCAAAAAGCTGTTACATCAAAGAAGTTAAACTTGATACAGTAAAGAAAAATTGTCCGGTTTGCAAAAAAGAGTTTGAAAGGCCTTTAGGGAGAGAGACCAAGCATTGTTCTAAGACGTGTAGAAACTATGCACAGTCATCAGGACAAATATCTATGCCTAGGACAACAAGGGCAGGATATAGAAGAGATTTACCTAACAACTACTTTTTTAAAAGCGCTTTAGAAGCAGACTTTGCAAGATACTGCAACTGGACAAATAAAAAATGGATCTACGAACACAAAACATTTCAGTTTAAAATGGACGGCTATGTGAGATCATACACGCCAGACTTTTACTTGCCTGAAGAAGACAAGTATATTGAAACAAAGGCTAAAAGAAGAGACTCTAAGTATGATGCTAACTTGGCAGCCGCGGCTTTGTTAAAAAGAGACCATGGTATAAATATTGAAGTTGTCTTTATGCGGCCTTTTTATAAAGATCTTAAAGATAGAAACTTATATTGGGTTATTCCTCACCTTGAATTTAGAGACTATGGAGGAACAAAATGGCTATCATATCAAGATCATAGCGAAAGAGATGACGAGAGATACGTTATAGAGAAAACACAATAACGAGACAGCCTTTTAGTTTTTCTTTGACATTATTAAAGCTGTCTTGAGTTATATGGTAACATTGTCTAAATACATCAACTAATTGTTGTTTTTCTTCTCTAGAGAATTTTTCTTCACTTAAGCTTAGTATTTCTTCGACATCATTAGCACTTTTCATTTTAATATAGCAATATGACATAGCTGAAGCATTTAGATCATCTAAGCCTGCTT
>Ga0163109_10003094_pt1 | contig 12765 bp, 8 predicted proteins | sample CRUFie1St13metaG_FD_108704 | JGI IMG/M metagenome (GOLD analysis project Ga0163109, IMG submission 108704) | Marine microbial communities from the Costa Rica Dome - CRUD Field 142mm St13 metaG | ecosystem: Environmental > Aquatic > Marine > Oceanic > Photic zone | place: Costa Rica: the Eastern... | reverse complement strand
TAGTGCTCCTTGTCGGTGTGCTGACCTAAGGTATACAAAGTACCCTCTCGCAAATTGCTGCCAATCAGCAGCGGCACGCCGGAAGCACCCCGATCACGAATTGCCTCCATAGTCGGGCGCGTAATGACGTCCCCGTCAACATACACTCCAATCGGGAAATTAATATTAGCGATTTCATTGGCGGGCATTGTCTTTAGCCTATCAAGCAGCTGGTTTGGCTCGACTCCAATGCAATCACTCAATTGCTCCGTACGATCTGTTTTTTCCCGAAAAACACAAGTTGCACTATGCCCAATCGCCTTGTGATAGAGCGAGTCTGCCGCCGGCACGGCGAGCAAGCTCATGACCATGGTGGCACCGGAGGATTCACCCGATATCGTGACGTTGCCAGGATCGCCGCCATAATCGGCTATGTTGTCCCGAAGCCACTCGAGCGCGAGGAGGACATCGCGAACACCATTTGATTCCGAACCGGCATACTCAGACCCAAAGCCTGAGAGCCCAAAAAAGCCGAAGACGCCCAGACGAAAGTTAACCGTGACAACAACAATATCCCCTTGCATTGCGAGTACTGAGCCGTCGTATTCGTTCGCGGATCCCCGGACAAATGCGCCTCCGTGGATCCAGACCATAACGGGACGCGCCTTATTGTCTGGCGCCGGCGTATAGATATTCAAAAATAAGCAATCTTCGCTGCATTCGCCCGGGACATCTCGCTTAAAGATTCCTGGCGAGTCAGTCTGCATGGCACGATTTGGATAACGGGTCGCATCATGAACTCCGTTCCACGCAGACGCTGCAATCGGTGGTAAAAAACGCCGCGCAGCTGCGGGTGGATCGCCATATCGCAAGCCCAGAAAAGAGTGGCCATAGGCATCCTCCCGGCCGCGCACCTTCCCTAGTCTGGTTGCAATGATGGCCATGTCGTTACATCTTCAAACAGTTGCGAACTGCTGGCAAAAAACATCCCATAATGAATTTCCCCAAATCCCAGCGAGTAAATGTCTAACCTTTGAGCTCTCCAGTCATAGGATTACCGAGAGCAACCAGGTCGCAGCTCATGCGCTGAAGATCACTCTCGCTTAGCAGAACGGCAGCAGCACCGGCAGCCTCGATGCCTTGTTCTGAAGTCCGCAAGCCACACAAAATATGCGTAGCGCCAGGCTGGGCTGCTGTCCAAGCTATGACCAGTTGCGCGATTGTACAACTGTGGTGCTCGACCAGATCCTGCCAACCGGAGAACATATCTAATAACTTCTGCCGGTTCTCTCGCCTGAACCATGGAAGCCACTGCTCTGCATTTGCGCGCCAATCCCCCGCATTGAAACTGCGGTCTGGGCCGACTTTACCGGTCAAAAGACCTTGCTCCAGTGACATGTAGCAGATACTCGCAACATTGTGCTCAGCGCAGTATGGCAAGACGTCATCCTCGGGTGCGCGAAACAACATGCTGTATCGAAACTGATGGCTGGCAAGCTCCCCTGCGACCCGGTACCGGTCTAGTTGCTCTATGGGGACATTGGAAATACCAATAGCGCGAACCTTACCTTCCTCCTTTAGTGCCGCCAAGCAGGCCATAGTCTCCTCGATCGGTGTCAATTCAGGCTCCACAGCAGGCTTGTGACACTGCAACAGGTCAATTGTCTCTATATCTAACCTACGTAAGCTGTCCTCAACTTCGATCCTAATGGTGTCCGGCCGCAGACTCAGTCTCACATCTTTCCCATCTTTTTCACCGATAGGTGAGCCTCGCTCATCATGCCACCACAACCCACATTTGGTTGCGATGACGACGTCGTTACGACGCCCCTTTATCGCCTTCCCAACCACCTTTTCGCTATGACCCCAGCCGTATGAGGGGGCGGTGTCAATTAACGTAACACCGCGATCAAGCGCGTTATTTATTGCGGTGATGTACTCTCGGTCATTTTTACCGCTACCGGCCAAGTAGGTACCCAAGCCCACAATAGATGCGGGTATCTCTGAGCCACCTAAGTTCCTATATTGCATGACCTGTGTCCTTCATCACTTAGCAAAAAAAACGGGGGCTTTAATCTTGTCTTACTTCCCACTGATAAAAAAAGATGCTTATCTACTTTTCACCCATCATTCCGATGGCATTAACTCTTCATTCAGCAACGGATAGGTCTTCAGAATGTTTGAACTCGGGGTTTTGGCCGATGATTTAACGGGCGGCATGATGGTCGCTAGCCTGCTAGAGAGTGAGGGTGTCGAGTGCCCTTTGGTTACGTCGGTCGATGAACTCGCTCAGGTAGCAGAGTCAAGGGCAACAGCGGTTGTCGTCGCGCGCAAGATTCGGTTGGTGGATGCGGCACTGGCCCAAGAGGAGGCGGAAAGAGCAGTTCAGGCACTGCAAGACATCGGTTGTAAGAGGTTTTTTTACAAGTACTGCGCGACCTTTGATTCCACAGAAAAAGGCAACATCGGACCGGTGGCCGACGCGATGCTAAGCACATTGAGTGAACAGCACACACTCTTTTGCCCCGCATTCCCTCGCTACACTGTGACGCTAGTAGATGGCATTTTATACCTGGGCAAGACGCCACTGGGCGAGTCGTTCAAGCGTGATGATCCAGTGACCCCAATGACTAACTCAAATCTTGTTGAAGTATTGCAAATGCAATCCCAACGGAAAGTTGGGCTGATCTCTCGAGAAATGCTGAGCCGAGGACCGGATGCAATTAAAAAACACATTCAGGATGACGACGCTACAAGCTTCTACATTACAGATGCAGCGGATGATGAGGACATGACACGCATTGCTGATTTTGCACTCGACTGGCCATTAACCACTGGCGCCGATGCGTTACCAGTCTTTCTCGCGCGTGCTTGGCAACAACGCGATCGCGCCGTAAGAACGACAGAGGCAAAAACTCATCTGCCAGCCAGCCCGGGGTATGAAGCTTTTATCGCTGGGAGTTGCGCCGCGGCCACGCTAAGTCAGGTGGCATATTTTGAGCAACGCCACCCTACATTTCGCGTAGATTTGATTGAAGCGGCGGAGCGATCTGATTATGTCGACCACATCCTTTCGTGGGCGGCTGACAACATTGCCAGCGGGCCTATCGGCGTGAGCACTTCTGTCGATCTCGAAGGACTGAAAATAACGCAGAGTAAGCTGGGACGGCAAGGCGCTGCTGATCTAGCCGACCGAATCCTGGGTGAAGTGGCTAGTGGACTACATATCTTAGGTGTCCGAAAATTTGTGGTTGCAGGAGGGGAGACCTCTGGACAGGTCATGAGCGCACTGAATGTAAAACAATTGGCCGTCGCAGGTTTTGATGAGCTTAGCGGGGGATACTGTCATCAAGCGGGAACCAAGCCGACCTCTTTCGTTCTGAAGGCTGGCGCGATACCAAAAGATGATTTTTTCTTCATTGCAATAGAGCGCTTGCGCGAAGCCGACTTGCTCGGCTAAATGGGTGAACATTCCTTCACATTTATTGTTGTGTGATCCACGTAAGCGTACTCTCGCTCGATGTTTTCTCTAGACGGTTACCGACCTGTTGATTTGAGTCCGCGGATCAAGCCGCGAATTCACCGCGTTGACGGCAGCCTTGAAGAAGGCGGCACCGACCCATATGGCACGCCCTGGATTATGCATGAGGGTGTTTTCCCCGGAGACAATTCGCTTTTCACACTCTATGCGGCGCCAGAAGATGATGATACTTATCATCAGGAGCGGTTGACCTCTCATAACGGCGCCCATGTGCAGGGCGGCAAAGGTCACATCAGTCACTGGCCCGGCATGCCCGACGATATGTTAGGCCTCTGGGAAATGCCTCTTGAAACTTTCGTCGGCGAAGCAGCAGTCTGTTATCTGGACGAGCTCAGTCCTCAGCCACTTGAGCATGCGGACGACTATCCTCGAGGCGTCGGTTGGCGCATGCAAAGTGAGAAAGGCGACATCCGCGGGATCGAGATTCTGCCAAAGCACCTGAGCACCGTAAAGGAGGGGGACATTGTCTTAATGTCCAGCCCTTTTGAGGGGTTAGAACAGCCATGGCTGTCAAATGAGACCGCGAAATGGCTGGTGCAAGATCGGAAGATTAAAATGTTGGGCTTCGAGGCAACCGGTGTAGATTGGCAATATAATTTAAAGCTCCAGCCGCCGAACAACTCACCGGTCCGTCGCACGCTGCTCTCCGCCAACGTCCCAATCGCGCATCCACTAGTAAATATCGGATCACTCAGTACTGAACGCGTACTGTATTTCGGCCTGCCGTTTAATTTTGAAAAGTTCGAGGCCAGCTTCATTCGCGCCGTCGCCTTCGAGCCAAAAGAGTCGCACCGATGATAAGCCTCAAGGATCAAAGAATTGTAGATCTGACCTGGCCAATAAGATCCCGCCTCACGCGTCTCGATGGCACTATAGAAGAAGGAACGCGTGACGTTTACGACATGCCGTGGATCGTTGAAGAGACAGTCAATCAGAAAGACAACACCATAGAGCATTTAATTGGAGCGAATGTTCGCACGATATCCGACTGGCCAATCGCTGGAACCAGTGGTCATATGGGTTCGCACATTCAGCTTGGCGTTGGCCATAACGACAACTGGAGCGGCTTACCGGATGGCATGCTGGGCATATGGGACATGCCACTGGACACGTATTACGGAGAAGCTTGCGTCTGCCGCCTGGATAACCTTAAAGGTGAACCGATCCTCCCAGAGCATCTCAGCAACGTCCAGACCGGCGACATAGTCCTCTTAACAAGCCCCTACACCGGTGAGGATCAGCCCACCGTAGTCGAGGAAACAGCCAAATGGCTCGCAGAGGACATGCGGATAAAAATGTTTGGCCCAGGCGTGCCAGGAATCTCCTGGGAAACAAATCACCACACACCGGAGCCCCATAACAGTCCCACGCATAGAGCAATGACTGGCAACAACATCCCCATTGTGTATCCACTTGTGAATATTGAGAAACTCAACTCAGATCGAGTTTTCTTCATGAGTCTGCCGCTCAATGTTGAGCGAATGGAGGGCACGTGGGTTCGAGCAATTGCGATTGAGGACAAGTGTTGACCCAGAAAAATGGGGGAACTTGCTTTAAATTTAGTTGAGGGCTGCGAGGGCAGCTAATAAAGTGAAAGTAGTCATTTTTATAAACCATAAGCAATTGAAGACAATAACAAATCGCCATCCGGGAGGCGGACATGAGAAGAGCACTTTTTTCTGCAGTCGCAACGACACTAGTAGCACCGTTTTCAGGTGCTTTATTGGCACAAGAAAACACTGAAGACTCCTTCGCTCTCGAGGAGGTTATCGTGACAGCGACTCGTCGCTCAGAGAGTCTGATGTCCGTAACACAATCGATTCAGGCGATCTCTGAAGCGCAATTAGAACTGCCTACGTTCAGCGATGTGTCGATGGTAGTTAATCTGATTCCTGGCGCCGTAACATTCGGCAACAAACAGCCGGTAGCGCAATCGGTTCAAATTAGAGGTAGTGGTATCGTCCAATCGAGCGCGTCCGACGCACAGTCCCCGGTGGGCTATTACGTCGACGACATCCCATACGTCGATATCAGCACCCCCAACCCGCCGCCGATCGATACATTTGACCTCGAGCGAATCGAAATCCTGCGGGGACCGCAGGGTACGACCTACGGTCAAGACTCATCGGCAGGTAGCCTCATCATGCGCACCAACCCCGTCGATCTGCAGAACTTCGGGTACAAGGTGCGCGCCAGCTACTCACAAACTGAAGGCTCGCCCGGCTCAGGCTACCAAGTCGGGGCAGTAGTAAACCTGCCGATTGTTGAAGACGTTTTTGGTGTCCGCCTCTCCTACCAACGAAATGACGATCCTGGCTATGGTGAGGTATTTGGTGATCCGGATTTTGATGACCCTCTCGCCAACACTCGGGACACAATTCGCGCCAAAGTATACTGGCAAGTGAGTGACAACCTTAATCTTGAATTAACCCACTCCGAATGGAACACCGAGTACAACATGCTGCCGGGGACCCAGATACTGGATAGCACCGGCGGAAAAATGATTCACAGCCCGATTGAAACTCAGGTCATTTTGGAGCGTTTCCCGGACGGACGGGTTAAGAATGAATTCGAGATTTCCTGGACAACATTCCACGCAGAGATGGATCTCGGTTTCGCCGATCTGAGTTATTCGTTTGGATTCGTCGATACCCCGAAAAAAGAGACGTTTTCAGAGTTTATATTTGACGTCGGCTTGGGCCCGATGAAGAGCGGCGTAGTGTTTAACCAGCCCGCGGAGTCCATGACAAACGAGCTGCGATTGGTGTCGAAGGGCGATAGTAAGTTGCAGTGGCTGGGTGGCCTGTTTTACCTAGATGCGGAGAGTGACTCCGGTGGTACAGTTGATACCCCGGATTTCTTTTTCCGGGAGCGTACCTTCGACCCAATCGAGGCGGAGGCCATGGCGGTGTACGGCGAGGTCGAGTACGCGTTCACCGATGCGTTCAGCGCCTCCCTGGGGATGCGCTACCACGACGAAGACAGAACCAACACTAGCATTTACTCATCCACTTCGTTTTTTCCTGACTTCACTTATTTCTCCGATCCATACTTTGGACCACAAGGGAGTGGCGTGGCGACGACAGTAGAAGAGACCTCTTTCGACCACACGAGCTATCGAATCGGGCTGACGTGGACACCCAGTGATAACGGCATGGTCTACATTACCCAATCAACTGCCAATCGTGCTCCCATCATCCTCACGGCAAACGACCGTATCGCTTTAGCCAACGGCGGCGTAGAGCAAGTGGGTGACGTAGACGCGGCAGAGCTCTCTAACTTTGAGTTGGGTACCAAATGGACACTAGCCGACGGCCGCCTGCAGGTGGAGGCTGCATATGTAATCGGCGACTGGCAAGACATTCCCTTGTGGGCACAGGTTATGGTGCCAGGAAACCCCGTATCGATGCCGATTGGCGGAACAGATGCCGATGTAACGTCGACGGAGTTGGCGCTAACCTGGGCAATCAGTGACAGCTTGCAAATTGATTACGCCTACGCGTACACCGATACAGAGGTGACCGCAATACCAGACCCCGGTACGGTTTCGAACTACCCAGGCGCCATCAAAGTGGGAGGTAGCCTCTACAACTACTCTCCAGAGACGCACAATATCGGCGTTAATTGGAATCGTGAAAACGTAGTAAGTGGCTGGGACATGTACCTATCCGCAAACTATGTTTCGCGAGACAGGGTCGATGGCATCAACCCCTTCAGGGCACCGGAGGCTTATGTGCCTGCAAGCGCCCGGTACCAAAATCTGATGCTTAACCTCGGAGTTACGAAAGGCCCTTGGGACATCGTATTCTCTGTCAGAAATGCTGGTGGCCATGATGGCCAGTACTTACCACGAACGTCGCTGGGTGGCTCAGATGCACAGCTCTTTGGTCTGATTCAGCAGCCGACCACCTACACGCTCCAAGTTAGCTACGACGGTATGCCATAACGAAACGAGCTGAGGCGTGTAAAAAGGCGGCCATAAGGCCGCCTTTTTTATGAAAATTTGCGGGCGGGCTACTCTTCTTCGTGGATTACCACTGTCCCGGCGTCTCCATCAATAGAAATTGTTTGGCCGTGCTTAATCCGCTGCGTTCCGTTGCCGACACCCAGCACCGCCGGAATACCATACTCACGAGCCACTATAGAACCGTGGGCGAGAATGCTGCCGACATCGGTCACTAAACCCACAGCATTTGCAAATAATTGGGTCCACGCAGGTGTCGTCAGTGGGCTTACAAGGATGCTACCTGGCACCATATTGTCAAAGTCAGAGGGCCCTAAAACGACACTGGCTTTGGCTGTCACCGTTCCGGAGCTGACGGGAAAGCCACGCATCGTATCGCTGTCCGCGTCGTTCTTAATTTGGGTCTCTTTAAAAGACACTGCATCGAGCTCGCTTACCTCAGGCGGCAGTGTGCCCGGCGGGTGGTGACGCTTGCGTGCCTCGCGCAATTCTCTGCGCTCGGCAGCGAGCGCCGCGAAGTCCATATTGGTATCGCTGTTACCATAAGCGTGCACTGCGACCTGCAGTTCATCACCCGTTAAAAAGAAAACATCATCGCTCTGGTGAAATATTCTTGCCTCAACCAGACGATTTCCTAACTCGAACGCCATTGGCCGCAATATTGACCAAGTGTATCCGAAGCGAAATGCAACCTCTTCACGGATATAGTTGTACTTGAACGCCAGCCACCAACGAAAGCGGAACTGCCAGTACTGCAAACCCGTCAGTAGCTCCGATATCTCGGATAACTTCTGCTCACGAATAGCCTTAGTTTTCTTTGTCTGATTGTCCGGATGGTAGTTAGGGTCACGAACCATCCCCTTTAATGACGCAAACAGCGCGGAGGGGTCCTCAATTTGCGTGGGTTCAATGAAGTCCATGCTGTAGCCCTGATGACCATACTTGCCTAGGTAATCTTTTAACGCGGAAAGCACCTCAGCACCTTTTTCATGCTCATACAGGGCTCGAAATAAAAATGGGGAAGGCACCACTAAAACGGTATAAGTGAGTTCCTCGTCCGCCCGAACCAATTTGGCAATTTCGAAGAGGTCGGCATTCGCCTGCATGGCTTTAGATTCTATGCCCGTCAGAAACTGACCACTAATGAAATTGTGGTCAGGCAGTGTCTCTCTCAGAAAAGTTTGAAACTGATCATCAGTTGATTTTGCGACGCCAAAGGTGTGACTGGAGTCGTCAGTCCAGTATCTCCCCTCTTCTATCGCCATATCACAGATCGCATCGTAGAGCTCTTGAGCCGAGGCGCTCTTGTAATCCATAGCTCGATATTTTTCGGCGACACCCTCTAATCTAGGCTTCGTGTAATCAAACCACTTCTGAAGCACTGCGTCATTTTGCTCTGTGCGATTGAACGCAATAAAGGTGGGGTTCTCACTTTCTGGAATGGTGATCAATGCATCTATGTTTTGCGTTGTCTGCTCGGCATACCATTCTTCAAACATAGCTCGATCCGCCTCGTTAAGGCTCTCTCGGAATGGTTGGATATCGGCCACAGCCGCAGTGCGCGCGTCTTTCTTCCGCTGCATCAGCTCTTTTTCAAACGCTTGAAACTCAGCCGCCTCAATTTCTTCCTCGGTCACAGGCACGGCACCTTCATTCCGTTTCTTTCGCGCATCCATGTCCTTCACGATGTTGGGCCAGTCGAAGCGTTGATAACCGTATCCATTCACAGTCACAAACATGGGGCCGCCACCCACCATGCTTATAGCCTTCTTCGGGTTCTCTCTCCGCGGCGCCTCGAGGCCCTGAGTCAAGTACAGATCCTCAAACAACGGGCACAAAGGATCTGGCATGTTCTCAACAATTTGGCGCCGGCTCACGTTTTGCGCTGGCGGTGCAGGTGTCCAGTCGGGTTCAATGGGCTGGGCGGGAAGGTTGGTGATTGGTCTTGATTGCAGCAGGCGCAATCTGCCGTCGCGGAATGCCCACTCAATGTCCTGAGGCTGCCCACCATAAAGCGACTCTACTCTAGCGGCAGTCTCGCTGAGCTCTAGCAACATCGGATCCGACAGGGAGGAAGCAGTACGATCACTCTCAGCAGCGTCTTCCATCCGGATGCCCTGGGTATCGTCACAGACGATTTGTTGTTCCTTAGGACCAAGCACAGTCTCTTTTAACGACATGTCGGTGCGATCAATGATGAATGTGTCGGGCGTCACTTGGCCGCCGACCACCGCTTCGCCAAGTCCAAAACTAGCATTAACGATCATTTCTGATCTCTCGCCCGTTGCGGGGTTAGCGGTGAACAGAATGCCGGACACATCCGATGGAATCATAATCTGCACCACCACGGCCATCGCCACGACGCCCTGATCGATCCCATTTTGATGCCGATAACTGATCGCTTGGGCCGTCCACAATGAAGCCCAACACTTTTGCACGGCCTCCACAACCTCTGCCCCACCACGGACGTTCAGAAAAGTTTCTTGTTGGCCAGCAAAGGAAAAGTCAGGCAAATCCTCTGCATTTGCAGAGGAGCGAACCGCGACCGGAATCTGCAGTTGATCCAGATTGGCATACGCCGCCTTGATATCGGCTGACATCGCATCGCCCATACACCCGCTCATAATTAAAGCTCGAATTTTTTCGGCACAACCGTCGAACGCTGGGTAGCCGTCACGCAACTCGGGCTGCGCGGATTCGAGTATCTGCGACTGCAAGTCATTTTCAGCAATGAATGCGCGATAGGTATCTGCAGTGACTAAAAATCCGCCCGGCACATCGAAGCCAGCGTTTGTCATGCGAGCTAATGATCGGCCCTTGCCTCCTACTAGCTCTAAGGAATCTTTAGTCGTATTGATTGGTTCTATAAACATCGCGGAGAGATTACTCCCAAAATCGATCTATTTTATTCCACGCCCGCACCGGGATAGCTTCACCGGTAATCATGTCGGCGGCTGGCGAGGCTAAGTAGCGACACAGAGCGGCCACATCTTCGGGGCCTGGCGCCCTTGACAGCCTTGGCGTCGGGTTTCCATCCCCATCGATCTCTGGCGGTGTCACGCCGTAAGCGATCATCGCCGGTGTTGCGACAAGCCCAGGAACGACAGCATTGACGCAAATGTTGTGCTCGGCCCACATATACGCCAAGTTATTGGTCAGACTCAAAACCCCCGCCTTCGCAGCGGAATAGTGAATCATGCCTGGGTTTCCCTTCGTGCCTGCGGTCGATGAGACATTAATGATCTTGCCGGACTGCTGTCGGATCATCTGTCGACCTGCCGCCAAACACCCATTGAAAACGCCGGTCAGATTTATATCGATTTGACTGACCCATTCTTCGTGAGTTACCTCTTCCGGTTTTTTGGGGTGCGTTCCACTAGCCGCATTGTTAATCATTACGTCGACCCGACCGAAATGATCGACGCTACGGGCGATAAGGCTATCGACCGAGGAAGGGTCCCTGATGTCAGTTGGCACTATCAACGCTTCTTCGCCTTCAACCTCCTCCGCCACGGCTTTTAGAGACTGTTCGGTTCGGCCAGCTAATACCACTCGAGCTCCAGCGATCGCAAATTCCCTGGACAAGACACTACCGATGCCGCCCGCGGCACCAGTAATTACGGCGACTGTGTCGTTGAGATCGAAGCGGGCCATCTATGGCTCTGAGAAAAATCGTATTCCCAATTATGCATTTAATCATCCATTCGAGCATCGCACAGAGTTGGACACCGGGCCGAATCCCACCCAAAACAGTAAAATGGGTGACAGTTGCCGACGGTTCACCACCGATAGTTTATTCATTGGCTAAAAGACGTCACTCTGCTGTGAATAAAAGGAGACCAGAGCCTTGAGTTCCTACTCGGAATTGCACCGACCACAATTCCACTTTTCGGCGAAGAAGAACTGGATTAACGACCCTAACGGGCTCGTCTACCACGACGGTGTCTGGCATCTGTTCTTCCAGCACAATATTGAAGCTCCGACCTGGGGCCCGATGTGGTGGGGGCATGCAGTGAGCAATGATCTCCTGCACTGGCGGCAGTTGGACCACGCACTGCACCCAGATGAAATGGGGAGTATGTTTTCAGGTTCCGCGGTGATAGATCACAGCAATGCTGCAGGTTTTGGGAAGGACGCTATGCTGCTTTTTTATACAGCGGCGGGTAGTCATGCGACGCCAGCGCGACCATTTGTACAATGTCTCGCATTTAGTGTTGACGGCGGGCAAACTTTTACCAAGTACGAGCACAATCCGATTGTAGATTGGATGCAGGCAGACAACAGAGATCCCAAGGTAGTGTGGGACGCGGCCTCGCAAAAATGGGTTATGGCCCTGTACCTAGAAGACGAGCGTTACTGCTTATTAAGCTCGTCTGACCTCAAAGCGTGGTCTCATTTACAAGACATAGTCCTACCAGGAACATACGAGTGCCCTGATTTTTTCCCATTGGTTGACGAGGACGGTGTTAATCGCTGGGTCTTCTCCGGCGCAGGCAGCGGCTATCTGATCGGCCAGTTCGATGGGAATAAATTCGTTGCAGAGACAGAGCTGAGTCACTACGACGGGGGCCCGAATAATTATGCAGCACAAACATGGAGCAATGCGCCAGACGGGCGGTGCATACAAATCTCATGGATGGCGGGAGGCTTGTATCCAGAAATGCCATTTAACCAGCAATTGTCTATACCAGTCGAACTGTGCTTGCTTGGCACAGGGTCCAACGCTCGGCTTGCTCGTCGACCAGTTTCAGAGCTGAGTGAACTCCGCGGCAGGAAAATTAAAGTTGACCAACAAGTGATCGCCAACGGCTCACCATTTTCAGTAAAAACCGATAGCAGGCTTCTCGACATCTCCTTCAAAATTGCGAGGAATACCACCAAAGGCCTGTATCTGCTGATACGTGGCCAGTTCCTCGCGTTCGATTGGGCAGAGAGCACCATGACGATGACACCCAGTGGCACCGTTAAGATGGTCGGTGATAAGCCGCCGGTGAAGATTCCAGATGCGCCCTCGCTGTTAGTCCGCATTCTCGTTGACGTAACCTCCGTGGAGGTGTTTTTAAATGACGGTGAGATTTCCGCTTCGTATTGCTTTCTTCCCGGGGGCTACGAGAATGCAATAGAGATGCACACCTACAGTGGTCCGCAGGTCATTGAGAACTTTGAGATGCATGAATTGAAATCTGTCTGGGCAGAATAAGTAGATGGCATTATGAAAACTTTGATTATCAGCGATATCCATGGCAACGCCGATGCTCTGCGAGCAGTGGTCGACGCCGAG
>Ga0163109_10003093_pt1 | contig 12765 bp, 11 predicted proteins | sample CRUFie1St13metaG_FD_108704 | JGI IMG/M metagenome (GOLD analysis project Ga0163109, IMG submission 108704) | Marine microbial communities from the Costa Rica Dome - CRUD Field 142mm St13 metaG | ecosystem: Environmental > Aquatic > Marine > Oceanic > Photic zone | place: Costa Rica: the Eastern... | reverse complement strand
TCGGTATTTCGCGTATCGACAATAATCAGGCCTTCTAAAGAATTGTTAAAACTGGAGTGAATATTGAAACAGACAAGTTTCCCATTCAAAGACAGATAGTGTCGCAGGAGTACTGGGACCGCTTTACCGGGGTCGCAGCGACCGATCAGCTTGCTCAAAATTTTCACGTTAGCCAACTCCGCAAGCATGTCATCTGTCCAGACCCGGTTCGTGACTTCCAATGGGTTAATCGGTTCGACCAGCTGAGCAAATTCCTTTGCCCCGAAGTTGGCAAGCATCGTGTCTGCTATAAGACTTCGGGCAAGGTCGCTGTATTCTCTCGAGATACTCACCGAACCAAACAAAGTGTGATACCTGGGCATTTTAACAAGCACCTGCCCAATTCCCCGCCAGAGAAGATTCAGAGAAATCGGCCGGCGCTGATAGTCAGGGTGTAAAAAAGAGCGGCCCATTTCAATCGCGGAGCCCAGTTGCCGGATAAAAGCTTCATCATACTTATAGAGCGAGCGGCTATACAGCCCTTCAACTCCATAAGCAGCAACGATCTCGTCAACCAGACCAACCCGATAGGCTCCTGCGATACGGCACTCCGTTTTATCCCACAAAAAGAGATGTCGATAATGTGGATCAAACTCATCGGAATCCTGAGAAAGACCAGTTCCCTCTCCCACTGCACGAAACGTCTTCTCCCTAGCAATGGCGATCTGCTCCATAACCGGCCCAAGCCGATCATAAGGCGCGAAATACACATCAAATTCGTCATGCTCGACAACCCGAAAGTCATTCATCTTTGCGACCGCCCGCCGTAATTCCTCGGAGCTTTGTTCATGACTTAATTCCGAAAGCGTCTCCGGCTCGGCCGGCTTGGACAGGTCTCCCGATCTCTGCAGCGCATCTGTGGCGACACGAAGATACTGCGTCACTGCCACCGGATTCTGCAGCAATCTCAACTCCTGCGAGGGGATCGGGCGCCCGATCGTCAAGGGCAGTGTGAAGCCCTGTTTATTCGCCAGCTGCCGCGGTAGCAGAAGGGTGCGAAGGCGCGGATGCACCAGGCCGGCTCCATAGAAGTAGTTGCTGTTCCTGCCTCCGACATAGACCGGCATACAAGAACACTTGTATTTTTTCAGCAGCTGTCCGGCCAGACGGTTCCATTCCCGATCCTGAATGCGGCGGTGGCTCAATTCATACGCCGACACCATTCCTGCCGGAAACAACAGGATCGCACCGTCATTCTTCAGGTGCTTGTGAACCTGCTTGATACCGCCGACATTGCCCGCCGCCGCATTACTGGACAAAACATTCACGCCGATAAATATCGGCGCCAGTTCGGGGATCAGGCGCAACAACTCATTCGTCAGCACCCGCAGATCGGGCCGGTACTGGCCTATCACCTTGGCAATTGCCATTCCTTCAAGCCCGCCCAGCGGATGGTTGGCAACGATCAGCACGGGCCCAGTCTTCGGGATCTCCTCCAACAGCTCCTCTTCATGGATCGCGATATCGATACCCAACGCATCGAGCGCATGATCGAGAAATTCGAAGGGATCGCAGTCTGGCGGGCGACCATCGTAGACCCTCGCCAGAGGCTTGAGACCCAGCAGGCTTTCAAGCGCTGAAGCGACAATTCTAGGCTTAAGAGGTAATCGACATGGATTGGTCATTATCCGGGTATTGTTCTAACAGATTCGATTCGTGTCGCCAGGCGCTATACAGCGCGCTCAAGCCGGGAGGTCGATGCCCCACGCGGCGGCTCCCAGTTTAAACAGCGTGAGATATTGCTGCAACAGTGCCCGCGCCGCTTCCCGGAGACTCGCATTCCGATCCCAGATGTGAATCGATACCGAGTTGGCTACGTTGATTTCTATGATTTCAAAATCTGATCCGGCCCGCAAAGAATCCAAACCGCGGAATTTCACATCCAGCCTGCCGTAGTGCATTCCCTGTATATCAGCAAAGATGGCATCCAGTGCCCCGGTGAGCGGCTGACTGATAAGATCAGGCGCATTTCTGAATACTGCCCCTTTGGAGTGACTGGCCGAGAACACCAGTCGATAGGGTTCGTCCCGGGGCATCACGTTTTCCCAGTTCCGCGAATGCCGGCGGCGATAAAGATGCAACAACTGTCCGGCACGGGGATCAGCGGCAACCAGTTCACCCAGTGTGCCCTGACCATCTCCCGTCACGAATGGTGTGTATTTCAAAGCCAGCGAGGTGATGCGACCGTGCTTCTCACCGGGAACTCTGACCTAGAATATTCCCGCCTCGGCCTCCCACTGACTGAGCTGCTGAAACTGCAGTTATGCTCCGGCCGGATAGGAAGCAAGACACGCTTCCAGCTCAGCTTGCGCCTCAAGAAGCTTGACACCGGCACCACGACAACCGATGTTGGGTTCCACGACTAAGGGGGATCTGAGGTCTGAATCGGCCAGACGCGGCGCGAGAATCTCAGCCTGCTCGCGTTCGGAAATCACTGAGACGGTGTAGGTAATCCACGGCAAAATCCACTGTCTGTCAGTCTCATCGGCCGCGTCGAATGCATCAGTCTTCGCCACTCTCACCATTCCTGAAAGAGAAATTGCAGGGTTTGCGATCAACGGCAGGCTCAGACTTCGACAGCAAACTAACAGCAGCAATCACTGCAAAGCAACCGGAAAATATATAGCCCACGCTGGCCAGAACTCAAAAAATGAGGTCGGGCGACCTCTGAGAACCAGCGGCGGCATACCTTGGGGACATGGGCAATCGCTTGTCTGACGCTCCGTACGCATCAGGTTATAACCGCACCGTCAACTCAAGTATCTACATTCCGGGCCGTTAATTTGCAGACTGCGGCTATAAATTATCGGCAAATCTTTGACTATAGCGTTGACCCACCACTGACGGCGACTGGTCAATACTTTGCAGCCACTGTTATGATGGGCTGGCCGGAGCCGTGGCGCGATGCGGTCAAAGAGGAATCCGCAATGATAGGCAAGATACTGCTCACCCTAGCTGTCATAGCCGTTGCCTACCTGATGGTGCGCCGAGATTCCGAATCAAAGCTTGACACAGCAAAGTCCGCCCCCGTAAAAATTGCTGCGAGCGGTCAAAAAAAATCACCTGTCCCCACGCTGCACGACGACCTGCGAACTGCATCCTATCTGTTTTTATTTTTCATGGTGGTGGTGGGTGCTGCCCTGTATTACTACCGATGGCAGGATGACCACCAACTGATTACGGTAAGACTATTCAGCGCTGACCAGGCAGTTCCAGCCAGCTATGAAGTTTATAAGTATCAGCTGGCCGAACGCTCCTTCACTACTGTCGACGGGAGGGTCATCACGGTAGCCGGCTCTGACCGGATGGAGGTCATCGGGCTGCATGATTGACAAACAAGCCGGCGACGCTGAGACCATTGGCGGTGGTTTCAAGGCCATTAACTATGTAATGTCTATTGCGCGCCAAGTGGGTGCCCGCAAACTCAGCGCCAGCGTTCGCTCAAAGAACGCCTGCAAGGCCTGCGCTTTTGGCACCGGAGGCCAGCGCGGCGGCCTCCACAACGAGCACAGCAATCGGATTGAAATCTGCAATAAAAACATTCAGGCGCAACTGAGCGATCATCGCGCGCCCATTCCGCCACAAATCTTTCAGCAAAACAGCCTAGCGGAACTGCGCCAGCTTAGCGGCAAACAGCTCGAAGCGCTCGGACGTCTTTCACATCCGCTGTACAAGGCGCCCGGAGCCGACCGGTACGAGCTGATAGACTACGACAGGGCACTCCAGCTGGCCGGCCAGAAAATGCGCGCGACGCACCCAGACCGCAGCTTCTTTTACGGCTCCGGGCGCTCCTCCAACGAAGCCGCATTTCTTCTTCAGCTCTTTGCGCGTGTTTATGGCTGCAATCACATCAACAGTTGCTCCTATTACTGTCATCAGGCCTCAGGGATCGGACTAAGCGCCACAGTGGGTACCGGCACAGCGACCATCCACTATGCCGACCTTCACGCCGCCGACACCATTTTCGTGTTTGGTGCTAACCCTGCCTCCAACCATCCACGCTTTGTCAAAGTACTGCTCGAATGTCGACAGCGAGGGGGCAAGGTCATTGTCATCAATCCGGCTCGCGAAGCCGGTCTTGTCCGTTTTGCCTCTCCGGCCAACTTCCGTTCCATGATCGCCGGCGGAGGCGAGGTTGCCTCCCACTATGTCCAGCCTCATGTGGGTGGCGATGTCGCCTTTATCGTCGGGGTTGCCAAATGCCTGCTGGACAACAATGGCGCTGACCACCTGTTCATCAAGCAGCACACCGAAGGCTTCGAGGCCTACCGTGACTTCGTCGCACAAACCCAGTGGCAGGATATCGTGCGGGAGTCAGGCGTCGATCAAGAAACGATCGTTGAGATCAGTGAGATCTATCAGGAGTCTCAGGCAACCGTGATGGCATGGGGCATGGGTCTGACGCACCACTACAACGGTTCAGAGAATATTGAGGCGGTTATTGCGCTTGCTCTGCTCAGGGGCATGATCGGGGGTCCGGGCAAGGGCTTACTTCCGCTGCGCGGCCATTCGAACGTACAGGGTGTCAGTACCGTCGGCCTGACCCCTGCAATCAAAAGTCAGGTAATGATGGCACTTGAGCGGGAGCTCGACATTGCGCTTCCTTCGGGAAAAGGCATGGATACTTTGGCCTGCGTGCAGGCAGCAGCGGCCGGACAAATTGACTTTGCTCTGCTGCTCGGAGGTAACCTTTATTCTGCTAATCCAGACTCGCGTTTTTCGGCGGAGGCGCTGGATGGAATCCCGTTCAAAGTCATGCTGAACTCCACACTAAACGAAACCCACCTCAATGGCGTTGAAGGCGAAAATCTGATCCTGCCTGTGCGGGTGAGGGACGAAGAAAAGCAGGCCACGACACAGGAAAGCATGTTTAATTTCGTTCGGCTAAGCGATGGCGGATTCGATCGTCTGCCTGCCCTGCAGTCCGAAGTGGAACTGATAGCCGGCCTCGCTGAACAGGTGATATCAGCCAGTACTTTAAAGTTTGCTGAATTCAGAAAACATCGGAATATCCGTCAGATCATCGCGAAAGTGATACCCGGTCTTGAAGATCTGGGGCGCATCGACGACAGCAAAGCAGAGTTCCACATCAAGGGTCGGCACCTCGAAACACCGCGCTTCCCGACTGAGTCACAAAAGGCGCACTTTCGTGTGCCGAAGACCACCAGCTGGCACATACGTTTCGCTGCAGGCACCCTGCTCTCAGAATTCATCCTGACCAGCGTCAGAAGTGAAGGACAGTTCAACACCATTATTTACAGTGACGAAGACAGCTACCGCCTTCAGTCTGACCGGCGGGCTCTCTTCATGCATCCGGACGATCTCGGCCAATTAGGCCTTGAAGACGGCGCTCTGGTCGACGTACACAACGACACCGGCATCATGCCCGCCCTACGGGCCACCCGATACGACATCAGACAGGGTTCGGTGATGACATATTTCCCGGAAGCCAACGTGCTAATTCCTCAGGACACTGACCCACGCAGCAGAACGCCGGGTTTCAAAAGTGTTTTGGTGAACGTCGAGCCTCATCAGCCAGAGAAGTCAAGCTCAGAGTATCTTCTTTAGTAGGCTGACCGGTATTGCACGTCGCATTAACAGGGGTACCGCAAGGGGGCCGAGAACAGGCTCACTAACGGCGAGATTTATCCTTTGAACGCAAGCTAAATTTACCTGCAGCAACCTATTCCGCTATGCTTCTACGCTTAACGCCTTCTTATCATGCAGAATTCCGAATAATCATTTCAGACACATGAGCCGTTTTACTGCTTTATTCCCGCTGTGGGCCATTCTGCTTTCCGGCGCGGCCTTCTTTTTCAGTGAACCCTTCTCATCCCTGGCCTCCTTAATTATCCCGCTGCTCGCCGGGGTGATGTTCACCATGGGTCTCACCCTGAAAACGACGGATTTTAAGCGCATCTTCCAAGACCCACGACCAATTCTCGTGGGTGTTTTGTTGCAATTCATACTGATGCCGCTGCTAGCCGTCGTGCTCGCGAAGATGTTCGGGCTTTCCACTCAGCTCACCGCCGGACTGGTGTTAGTAGGCTGCTGCGCTGGCGGCACCGCCTCTAATGTGATCAGCTATCTGGCTCGTGCCGACCTGGCCTTATCGATCAGCATGACGATTTGTTCGACCCTGGTCAGTGTCGTTGCGACTCCACTGCTGACGGGTTTCTATCTTTCCACCACAATAAACGTCGACACCGTGGGAATGCTTGTCAGCATCATACAAATTGTCCTGATCCCGGTACTGGCTGGCGCCACGCTCAGCCACCTCTTTCCTGAACTTATCCGGCCTCTGACTCCCGTGTTGCCAGCACTGTCTATTCTGATCATTCTCAGCATCATTGCCATCGTGGTTGCGCTCAACAGTGGCAGTCTACTGGAAGTTGGTGCCACGGCACTGGTGGCGGTGGTGCTACACAACCTGGGCGGCTTCTGCGGCGGATTTTATCTGAGTCGACTCCTCGGTTTTGATACCCGTCAAAGCCACACCATTGCGATCGAAGTCGGTATGCAGAACTCTGGCCTGGGCGTCGCACTGGCTCTAGAATTTTTCTCAACCACAGCAGCCCTGCCCGGCGCGCTGTTCAGCGTGTGGCACAATATCAGCGGCTCGCTGCTTGCCTCTCAGTGGAGCCGCAAGCGGGAATCGCTGGATTATCTGCTCCAGGACGAAATGCTCAGACACGACGAGTAGCTGACTTCAAACTGCACCGGCGACCTGCGGGAGACACCCGAGGCTGAGAAAGAGCGGTCATACCGCGCCGTCTCGATTGGCCCGACTTTGCGCGAAATCCGGCGTCCTGCCCGCTGGGCAGAAGAGCGCTGGGCTATCTGCGCAACTGACGGCTCAACTGATTCGTCAATCCTCCTCGCACCGCAGCAGTGCATCCCATCGGCCGGTTACCGCCAAGTGCCACAATAATGTGCAGCAATTCAGGTTGTCACGGTAGGTCTTTGCTCTGGGGCATGATAAAGTTTTAGTCAGAAGTGTGTTTCGTGGGCGGAGGCGAAATAGTCGCTCATCCGACCCGTTTTTTTTGCACCAGAAGCGGGCGCACAGCACGGTCGCTGCACTTCTAAGCAGTATTATTCAGGAGAAACCAATGAAACTGATCACCGCAATTATCAAACCCTTCAAAGCAGACGATGTGCGTGAAGCACTCTCAGCGCTGGGTATCAGTGGTATGACTCTGACCGAAGTAAAAGGCTTTGGTCGACAAAAAGGGCATACCGAACTTTATCGCGGAGCAGAATACGTGATCGATTTCCTGCCCAAAGCCAAACTCGAGATTGCAGTTGCCAACGACCTGGTTGAACAGGTCGTCGATGCCATCTGCAAGGCTGCAGGAACGGGCAAAATTGGAGACGGCAAAATTTTTGTTGCTGATCTCGATCAGGTCATCCGAATCAGGACAGGAGAGACGGGCAATGACGCCCTCTAAGGAATAAGACTCATTATGCGAACACGTAAAACTGCCTGCCACTTTTTTATTGCACTAGCCGCCATGCTGCTTCCCTCATTGGCACTTGCTCAGGATGATCTTAATGGCGCCAATACTGCATGGATATTGACGTCCACTGCGCTGGTTCTGTTCATGACCCTTCCTGGTCTCTCGCTGTTCTATGGTGGCCTGGTCCGAACCAAGAACGTTCTGTCCGTTCTGATGCAGTGTTTTTCGATTGCGGTGGTGATCTCTATCCTCTGGCTTTTGGTCGGCTACAGCATAGCTTTCGGCCCATCAGAGTCTGCCTACTGGGGCGGCCTCAGCCGTGCGTTGTTTGCCGGCATCGACCTGGACTCTATGTCCGGAGACATTCCGGAAACGGTCTTCGCTGCCTTTCAAATGACCTTCGCGATCATCACACCGGCGCTGATCGTTGGCGCTTTCGTGGAACGCATCAAGTTTTCTGCCATGCTGCTGTTCTGCACACTCTGGACTCTGTTCGTCTACTTTCCTGTGGCCAACTGGGTTTGGGGAGGAGGCTGGCTTGGCCAGATGGGCCTGATTGATTTTGCAGGCGGCACCGTGGTTCACGTCACGGCCGGCGTTGCAGCCCTGGTAACTGCAATGATACTGGGCCCGAGGAAAGGCTTTCTATCAGCAGCCACCTTGCCCCACAACCTGACAATGAGTTTTACCGGCGCCGCCATGCTATGGGTTGGCTGGTTCGGCTTTAATGCTGGCTCCGCACTTGCAGCAGACGGGGCGGCAGGCATGGCACTGTTTGTGACCCATATCTCGGCCTCGGTCGGCGCACTGACCTGGATCGCCATTGAATGGCTCAAGTATGGGAAACCCAGCGGACTGGGAGCGATCACCGGCATGGTCGCCGGACTGGCCACCATTACCCCCGCTTCCGGCAGCGTCGGCCCAGCAGGTGCATTACTGGTCGGATTGAGCGGTGGCGTGATCTGCTACTACGCCACGGCCTATCTCAAACAGGGTTTGAAGATCGACGACTCTTTAGATGTCTTTCCTGTGCACGGCGTGGGCGGGATCGTCGGCACCTTCCTGGCGGGCATTTTGGTATCAGCCGATCTCGGCATCTTTTCCGGCAACGGCCTGGCAGAGGGAGCAACCATTGGCTCGCAAGTCGGGGTTCAGGTTACGGGAATTATCGCTACCGGCGTATACACCGCCCTTCTGACGGTTGTATTACTCAAGGTCGTGGCCGCGCTAACAGGGGGGCTGCGCGTTGATGAAGAGCAGGAGCAACAGGGTCTGGACATCAGTGATCATGATGAAAAAGGCTATTCCATGTGACTGTGAATATAACCCGATCAAAACGGCCGCCACTGCGGTCGTTTTTGGTTTTGCGGTCAGCAACAATCACCCGCTTTTTCGTAAAGTCGTAATTGCATACACCAGCTTATTGCCATCAAGATCTAAAAAATGCGTCGCCACCAGACAGGTCGTGCGACCGTCATTGATAAGCTCACCGCGCAATTTGAATGTCGGGCCCAAGACCGGTGCGAAATAGTCTATGCGCATATTAACGGTCGCAGACCACTTGACCGCATTCTCGTCATCAAACAGCGTTCGGCAGGTATAAATGGAGATCATATCCACGTACGTGCCGGTAAAGCCTCCGAAGAGCTGATTACGTGGATTCAGCAAATGCTCTGGAAGATGCGCCTCGACCTCTATCAGCCCGCGCTCTTCAGCCAGTATCTTCCAACGAGTCGACTCAACCAGATCGCCCGCATTGTGACCAGGCTTTAAAAAAATCGGCCGTTCGTGTTTTCCCTTCATGTGAGTTTTTTCCCGTCTTTCCATTTTCGAGTGCAAACTGACACCTGATATCTAGTGCGAGACCTACCGACGCTGGTCCAGCAGCTGATACATTCTTCTGACGGCTCTGGGATCAATCCCTACCTCACTAATTTGTGGGAAACCAGCACTGTGGTTTGTCATATCAATTTGCAAAGCCGCTTCTCCCCAGCTGACTCCCTCTCGATAAAATCGACCGGTCTCGAGCCAGAGGTCACGGAGGAAGGCTTGAAGCTTATCGATCGGCTCCTTTGATTCCATGATTGGTCCGTGCCCTGGAAGCCAGTAATCAAATTCAAGACTCTTTAGACCTTCCAAACTATCTGGCCATTCATCTACATGCCCATCGCCCATATATGGCAGCCCGGGGAGCATCATGTCTCCAGTGAACGCGACCTTCTCTTCCGGCAGGAAAACCACTACATCACCACCAGTATGCGCACGCCCAAAATGCAGCAGCTGGATTTCTCTGCTGCCACCATCGACTGACTGGAATAACGTCATCTTATCCGTCAGAGTGATATTCGGTGGCGTCGGTTGCACCTCCGCGATTGCTACAAGATACTCACGCTGCACTCTCAATCGCTCCTGCAGACGGCTCCGGCGCTCTGAGTTAGTTTCCGCCGCGGCCAGTCGCTCCAGATTAGCTACGGTCAAGGCAACTGGCTCTGAAAAACTTCGGAAGGTAGTCTCTTCGAGCACATCACCCGCCTCACCATTAAGTTTTTGCCGCGTATATTCATGACCAATGATTTCGATTCCGGCGGGAAAAGCCTGGTTACCATGCGCATGGTCAAAATGGTAATGGCTGTTCACCAGATAGCGTACCGGTTTATCCGTAAGTGCCGGGAGCGCATCAAGCAAAGCACGCGCAGCCGTCGGCGTCACATGAGAATCAACCACGAGTGTATCGTTCTGCCCGACCAGCACCATCACATTACTCATGGTGTAAACAGATCCATTGCCCGTACCGAGCCAGACGCCGTCCTGTGCTTCCACGAATCGATGCGTCGGGGTATTAATCACCCTCGGCTGCGCATTCAGCGTCGAAATGAACACTGTCGTCAAAATAAATAGGGTGAATCGGGTCAGTGACCACTGTGTCTGTCTCATAGCAGGAATCCTTCTGAGTTTGATACGCAAGCTGTGTCGGGGTGGTAGGCAGCATCTACGGTCTATACTTAACCGATTGACACGGCGAGCAAGCTATCCCATCGGATTTGCGCTGTAAAGCCCGCACAAGTCGGGCGGCAGTTAGGCTCAAGTTATGCCTACTGCTGGCGAAACACACTATCGTTGTTAGCCAATTTCGCTATCCCCACCCACTGCTAAGAAGACCAATTCTTTAACCAATTGTTCTTTATCGTTTTTTATATCTTGCGCGGTAGTTGCTTGACCAGCAGGACAGGACACTTGAGGTAAACCAAAATGAAAAGATTACACTCCCCTTCTCGATTGATCACTCCGGTCGCTCTGCTGATCGGTCTGGTTTGTTACGTTTTCACTGCATCGGCCGATGCGCATGAAGAAGATATCAGCCGGGTTAACCGAAGCATCTCAATAGCAGCCGGGTGAACTGTCGGAGACGTTTCCACCGCCAATGGTGGCACCAGACTGTCCGAAGCGGCTATTGCCGGCTAAGTGCGTGCCGTAAATGGCTCAATTGATCTCGGCGCCCGTGCACGCGTGGATATCGCCGAAACTGAAAACGGCGGCATCGGATTTGGCGAAGAAGTTATCGTAAGCGGCGTTGTCTAAACCGTTAACGGAAATATCGCTGTGGACGCCGGCTCTGAAATCGAGCGCAACATTGAAATCAGCAATGGAGAAATCCTTCTCGAGAATTCCCGGATCAGGAGAGATCTGGAAACGGCAAACGGTGATATTACTTTGCTGCAAGGCGTCACGGTCGAGGGAGATATCATCATTAATGATCTGCGGGGCTGGTAGAGCGAATTCTTTTCCGGGAAAAACTTTCCTCTTCAGCTAGTCATCGATGAAAAATCTTCAGTCAAGGGGAGCATTCACCTTATGTAGGGAAGTAGAACTGCACATTGACCTGGCAGCAGATGTCGGCGAACTGATCGCGCACTCCTGAGCTTGCTCGGGCTACGCAGCGAGCGGCGACATATAAAAGCCGGCCCCTTTATCTCGGGGCCAGCTTTTGGCCAAGCCTTTCAGACTATTCCTTGCGTTCGTAGTGACCCATCAGCATGCCCGTAGCTAGCACGTGGCCTTCCATCGCATCAAGCAATTCAGCCTTACCGCGTCCAGGCTCAAGATTCAAGGCGTCATCCAGTGCATATACGCGGAAATGATAAGCATGAAGCTGGCCGTTTGCGGGCGGGCGCGGACCAAAATAGCCGGGACGGCGGAGACCATTCAGACCATTGACAGCGCCTTCCAGACCATCCATCTCAAGCGTTGCATCACTCGGCAGCCCCGCGGGCAGCCCGGAGGACGAAGCGGGGATGTTGTACATCACCCAGTGCACAAAAGGCTGCTCCATCATGCCGATCTCTACTACGATGGGGTCATCACAGATCAGCGCGAGCTGCTGCGTACCTTCCGGCAGAGCCGCCCAGCTCAGATCGATAGACGTGTTGTCGCCATAGGCCGAATTGGCTTCTGGCACCATGCCATGATGATCAAAAGCCGAACTGGTTACTGAGATTGTCTCGGGCGCATCCTGAGCGCGAACCTCAAAAGCTAGAGTGGAGAGCAGAAACCAGGCCAAATGTACGAGATATCTTTTCATAATCATTAATCCTCTGTTGCATTAGGTTATATTATCGATGAAGCGAAATTTATCGTCCTGATGAGATAAGATAAATCATATGGCATTTTACTTGTTGACCACCAGTTCGACAGCCTCAGCACGCTCACGGAGCAGATACTTTTGCACTTTACCAGTCGATGTTTTATCGATCGGTCCAAAAACGACTTTCTTCGGGATCTTGAATCCGGCCATTTCTTCCCGACAATAGCTGATAAGTTCATTTACTGTCAGCTCTTCGCCTTCTTTCAAGGCGACAAAAGCGCAAGGCACCTCGCCCCATTTCTCATTAGTGCTGGCCACGACTGCCGCTTCCAGAATTTTAGGATGTTTAAACAATATCGATTCGACTTCCAGGGAAGAAATATTTTCGCCACCGGAAATAATAATGTCCTTAGAGCGGTCCTTGATCTGGGCATAACCATCCGGATGCCAGACTGCCAGATCGCCAGAATGGAACCAGCCTCCGGCAAAAGAGGCTTCGGTTGTGGTTGGGTTTTTAAGATAGCCCTTCATGACCAAATTTCCGCGCATGAAGATTTCACCCATTGTTTGCCCGTCCTTTGGCACAGGCTTCAGGGTTTCGGGGTCGGCAACCATCATCTCATCCTGCAACGGCGCCCGCACGCCCTGACGTGCCAGTAACTCGGCCCGATCATCGACACTCAG
>Ga0163109_10003092_pt1 | contig 12766 bp, 9 predicted proteins | sample CRUFie1St13metaG_FD_108704 | JGI IMG/M metagenome (GOLD analysis project Ga0163109, IMG submission 108704) | Marine microbial communities from the Costa Rica Dome - CRUD Field 142mm St13 metaG | ecosystem: Environmental > Aquatic > Marine > Oceanic > Photic zone | place: Costa Rica: the Eastern... | reverse complement strand
CCAACCTATAAGTACGAATTTACATAGCATTTTATGTGCACTCTCAACGTTACCACCAGCTGATTTAGCAAGCTTAGAAGCTCCTCCAAACCAAATTTCAGCAACTATAGCGAAATAAGCTATACCGGAAACAAGACCCCAAATTTGAGCGTCTAGAGGTCCAATACCTGCTTCTCCAAAGTAACCAGTTACTAACATTACCGTTGATAGTAGAATAAGTTTCCACAACAGGCTTTTAGTAGCACCTGATGGCTTTAAAATCAGATAAAACTCTACACACATAAGTGGTACAGTTAAGATCCAATCTACATACCTGTAGGCAGTAGTAATGTCACCTTCCATAGCAGCATTTCTCATATAATAATAGTGAAGAGCTGCAATACCAGTAATTAAAGCCGAAACAAGCATAGAAGTTTTCCACTTATCTGCAACCATATTCATAGCTGAGAAAAAGAACATTGTAGATGCTAACATAGCAGCAAATCCAATCCAAAAAGTGAAATCAGTCAAGCTTAAATCAGTTGCTAAAACTGGTAAAATACTTAATAAATTTTCCATAATTAAATTAATTATTGTTTATAGAAAAGTAAATTAAATAAAATAATGGAGTTAAAAAAGATAATTTCAAAAAAAATCATATCTTTTTTTGCGAATATTTTAATTAAATATGCCTAAAATTATCATATCAAGAACACTAATATTTCTTATTTCTATTGGATTAAGTTACTTATTACCAGTTATTTATCAAGATATAGTTGGTTTCCTGTTAATTCTTTCAATAGGTGTAATTCATGGTGCAAATGACCTGTTAATAATAAAAAAATATACAAGAAAAGATAGTTTAAAAAGTCAGATTAACCACTTTTTGTACTATTTAGGTATAGTTTTTCTTGGTTTTTTGTTTTTTTATGCATTTCCATCAATTGCCTTGCTATCATTTGTTTTAGTATCGATTTATCATTTTGGAGAGCAACATTGGGAGTCTAACTCATTTAATACTAATCTGTATAAAGGGAAAAAGATATTTCCTATTATTCTGCATGGCTCAACTTTCTTTCTTGTAATTTTTATAAATAACATAGAAGTAGTTAATGATGTTTTAGCAAGTTTCAATTCAATATTTCTGGATTATTCGGTTTTAGAGACATTGCTTATAATATTATTTTCAATTTATATGTTAATGTTATTATCATTTGAACTATTTAGAAGATATTTCATTGGAGAATTTTTGTTTTTCCTTCTATTGTATTTCTTAACGATGAATTCTTCCTTAATCTATGGTTTTTCGGTATATTTCATTTTCTTTCATAGTATTTTATCAATCAAAGATCAAGTCAGCTACATTTATGAGGATGACAAGTCGCAATACATAAAAAAGTATTTAATTAATGCATTACCATATTTACTGCTAGCCTTATTTTTTCTGGTTGGTTTTTATTTCTTTATTGATATAGAATCCATAAATATTTTGCCAATTATTTTTACTTTTCTAGCAGCTATAACATTCCCCCATGTAATCGTAATTGAAAAAATGTATAGTACTATGAAATAACTTTTTAGACGCAATACGTATATTTGAAAAAATTACTCTATGAAATTAATTGATGGAAAAAAAATCTCAGAAAAAGTTTTAGATGAAATTAAATTTTCTGTACAAAATAGAGTAAAGAATAATTTAAAGATTCCTCATTTAGCTGCAATTTTAGTTGGTGATGATGGTGCTAGTAAAACATATGTTAATAGTAAAATTAAAGCATGTGAAAAAGTAGGTTTCAAATCATCGCTCTTTAAATTTGATGACTCAATTAGTGAAATTGAACTTATTAATCAAATAAAAAACATTAATGAAAATGATGATATTGATGGTTTTATTGTTCAATTGCCACTACCAAAACATATAAATCAAGAGGTTATTTTAAATAAGGTAAGCCCAGCTAAAGATGTTGATGGTTTTCATCCAAATAATTATGGTAAAATGACGCTCGGTATAGATACATTTATTCCTGCTACACCTGCTGGTATTGTAGAGTTAATTGAAAGATCTGAGATTCAAACAGAGGGTAAAAAATGTCTTGTAATTGGACGAAGTCAAATAGTAGGGAGACCAATTAGCATATTACTGAGTCAAAACAAAAGTTTTGGAAATTCAACAGTTACAGTTGCGCATAGCAGGTCAAAAGATCTCGAGAAATTATGTCTTGACTCTGATATAATTATTTCTGCAATAGGTATACCAGAGTTTATTAAAGGAAACATGATAAAAAAAGGTTCATCAATTATTGATGTTGGTATAACTAGAGTAGATGACTTATCTTCACAAAAAGGCTACAGGATAGTTGGTGATGTTGACTTTAAAAGTGTATCAAATATCGTGGGTTATATTACTCCTGTTCCTGGTGGCGTTGGACCAATGACAATTGCAATGCTTTTAAAAAATACATTAAAGGCTTGTGAAATTTTAGATTAGTTATTCAATCTTATTCATTAGACTGTAAATCTTGAGTATTAATAATCCAAAAAGTACACTTGATATTATTAACAATAAATTAGTTAAACCTGTTGATGAAAAAGACAATCTAATAAGTATAGTACAGATAATAAACCCTGTATTTCGCATAATCTGACTATATCTTTCGGTGTATAGGAATGATAGAAGTAAAATGAATACATCTGCAATAATTAATATTGAAAAGAAAGTATTATAAAAAACTTCATTAACATAATAAAAAGAACTTGCAAAATTGGTACTTATACCAATTGAGTACCAATTAAATAAGCCGATTATAAAAAGTACAATCATAACTGGAATCAATATTACACTTATGATCTTTTTTGAGTCTATAAATTTGTCAATATTTTTTCCTTTTTTAACAACAATATTAGTTTTAACATAGTTGAATAGATAGATCAAGAAGAATAGTATTAGTATACAAATTAAGTCATAAGTGATTTGGAGATTATCAGCATTTTCAAACCAATTGTTTGATTCTAGATCTAGTTTTGGAATATCATAAAAAATTCTTCTTATAACAATAAGTGAAATAATTTCAAATTGTTTTAAAATAGAAGTAGTAAAAGATCGAGGTAAATAAAAAATTAATAAGAAAATTTCATAATACAGAATTATAGAAAATGGAGTATAAATAGCTGAAATGGGGTTAGTAAGCAACAAACTTTCATTTCCAATATCAATAATTGAGTTATTATTGAGAAGAACAAGTGATAGGTGAAAAATAAATCCAATTGAAGCTGACCAAATTGTAAAACTTTCAATTTTCTTTCTATTATTCTCTGAAAAGATTCCATCAAAAATTCTTGATCCAGTTTTAATCATAATTATATTTTAGTTGAAAATAACATACTCATATCTTTGAATGATTTAAACTCGAGTGCGTTCCCTGAATTATCATAAAAAAACATTGTTTTTTGTTCACCAGGCAAGCCCTCAAATCGAACATATGGTTCAATAACAAAATGAATATTGTTTGTGCTTAACATATTTGCAAATTTATCAAAGTCATCCCAGGGTATAACAACTCCAAAATGAGGAATTGGCACTGATTTTCCGTCAACCTCATTATGATGAGATTTTCCTTCATGACTGGGATCTACATGAATAACAAGTTGGTGACCAAAAAAATCATAATCTGCCCATTCATCGGACTCTCTCCCACGCTTACATCCAAGAACATTCTCGTAAAAATTTTTAGATTCAGATAAATTTTTTACTGGTATAGCTAAATGAAATGGGGTTAATTTCGTCATAATTATTTCAATATAATAAATATTTCTTTCTAATGTTTTTAAACTTTTCAAGACCATCCTTCCATGACTCTCTAATTAAAGATTCACTTACACCCTCAATTATCTGTTTTTTTAAATTTGAGATTCCAGATAATTTATCAAAATCACTTCTAAAAAATTTTGTTTTATCGCTAATTTGATTGTAAGATTTAATCAACCATTTTAGTTCAATCTTATCTTTGGTTTTATAATTTCTTAGGTCCTCACCAAATGATAATTTCCCATTTAATTTTGGATATTGACTACCAAAATTAGGCATTGGAGTGAAGCTAAAGTCACTAATAAAATTAGGGTGACCATAAATCTGAAATTGAATTTTAGTTCCCCTTCCAACACTCACCTCAGTTTTTTCTAGAAAAGCTAAACTAGGATAGAGATAAATTGACTGTAGGTTGGGTAAGTTTGGTGAAGGCCTAACAGGTGGTTCATATCTCAAGTTATGGTTATAATTTTTTATTCTAATTACTTCTAAATTAGCCTTAGTTTTATTTTCTAACCATCCTTCTCCGTTTATCATTTTTCCATATTCTCCAATTGTCATTCCATACACAATTGGTACTGGGTGTAATCCAATAAAACTTGAATTTTCAATTTCTAGAACAGGTCCATCTATATAGAATGAATTTGGGTTGGGCCTATCTAAAATTATTATCTTTTTATTTGTTCTTGAGGAAGCCTCCATTGCATAATGAAGTGTTGATAAATAAGTATAAAACCTTACTCCAACATCTTGAATATCAAAAACTATTACGTCAATACCCTCAATATCTTCATTACTAATCTTTCTTTTTTTCCCATATAAGGAAATTACCTCAATAGATTTATATAAACCGTCTTCAATCTTTTCACCATCATCTTTATCTCCAAGAAATCCATGTTCTGGACTAAATATTTTTTTTATATTAACTCCTCTATCTAGAAGGCTGTCAATAAGGTGAACTGACCTATCTCCATTTTTAATTATACTTGTGTTATTAGCAATTACTGCTACTTTTTTATCAATCAGTTTATTTATATATAAATTGATTCTCTCGGCACCAGGAATAATTTCTTGAGACTGAAGTGAGGTAATCATACAAGAAAATAGAACAAATAAAAGTGTATTTTTGATTAAAATATCTGTTTTGAACCTGCCTCTTTTCATTTATAATAAATTAAAATCAAGTAGTGATAAAAGTAATATTTCGTCACGTATTATAAAAATTGCAATATTTTCAGTTTTCCTTGGGGTATTTATCTCTTTATGTTCGATATCTATTGGGAAAGGCCTTCAAATTTCAATAAAAGATAAATTATATAGTTTAAATCCTGACTTAGTTGTGTCAACATATGAGAACAATCTCAGAGGAATTGCAACAGAAAAAATTAATAATATTGATGAAGTTAATTTTCAAATAAGGGATGTTTATCCGGACTTAAAAATTGAATTTTTAATTGAGAAGCCAACACTTATTTCAAATAATAATTCTTTTGAATCTGTTATATTCAGAGGCGTAAGTAGTGAATATGATCTACAAAAACTGAATAAATTTATCTCAAAGTCAAAAATATCAGATAAATTATCTATTGATGAAATTATAATTTCAGGAATTATTGCTGACAAACTGGATATTAAGGAAGGGGATGATATAACTCTTTATTTTCAAACAAGTAATAACCAAAGAATTCCAAATGTAAGATCATATTCAGTCAAACATATTTTTGATAGTGACTTTCCAGATTTTGACAATAATTATTTAATTGGAAATGCTCAGTCTCTTCAAAGTATTTATAAATGGAATTCGAACGATTATTCAACAATTGAGATATCCTCCAATAATAAAACTAAAATATTTGATATTGAAAGCTCGATAAGAGAATTAGAGTTATTAGAAAAAAATAACTTATCTGTTAAATCTATAACATCTAAATATGAAAACATATTTAGTTGGGTTTCAATTTTTGATTTTAACATAATTGTAATCACAATTCTTATGGTATTTATAGCTATTATTAGTGTAATTATTTCAATTTTTACTTTAATTTTTGAAAGAGTGAAAATGATCGGAATTCTGTCTTCGCTTGGAGCAAAAGAAAACTTATTAAGTAAAATTTTTATATATCAAGGAATTAATATTGTTTTAAAAGGTATGATTCCAGCTAACATTGTTTTTTTAATAATATCAATAATCCAAAATAAGTTTAAATTAATTAAGTTGAATCCAAATGATTATTATATAGACTCAATCCCTTTTATTCTAGATCCAGTATATATAATTTCATTAAACTCTATATTTATTGTAATAACATCAATTATTTTATCTCTTACCTTTGTTACGGTGATTAAGTATTCTCCAATAAAAAATATAAATTCTTAATGAAATATTTTAATAATATTATAGAGACGATCGGTAATACTCCATTAATAAAATTAAATTCTATTACTAAATCGATAAAATCAGATGTATTTGTTAAAGTTGAAAGCTTTAACCCAGGGAACTCAGTCAAAGATAGAATGGCAATCAAAATGGTTGAAGATGCTGAAAAAGAGGGAAAATTAAAACCAGGAGGAACCATTGTTGAAGGAACTTCAGGCAATACCGGAATGGGTCTAGCTCTAGCGGCAATAGTTAAAGGATATAATTTAATATGTGTATCTAATGACAAGCAGTCAAAAGAAAAATTTGATGTTCTAAAAGCTATGGGGGCAAAAGTTGTTGTCTGTCCAACTGATGTTGATGCAAGTGACCCAAGATCTTACTATTCAGTTTCAAAAAGAATTTCTGAGGAGACAAAGAATTCGTGGTATGTAAATCAATATGATAATCCTTCAAATACTGTAGCTCATTATGAATCCACTGGTCCAGAAATTTGGGATCAAACAGATGGAAAAATTGATCATTTTATTGTTGGTGTTGGTACTGGAGGGACCATATCTGGTGTTGGAAAATTTTTAAAAGAAAAAAAACCCAGTGTTAAAATATGGGGAATTGATACTTATGGATCAGTTTTCAAAAAATATCACGAAACTGGAATATTTGATGAGAATGAAATCTATCCATATTCAACTGAAGGTATAGGGGAGGATATTCTTCCAGAAAATGTTGATTTTAGTGTAATTGATCATTTTGAAAAAGTAACAGATAAAGATGCAGCTTTGTTTACTAGAAGATTAGCTAAAGAAGAAGGGATTTTTGCTGGTAACTCTTGTGGAGCTGCAATAGCCGGTTTAATTCAATTAAAAGAGAATTTTAAAAAAAATCAAGTTGTAGTTGCTTTACTTCACGATTCGGGTAGTAGATATATTGGAAAAATCTACAATGATGAATGGATGAAAGATAAAGGATTTATTTAAATTGTATCAAAAATTTTATTATGAAAAAATTACTTTATTTATCAACCTTCCTTAGCACGATTACTTTATTTAGTCAAGATAGGATTACAGGTGAAATATTTGCAACTAGATCAGAAGTTATAGCTCAAAATGGAATGGTTGCTACCAGCCATCCCCTAGCAAGTCAAATTGGAATAGATATCCTAAAAGAAGGGGGTAATGCAATTGATGCTGCTATTGCAGCAAATGCTGCCTTAGGTCTAATGGAACCAACAGGTAATGGTATAGGTGGTGATTTATTTGCAATTATTTGGATAGAGAAAGAGAAAAAGTTGTATGGTTTAAACGCAAGTGGAAGATCACCAGAAAATCTTACTCTTGAATATTTTAAAGAAAATAATTTTAAAAGTATACCTGCATACGGTCCGCTTCCAGTTAGTGTTCCAGGTTGTGTTGATGGATGGTTTGAACTTCATAATAAATTTGGAAAAATTAAAATGAGAGATATTTTAAATCCAACTATTAAATATGCTGAGGATGGGTTTCCTGTTACTGAGTTAGTATCTTACTACATGGATGTTGCTTCAGATAAGTTTAAAAATTATCCAAATTTTAAAGAAACCTTTTTTATTGATGATTCAACTCCTTTAAAGGGTCAGGTTTTTAAAAATCCTGATCTAGCTAATACACTAAGAACGATAGTTAAAAGTGGAAAGAAAGGATTCTATGAAGGTGAGATAGCACATAGAATAGCTAATTTTGTTCAAGATCAAGGAGGTTTTCTATCTTATGATGACTTAAAGAACCATAAGTCTGAATGGATTGAACCAGTATCTACAAATTACAGAGGATTCGATGTATGGGAGTTACCTCCAAATGGTCAAGGTATAGCAGCTCTTCAAATATTAAATTTATTAGAAGGATATGATATTAGATCCATGGGTTTTGGTTCTGCTGACTACATACATCATTTTGTGGAGGCGAAAAAAATTGCATTTGCAGATAGAGCAAAATATTATGCTGATATGGACTTTAATGAAATCCCAGTTGAATATTTAATTTCAAAGGAATATGCTGACATTAGAAGAAAAGATATAAACTCAGAAAATTCAGCATCAACTGTTTCTCCTGGTAATATCGAGAATGGTGATACCATATATTTAACTACAGCTGATAGTGAAGGTAATATGGTTTCATTAATTCAAAGTAACTATAGGGGGATGGGATCTGGAATGGTTCCTGAAGGACTTGGATTCATGCTCCAAGACAGAGGTGAGCTTTTTTCTTTGGATGAAAATCATTTCAATGTATATGCCCCAAAAAAAAGACCTTTTCATACAATTATCCCCGCATTTATAACTAAAGATGGGAATCCATTTATAAGTTTTGGTCTAATGGGAGGTGCTATGCAACCTCAAGGTCATGCACAAATTGTAATAAATATTATTGACTTTGATATGAATCTCCAGGAAGCAGGTGATGCACCTAGAATAAGACACCAATCTAACCAGCAACCAACAGGAGGAGAAATGACTGATGGAGGAGAATTGGCTTTAGAAAAGGGATTTGATTATAAACAAATCCGTGAGTTAATGAAGAAAGGTCATAGTGTTATTTATGATCTCGGTTCATTTGGTGGCTATCAAGCAATTATGATTGACTACATAAATAAGGTATACTTTGGTGCATCTGAGTCACGTAAAGATGGAAGCGCGATTGGGTATTAGGCACTCTAAAAACAGTACCTGTTTTCTGAAATAATTTTTTCAGCAATCTTAGTTTTTAATTCAAACACATTTGGATTTTCACTATACTTAAGTTTGCTTGTTATAGAGCTATATATCTCATCTTGGCTCTTTAAGTCAATTATACTATTAACAACATCACTAGATTTCTTTAAGACTATTTGACAAGCCTCATATATATATAGCTTAGTCATATTTATTTGGTCAAATTGATCCTCAATTGAACCTCTGTTGATATTCTTAATAGTTCTTTTAAGGGTTGATTCTGATAAGTATGCTTCTATTGCTAGATCAGAGAGGCTTAGTAATACCTGTTGATTTTTTTCAATTTCAGGACCGTACTTTTCGAATGCTTTACCTAAAAGCAAAAGGAATATTTTCTTAATATTTTCAACAAGTATAATTTCATCATCAAAAGTTTCACATTTTTCTTCAATTGATAATGGCTTGTTATTCAAGACATCTTGATAAGGAGTCATAATATCTAGACTTCCCTTCATTGCTTTTTTTAATAACATTCCTATTATAAGCATTCTATTTATTTCATTAGTTCCCTCATAAATCCTTCCAATTCTTGCATCTCTCCATGCACTTTCAATTGGGGCTTCTGCAGAAAATCCCATCCCACCAAAAATCTGAATACCTTCATCGGCACATATTTGCATATCTTCAGAGATAGCTACTTTTAAAATTGAGCACTCTAAAGCAAACTCCTCGACTCCTTTTAATTCAGATTCTTGTTTGCTAAGTCCACTAGATTGATACTCATCAATTTTAGACTGAACATCGTTTGCAGCTCTGTAACAAGCAGATTCTCCAGCATAACATGATGTTGCCATTAAGGCTAATTTTTCCTTAATAGCTCCAAAATTAGATATAGGTTGTTTAAATTGAATCCTGTTATTAGCATAATCAGTAGAAATAGATATTGATCTTCTCTGCCCATCAAGATTACCAGCACCAAGTTTAATTCTTCCAACGTTTAGTGCATTCATAGCAATTCTAAAACCACCATTTCTTTCACCTAAAAGATTCTCAACAGGGACTTCTGTGTTAGAGAAAAAAACTTGTCTAGTAGAAGAAGAATGAATACCAAGTTTCTTCTCTTCCTCACCTAATTCAATTCCATTTTTGGGATCATTTGGGACAATAAATGCAGTAATATTTTTATCATCTTCGATTCTTGCAAATACTATAAAAATATCTGCAAAGCCTGCATTAGAAATCCACATTTTCTGACCGGAAATCTTGTAATGAGAACCATCATCGCTCAATACTGCCTTTGTTTTACCAGAGTTGGCGTCTGAACCCGCAGTTGGTTCTGTCAAACAATACGAGCCAAACCATTCTCCTGAAGCAAGTTTAGGTAAGTATTTTTGCTTTTGATCTTCATTACCAAATAAATAAATAGGTAATATTGCAATACCTGTATGAGCACCATATGCTGTTGCAACAGAGCCTGATGTCCCTGAGACATAATCGACTGCTAACATGGTTGATGTAAAGTCCATACCCATACCGCCATATTTTTCTTCAAGTGATACTCCGAGTAATCCAAGCTCACCAATTTTCTTCATTGCCTGAAGAGTTAAATCATAATTTTTCTCTTCATATTTCATTTTGTCAGGCCAGATTTCTCTATCCATGAAATCGATTATTGTTTCTTTCATCATCAATTGTTCCTGAGAAAAATCTTCAGGTGTAAAAATTTCATTTGACAGAGATTCTCTTAAAAGAAACTCTCCTCCATTGAGCTTTAATTTATTCTTTGTGGGCATAATTTTTATAATAGAATTTAAATTTCGTTTTTTTAATATTTAGACTTTTTAATAACTTAAAATATTTACAATACTCAAAATTAGATAAATTATATAATTAACTTATAAACAATGGTTTATATATTTTTTATAATGATTTTCAACAAAAATAAATTAACTTATTTTTTTTTATTTACTAACCAATCATAACTATTTTTGAATACTTTTATCCATGGTGAATATTTATCATTTCGATCTTCAGGATAAAATGCCCAATTATGAGGGTGAAGTGATCTTTCAATGTGAGGCATCATTACAAGATGTCTTCCATCATCTGACACTAGCATTGCAGTATTAAATTTTGATCCATTTGGATTAGCTGGATAAGATTCATAAGAATATTTAGCTGCTATTGAATATTTGTCTTCTGTATAGGGTAAATCAAATTTACCTTCTCCATGAGCAGACCAGACTCCAAGTCTAGATCCTTCTAAACCTTTCAACATTATTGATGGAGAGGGAACTATATCTACTGATGAAAAAATACACTCAAATTTGTTTGAATCATTATGTTTCATTTTTGGTTTAACAGAATGATCTTTATTAATTAAACCAAGTTCTATAAATAATTGGCACCCATTACATACTCCTAATGAGATTGTATCATTTCTTTCAAAAAAATCAGTAATTGCATTTTTTGCCTTAGGGTTATGAATAAATGATCCAGCCCATCCTTTTGCTGAACCTAGAACATCTGAATTTGAGAATCCACCAACTGCCACAAGTAACTGAATGTCTTCAAGATTTTCTTTTCCAGATATAATATCCGTCATATGAATATCTTTTACATTAAATCCTGCAATAGACATCATATATGCCATTTCTCTTTCTGAGTTACTTCCTTTCTCTCTTATTACTGCCGCATTAATCTTATTTTTATCAAAATTTCTATCTACATTTCCATGGAAATCATCTGGAAATATAAAATTAAGTGGTTGATTTTTGTAATTATTGAATCTTTCAAAACCTTTATTGTTTTTTGTCTGGATCTTGTCAAAATCTTTTGAAGTACTATACCATATATCTCTATATTCAGCAATATTGAATGAAAAGTTATCTTCAAAATTTTTAATATTCAGTAAACCAACATTATTTATTTTACCAATCTTATGACAGTCAACACCAATTTTAGAGAAATTATTTTCTAGGTTTAATTCTGACTGAATAATAAGTCCTTGATTTTCAGAGAAAAATAATTTTGTATTATCATCGCAGCCAAGTTCAGTTAAATTAATATCCATTCCAGTATTAACAGATGAAAAACACATTTCAAGTAGAGTTGTTATCATGCCTCCAGAAGATATATCATGACCAGATTTTATTTTATTAGATTTTATCAAATCCTGAACTAAATTAAAAGCATCTCTAAACTTCACAGAATTTTTTATTGTCGGTGCATCATTTCCAATTTTATTTTGTGTTTGAGCAAATGATGACCCTCCAAGTCTTAATTCATCAAAAGATAAATCTATGTAATATAAATCTCCAATTTTTTTGTTAAGGACAGGTTTAACAACTTTTCTAATATCTTGACAATGTCCTGATGCAGAAATTATAACAGTACCTGGGGATTTAATTTTTATATTATCATATTTTTGAACCATTGAAAGAGAGTCTTTACCAGTTGGAATATTTATGCCAAGTTCAATTGCAAAATTTGAACAAGCATTTACTGCTTTGTATAATCTAGAGTCTTCGCCTTCATTTCCACATGGCCACATCCAATTAGCTGATAATGATATTGATTTTATACCATTTTCGAGAGGGGCCCAAATTATATTAGTTAGGGATTCACCGATAGAGTTAATACTTCCAATCGATGGGTCTATTAGACCTGTTATAGGTGAGTGACCAATTGATGTTGCAATTCCATTATAGTTATCATAATCTAATGATACTACACCACAATTAGATAGAGGTAGCTGAATCTCACCAACAGTCTGCTGCTGTGCAATTTTTCCAGTTACACATCTATCAACTTTATTGGTAAGCCAGTCTTTACAAGCAACTGATTCTAGGGATAGTACACTCTTGACATAATCATAGATTTTTTCAGATTCATAATTTAACTCAGAAAATTTAGTTTG
>Ga0163109_10003091_pt1 | contig 12766 bp, 18 predicted proteins | sample CRUFie1St13metaG_FD_108704 | JGI IMG/M metagenome (GOLD analysis project Ga0163109, IMG submission 108704) | Marine microbial communities from the Costa Rica Dome - CRUD Field 142mm St13 metaG | ecosystem: Environmental > Aquatic > Marine > Oceanic > Photic zone | place: Costa Rica: the Eastern... | reverse complement strand
GTAAGGATGTAGCATTGATTTTTGAGCACCGCCCATAATAAACTCCTGTGAATGAAATGTGTTACACTAGTAATTTAATTCATTCACAGGAGCAATTGTACAGGCGTGCACAAAAATGCGCTATTTTAATCCAGCCAAAAGTTGCCATCTATCCAAGTCGATGGAGTCGTTGACTTTTCCAATTCGAAAGATTTCCATGTTAGGATAGTTTGTCTCGAGATTTGCGAGCCAGTCAAGCGCTTCTTTGTTGTAGTCTTCATCTAAATCCAAGACTGTCCGGATAAGTTTATCGTTCACAACGATTCCAGTGACTGACCAATGGTCGAGGATAACTTCTCCGATTACACCGTCGGAAGTGTCCTCTTGGCTGAAAACAACGTGATTGACAAGATCATCGATGTTCAACGACATCGGTCTTCTTGGAATGCCTTTGGCACCAGCTGCTTCGTACCAATCTCTAACACGTTGGTGAACTCTCCAGCCTTCTTGTGACCATGCATCAGACGCAACAGCGTAAGTGGGTTCGCCTTCAATGACAAAACCTAGAGCTAGTGAGTAACCATCGACAAACCTCACCCCTCCGGGATAACCGACACAAGAAAATTCATCACCGTTCTTCCCAGCAGATCGTTCTAAAAATTCATCTACTTCGATTGGAAGCATTTCATAATCAATGTCTTGGGCCCATCCAAGCCAAAATACTTTTGGAACTGAACCAACCCAACGACTTCCATCTGATTCGTAGATTTCACGCCAAGCACGCTTTATTTTTCTACGACCTTCTATGTCATCTTGATAATGAGAGATAACAGGAGATGTCGTGGAAAGCGGGTTGATTGTTCCCTTGTTGCCTTCCTTACTGACATCTTCCTTTGAGCTCCTATAATTCTCGGTAGGAACGTATCCGCTTTCTTCCAGCTTCTTTCGAAAAGCGGCTTTTGCAGCAGATTCGGCCATAATTTAATCCTTGAGAATACCAGCTATTTTTCCCCATCTTTGAAGATCGACAGATTCGTTATAGTTGTGTGATCTCGCATAGTCAAACTCTCCACTAGAAAGTCCGCCTTTGATAAAGTCTGAATATTTGAGTGTTCTCTCGTTTTCTGGCACGTTGGAATCGTCAGTCCATTCGTCTTCTAACTGAGGCATTTGATCTCGTTTTCCGAACTTTCCTTCTGGTGCACTCCAATCTGCGTATTTACTTGCAACAGATTCACAAAATTTGTCAACGTCACCAGCAGACTCGTGACCTAAATCAGCCATAGCATCCACGAACGCTTGTAACGCCTTTGCGGGATCACCATCATTTTCTTTTGCAGACCAAGGCCCGTAAGGAGGATATTTTCCTTCTCGTTGAGTCACTTCCAAAAGTGTCGCTTTGACCGACTCAGCAGTAGGAGCGTTGTTCCAGATAGATTTGGCAGCGTCACCACTTGCAACCTTAGCTGAACCGTTTTCGTAAGCTTCGAGGATCAAGTTCAACAATTTGAGACATGTTTCAATTTTTGCGGTCATCAAGATACCTTTGACAGTACAAGATGGATTGAGACCGTTGATCGATGAACATCTGTGATGCCCGTCGATGATGTATCCATCTTCTGAAAAGAAGATAGAGTTTTTCGAATCGTACGCTCCATTCATAATGTCTTTCGTAAAATTCACGCCTCTTGTAAGGTATCCATCGATGGATTGTGGAAGGAATACTTCCAATTGTGAAGGCTTTAATCCTGATGCAGCACCAGCAGAAGAATCTTCTTTTAAAGTAATTTGTTTATCTTCGTCAGAACCGTCACCACCTGTCACTAGTGCTCCAAAAGGCTGTCCGGCACCAGCGTCATCTTCTGGAACCATCTTCTGAACAAATTGCTTGATAACCGATTTTGCACTTTTTAAGTCAATTTCTGCACCAGCGTCGTCCAGCCCCGGGCCAAAGAGATTTGCTAAGAATCTATCGTAAGGATGGTTTTTCTTATCGGATGGATCAAAACTAGCGCCTGTTTCTGCTTTGTCACCCTCGATTTCAGCTTCTAAAAGAACGGCTTTGACAGTTTCACTAATTAATCGATTAACTACTTTGGTTCTTTCTTTAGAAGACATCTTTGTTTCGTGCATTCTAACGGTTTCTGATTTTATCTCATTTATTGTCGACCTGACCAATGATTTCAGTTCGTTTATTCTAATATTTTTCGCCATCATCGTCTCCTATTTGATTTGATAACTCTAAGTATGTTTGATTTATTCGCAGATTCTCCTACAACGATAGGATTATCGCCTCCATCGTTGGTAGAAGGATCTTTTGTTCCTTTGGGTTTCTTTTCTTTGGGCTCATCTTTTTCCATGTCGATGTAGAACGGTTTCGAATGAGGCGTTTTCACATCTCCAGATCCATCTGCTAGAACTTTTTCCAACCCAGCAAGAAAAGCGAACAAAGCGATCCTTTCTGGCCCATTTAATTTTTGAAAGTATGTTTTGAGAGCCGCCATCGTGTCGTCGTCTTTCAACGATTTTCCAGATCTTATCGCATTGATTTTATCTGCTATTGACTCTTCGTTAATTTCCGGAACTTTTTCGTGTTTGATCTTCACTGGTTTCGCAGGAGCTTCCTCACCCTCGTCAGCTGCATCTCCACTTTCTGAAGAACCACCCTTTTTGAACCTATCTCCTAATTTCTTAGTGGCATCAGCCATTGCGTTCTGTGCGAGCTTCTCTTGAAAATTAGAAGCGGGTTCATCTTCTTTGACTTCTCGAAGAGGTTTCAAACTAACACGAATTAATTCGTCTAAATCTAAACCTAAAAATTTATTCTTTTTCATCTTTTTGTTCCCATAACGAAACATAAACTGCTTCTTGTGTTTCTGACACTTTGTAATTATACTGCGTGTATTCAATTTGGTACACTTTCCCGTTGTTTTGGATTCTTGCAGCCATTGTATCTTTATTTGTTAATAATACGAGAGCTTCGATAGAAGACCTGATTTGAAAACAAAGCTCATTGTTTTCTGAAGAATATGACACGAAATCTCCAGTAATCGTTCCGAAGGTAACCACTGGCGTAGATTTTTCTTCACCGAAAGTATTCTCGTGAAGTTCCAACCCAGGCGATGTCATCCAAACATTTTTCATTGCATAGATCCCTCGTAGATTTCGTTCACTTTCATCGCCCACTCGAGGTCGACCTCTGTGATGTCGTTCAACGTATGAGTCCATACTTCCACTTTCACTTTTGGATACTGTAAAGTTATTCTTCCGTGGTGTCCCGTTTCAGATTGAAGCTCTAACAAATCCATCGTGAACTCGTTAAATTTTGTTTCATCAGAAAACTTAAACATTTTCGTAAGTCTCGATGGGTCTTCTCTCATTGACCACCCATGATGCTTTGGAGTTTCAATTGGAAGCCCTCGCTGCAAAGCCTTATGTACAAAATCTTCGGGCTCGGCGTAATCATTTATTAGGTCACTTAATTTCCACATTTAGTTTTCCTCGGTTGTATCGACTGCTTCACCAGTGATCGCATCCATCGCTGCTTTGAACTCTGCCATGCCATCTAATGCTCTTTGGACCTTACCTGCTCTTCGAGGAGCTCGTGACTTTCCAAAGCCAGAGTTAAGCACAGTTTCTAAAATCCAATCTGACATTTGGAAATTATTCTTCGCTTTTCTAGAACTCACATCGATGTTTCCAGCTTTTATCTCGGCTATCCATTTACGTATAACAGGGGCCATCACAATCTCTGCCATGCACTCTGTGTAAAACCCGCCAGTTTCGATGGCTGCAGCCAGCTCTTCTAATTTAGCAGGATTGTTCTTGTGCGTTTTGGCCCACGCATCAATCGCCATACCGTAAACATCCGGACCAGCAATTTGTTGGCCGTTCCAAGACAATTGTTTTGAATCGTCGTACCAACCTGTCAACCATTCAAATGCAGGTCTCGCTGTAGCATACATTTGAACGAGTGGATCGATGTCTGCCTTTATTTTCTTTCGCATGCCTGACATTGTTCGGATGCCCGGATAGATACCAAGATCAACAAGTTCCCGCAATTTTGCGTCTCCGTCGAAGTCACCTGCAGCTAATTCTGCTTGTCGCTCTTCTCGTGTTTTATGCCTGTTTGGGTCAAACCCGGGAAGCTCGTTTATTTCCATACCAAGTTCGTCTGCATACATTTCCATCTCTTCAGCAGTAGGTACGTATTCACCGTCGATGACTTCTCCTTCCATGTCTATCTCGTCTTGGCCAGAAGCTCTAGAAAACTCTTGGCGTGTCACCACTCCATCATCGTCCTCATCGACGTCATTCATCCAATCTTCATCGTCGTCAGGCCGAGTTAATTTCATGTCCTGTCTAGATAGCTTTCTTCTTCTTAGATTCAGCGGATCATTCGGGTTTCTTCTTGCTTCCTCGATAGTTTCAGAAATAAGTGAACTCCATCGTTTCCAAGTTTCGTTCTGTGCAGCTGCAGCTTCCTGAGAACTCATACTGCTTGGATTAACGACTGGATCGAGTTGCATTTCTCCATCCAAAAGACCGCCAGATAAATCAACTTTATTTCCTTTTAGTATGGCTTCGTCTGCTAGCGATTGCATCTTTTCATAATACCATTCTATCTCGGAAGAAGGAATCGTCTGAGATAATAAATCAACCGCTTTTCCTAATTCATCGAGTGTTCCGGGAACAAAAGAAGGATCCTCTATAGGAGGCATAGCATGCGTTAACTGCGTACTCATTTGTTGAGTGGCAACGATTGGAATCTCGTCTGGGATTGTGGATGCTGGCTGATCTTCTCTGTCATCTCCAAGTTTACCTGCGATTTTATCGTCAGTGCTCATTCTATGCGACACACCCGAATCTGTTGCGAACTCGAATAACCATTTACGAACTGCTCGTCTTGCTTGCGATTCTGTTAATTTCATTTTACATTCCCTTCCATACTTTTGCAACGTCGATGACTGATTGGCCACCAATGTACATTGCTGCGATCATTGCCCATGTATCGGGATCTAACCCGAACCACATCAATGCAGTCGCTGTGATAAATACTAGGAGCTTTCTAGACACGATCTTTTCCTGTACGTGATCTAACATTCCCTTCGTGTCTTTGCAGTTTTCGCCTGCATCGTGGTTTTCATGACATGACATTTAGTGTTCCTCCTCATTCATTAGATTGAACGAATAATACGATAACGGTTTCTTCAATCCTAATGCTATATATAGTTCTTCCATCGATTTGTGTTGAGTCACGATTTGATTCGCAATCTCAGCTTGAAGTAACGATAGTTGTTTCACCTGTGCGATGAGATCTAAATGTTGCTTTGCGATGACCTCAGCTTGCAGGTTTATTAATTCAAGTTTTTCACTCGTCTTCTCGAGGTGATCCACCCTCTTCGATAAGTCGGTAAAGATTTTCGACATCTCCTTCAAGAGTAATACGATTCCGTCCCAAAATTTTGTTTTCGACACACTCATTCAACACCTCTTCCATGTATTCATTATTTGGGTCACAGATTCTTTCGATACATTCGTGCAACACTTCTCGCATTCCCAAGCCATAGTCGGCAAGCTTCTTTTTGAAAGCTGCGTGCTGTGCGAGCGTGACCTTAATGTGTATAGATTTTTCTGTGTAATGTTTTGTCTTCTTATCATTCATCTAAGCCCCACCGTCACCTGATGCTCCAACAGCTACAGGTGTCTCTTGAGTATAATCTGGAATACTAGTTGGAAGAAAATCCCATTTTCCTTTTGTGACTGCAGCGAGCATGTCGATAAACTCTTGTTCAGTTTGTTCACCAAAGTTATTCAGGATCATCTGTCTGGCTGCGTTGAATACGCCAGCTTCTATATCTTGTGTAGTTGTCACCGTATCCATGTAATTCGCGACCTCAGTGGCATAGCGTTCCATGTCAAACTCATCGGCAGCTGCGCCTTCCTCCTCAGCTTCAAGTAACAAACGATTCGCTTCCATAACGAGCCATCGATTTCTATTAACACTTTCATTGGCCTCTTCCTTTGCAGGAGTTGCTTCCTCCTCTGGAATCGCTTTACCCGGGTATGTTTCTAGATGTTGAGCTGCGGCTGCAGCAGATGTCTTTGAATCATTAAAGAAATTCGCTAGATTCGTCTCTACATCCAGAAATCTTGGTGATCCGTAGTTTTGGATGTCAGAAGCGCTTAATTCCTCAGGAGGTTCTCTATTGTCTCCTCCGTCATCACCTCCACCATCGGAGCCACCATCATCACCACCGAAAGGATCATCACCACCGTCATCAAAAGGATCTCCTCCTGCATCATCGCCCCCACCAGCATCGTCATCTCCTTCTTCCTCTAATAGAAGACGATCAGGTGTTCCTCGTCGTTTGATCCCTGCTAATTCCAAAAGTCTGCGTGTTTCCCAATCCATTGTTATCTCCTATCCAATCTTTGCAATTTTCTCGGCCTTTTTGATTCTTTCATCAATTTCTTGCCAATCAAGTTCTTTCATCATGCCATAGACGTAAGTCTTGCGATCTGAAAGATAGTCACGATAGTAACTATGTTCCCAGCAATCCATAACAATAATGGGGTACGTTGCAATCGGAATGTTATGATGATGAAGATCTATAACAATGTTCATGTACCTTTTTAGCATCGTACTGTAGACTGTAACAGCCCAACCGTTACGTGCACTTAACGCACATGCCACGAAATCTTTTTGCCAAGCATCGAAAGAACCGAAGTCTCTTTCGAGCCGCATGAAAGCCATCGAGTCCATCGTGATAATAGATCTTTGATCTGAGATATTCTCGAAAAACAATGCGTGTAGATACGCTGCGTTCATGTTGTACACTTCATCGATTTTTAATGACCTAAATTCTGAAAAATTTAGATTTGAATCTTCTCTAGATACTGTGTCTAATTTGACGCTCACTTCGTTCAAAGTATCTACGTATTTGTTAAGAAGCTCTTGATGCGCCTTTTTGTTTTTATCGGAAAGTAATTCTGTCGACAAGTTGTACTGCTTTGCTTGCACAACGTATGACTCGTTTAGAGATTCTTTCTTCATACCAAGTTCTTCTTGAATTATTTCTTTAAGAGTTTTGTCGTTCATTATTTCACCTCGTATTCTTTTTCAAATTCTTTCTTGTCTATTTTGAGCAAAGAACCTTTATTCATTTGTTTCATGGTGTCGAGTGGGTCGGCGCCTGTCATAGGAGCAGGCAATTCTTCTTGTGTACCACCCATAACTTTTTGTAAGTCAACTTGACCGACATCGACTCTAGGCTGTTCTTCTTCGTCTGCTTCGGATAACTGCGTTTCAGCCTCTGGAGGTTTGAATCTTGCAGCTTCTGGATGTCTTAGAAAAACAGTGGCGTTGTCTCCATCGCCCTCGACGTGGTCTACAGTATACTCGTATCCACTCTTCTTGTGACGCACTTTCAATCCAGGTGACAGCAGTTGATTACCCTCTGCATCGAACATGTCAGCTTCAAAAATGTCTTTGACATTTTCACGAAATAATTCTAAAATACGATTGTTGTATTCTTCTCGAATTATTTGTATCATCTTTCGTTCATTACGTTTCATCACATTCTCCATTGTAACTCATTTATCCTTTAATTATACCAGCAAGTCGTCCCCATCGCAAAATAAGCTTCGCTTCTTGCAATCCAGATTTATTTTCCTCAAAGAATTTGAAAAAGCCTTCGTCATTAACGATAACTAAAGCATTTCGAAGACCTTCCATACCGTCAGGTAGATTATCAGAGAACCAAGTTTCTATTGCGCCTTGATCGAGAGTGCTGTCCTCTATAGATCCTTCGACGCTAGGATCGGTTAAATTATTTTCTTCTATGAATTTTTTTATGAGGGTTTGATAAGCATCTATGTTCTGGTCGATGTCTGGGTATTCCTCGTGCTGTAGGTACTTCTTTAATTGCTTTGCTAATTTGTTCTTATCTTCGAGTGAATTAACGAATGGGTCGCCTTCTTCTGTCTGCGACTCACTTTCTCCACTTTCAAAAAGAACGTTCATGATGGCTTCCACTTGATCTTCGTCTTTTAGTACTTCTGTGAGGCCCTGCTTCACTTTTTCTTGGTTCAGAGACCCGAAATCACCGTTCTTCATTCCTGTCACTTCCAACACCGATCCAATCGAAGCTAGCATCTCTGTTTCCAATTTAGGAAATTTCCCTTTTAGCATTTCAATTAACTTAGTCTGCTCTTTCGTAGGAGTCGTGGTTTCTTTTTGATGAGCATCCAATTTTTTCAACGCAGATGCGCCAGCTTCTCCCGCGCCTTCTTGTAATTCCATCACTTTGACAATCAATCTTTGAAGATCTGTGAAAGTCATTGCGAAAATACCTCGATCATCTGTCAACGACTGGCCAATGATCCACTCGGGATTTTGATCGACTGGCTTCATTGTTTCTTCTTGCTCTCCGCCACCTACGATAGAACTAATCAAAGAACCAAGAAGACCACCACTATCAGATGAAGCTTTTTTGACAGAATCCGGTACCGACGCTGCTTTGATTTGTGCTGTTGCTTGATCGTGCGCACCAGACGCACTTTCTCCAATCTTGTCAAAAATCGACACAAATTCGTCCCATGCACTGTCAGCATTCTCCGCGGTGGTGTCGTCTTTCATCCAGATATCTTTGAAGTGAAGTTTAAGTTTTTCCTCATCGGTTTCACCCGACACCAACTGAAGAATCTCTGTGCCAGATTGGCCAAAATCTCTTACTTTCAGTTCTTGATTCACGATGTATCCGCTAAAGTTTTCGGTGAAAAAGATACCTTTCTTTCCAACTGAAAATAAATCATCGTATTGTTCCAACCACTTTGCGACCTCTAAAATAGAATCTCTTAGAGCATTTACGTATGTAGGATAATTGATGGCAGCATCTGAAACAATGAACTCCGGTGGAATGTAATTATCTTCTGCGTCTTCGGGTATTGGAGCATTCATCATTTTCGCATGATCAGTGAACTTGTATTCGTCAGAAATTTTGCTGGTGTCGATTTTCTTAAGTTCTCCTAATGTATACTCTAAAGGCGCCACCCAAGAAGCGATTTCGTCGAACTCTTGAACGGCTTTGATAAACTTGTCGATTGACGACACAAGGTCTGCTAATCCAGATTCGAAGTCTTTTGTTGCTTCTAATATTAAAGGAACATCGAGGTTATCGATACCCTCGGACACTAGCCTCATACTCCGTTTTAGACGATAAATTGACATGCACAAACTCCAACTACAGATAATTATAACGAACTGTAGTGAATTGTCTCAATTTTATGTTCACGAAGTAGTTCTATCCCTGACGTGCATCTGTATTCATCTCTGTAGACGACTCTATCGATGCCTCCATTAATTATGGCTTTCGCACATTGCTTGCACGGCGATAACGTGATATACAAAGTTTTCTTCTTAGGGTTATTGTAATCGAGTTTGATCAATGCATTGATTTCTGCGTGGATAAACCCGGACTGCCCAGGTTCCAACGATTCTCGTACGTTTGAGCCACCTTTGTGATCACCATTGTATCCTATCGCAAGTACTTGGCAGTTATCCTGTGACACGATGCAACAACCCACCTTGAAATTAGGGTCAGGACTTCGTCTAGCGATGTTAGAAGCGAAGTCCATCCAGATTTCATCCCAATTTGGTCTAATCTGCTCCATATTCACCATCAGGTAACACTGTATCTTCAGAAGATTCGTCATCAACAGCGAAGATAGAATCAGGGTGTTTCGATTTTGGCAGAACAAAGCCGGCCGCTTTTCTATGTCCTCCACCACCGAAAGACTTTGCGATCTCTGATACATCCATTGTATCGTGGAAGGCACGAAGTGAACACTTGTACATAAGGCTGTCGTGATCATAGTACCAGATCATTGCGAAATCACAATCTTTGGCGAGTGTTGCACCGATCTCACTCATCCAATGCGAGGAGTTTACGACCATCACGTCATGATCCTTGTACTTGCGTTTGGTCGCTTTGTCGCATACTTTCTTAATGACTGTCTTGGAATACGCAAGTATATACGAACCGCGTTTCACCGCATCATCAAATACGCTATCGTCTTCGAACTTTTCGTATTCATCGAAGTTCCACGGTACCATATCGAATGCTGCGGAGAACTCTTTCGAATAAGGCAGTTCCCATTGCCATAAATCACGATCTTGGATGTATCCAATAAACTTTGGTGCCTCTTTACCCGGGTGGAAGAACTCCCACGCTAGCATCGCACCTGATTTGGTCATGTCAAAGTGTGTATTGGAAATGTCGTGTAGCTCGACCATGTTTGATTTATGGTGATCGATAACCCATAATTCATCAGCCTGTTCGATCATTGACTTAGTAGTTGCGTTATCATACGAAAAATCAAGTATCACTACTTTCTTTCCTGTCACATCTGGAGGAGGCGAACCGTGTGAAGCAGCGTGGTACTCAGCACGATTGCCAAGCAGTTTCCACGCTGAGTAAGCTGCACCGAAACCATCGTTGCAATTTGCGTGGTATATTACTACCTGTACTGAAGAAGGATCCATCATAATAAATCTCCGTTTAAGAACATCCTAATTATTCTACTCAGTTAATTCCAAGTTTACAATCTTTGAGTGATTATAGCCAATACGATATCATACGCCTCTCCATCGCATAGTTTTGTTCAAACCATCCCATACCGATAAAGAAGGCTCCCAATCTAGACCTACTAGAGCTCTCGTGTTTGACCCGGTGCATCTTTTAATTTCGCCTTGCCTTGCATCTTCGTATACAACGTTAAAAGATTCTTTTGAGTTTTCTTTTAGATACGAAAGTATCTGATTCAGAGGTATGTCACCTCCGTTACAGATATTGTATACTCGAAACCCTGTCGTAGGTACCGTTGATGCCTTTATGTTCGCTCGAACAATGTCTGATACGTGAATGAAATCTCTTGTTTGTTCACCGTCTCCATACACGACAAGCGGCTTCTTGAAGTGCATTGCTTGCATCCAATTACCTATCACGCCAGCATACGGGCTTCCGCCTTGTTGCCTTTCGCCAAAAGCATTGAAATAACGAAGTGCAACGTAATCAAGATTGTAAAGATCTCTATACGTCTCAAGCCAATTTTCACATGTCAATTTGGAAAGACCATAAGGATTCGTTGGTCTCGTAGTTTGTTCTTCTTTGATGGGCAACCGAATGTCGACTCGGCCATACACCGCTGCAGACGACGAGAATACCAATCTAGTTTTTCCTACACCGCAAGCTTGCGCAATTTTCAAAGTCTTCGCTACATTCCTCTCTAGCGTAGTCATCGGTTCTTCGATGGATTTGGTTACACTAACGTCAGCAGCCAAATGATAAACAGCACAGAAATGACCAGCCCGAATTTTATCAAGAATGTTACTATGGGCACAATCACCACTAACAATAACCAACCGAGGATTACGACTGTCATGCTCAACTTCATAAGAGGCCATAAGCTGGACAAGTAAATCTCGAACATGCTCGTCGTAGTCGATTCTTCCTCTTCGCGGGTTCCATGTTGCGTTGGTTCCATCGTCAATTATCCATACTCTATTGTTTTCATCTTGCATCAAAGCTTCTACGAGGTGAGACCCGATAAAGCCGAGTCCACCTGTCACTAAATAATTTCTCATTTGACCCCCGTAGAACCAAAGCCTCCTGAACCTCTAGTTGTTTCTGTATCAAAAAGTTCGTCCACATCGACCATCTCTACAGGACAATGATTCACGGGAACAAGAAGAAACTGAGTTAATTTATCACCAGCTTCGATAGTGACAGGTTTGTTCGAAGCGTTGATAAGATGTAAATGAATCTCGCCCTGGTAATCTGAATCTACGACACATGCGCCAACCATGAGGCCTTTCTTCATAGATACTCCTGACTTGTTCATAGCGATAAGTGCGAAGCCTTCAGGTACATTTGCCTTTATCCCTGAAGGAATGAAGTATCTATCTCCCGGCTCTATCGTGCATAGATTGGGTGGATAATCGTCTGGCACATAGAAGTCGATACCTGCCGATCCTGTCGTGCCTCTTGTTGGTGTTTTCACATTTCTTATTTTTGCTAATTTCATTTTATTCTCCTAATGATGCAAGCGCTTTGATGAGAGCTCTCGGGTCAGTGACCGGTGAAGCGTACGGGTTTTCCGCCGTCGTCGAGGGAGCATCTTGCGTATCCTCTTCCTCAAAATATTCCTGCGTTGTCGTTTCCGTAAGAAGTTCCTTCTCAGTATTCTTCGCATTTGTTATCTCCTCTGGAAAGTCGGGACCTGCGTGGTCTGGTTTCGTATCATTGATGTAGTTTTGCCACGCACCAATGTATGCGACGGCATCGAGGAGATTATCCTCTTTAAAGTTGTAAGATTGACGAGAGAACTTAAGTGCGACCATTGCGATGAACATGTCATGTGCACTCCATTCTTTGCCAGACATACCTGATGCGATCATTGCGGCTCTTTCGAAACCTTCACCCATTGGGCCGTACTGGCGTTCTTTTTCTTCGCTTCGGTTATTGATGATGTTATTGGCTTGTTCGAGTATATTAGACATAGATCTTCTCCATTGTTTCTTTAGTGTGTGATTTTATTTGTTCAAGGGTGATGTCCTGACGGGACAGTACGTGAGGCAAGATTGCTTCACTTGTAATTGTATCTTTAAGTTTGTAAGTTTTCAAATCTGGATAGTTTCCTGTATTGTTCTTACGATAATTGTCTATGATAAGATCCATCATTCTCCAATGGCGTTCGTATACGTGATAGGAACCAGCTTGGTGAT
>Ga0163109_10003090_pt1 | contig 12770 bp, 13 predicted proteins | sample CRUFie1St13metaG_FD_108704 | JGI IMG/M metagenome (GOLD analysis project Ga0163109, IMG submission 108704) | Marine microbial communities from the Costa Rica Dome - CRUD Field 142mm St13 metaG | ecosystem: Environmental > Aquatic > Marine > Oceanic > Photic zone | place: Costa Rica: the Eastern... | reverse complement strand
AATCTGCTGCAATTCCATGTTGATGTTTGCTCTTGCTCTGGCTTCTCTTTGCGTGGTCTGCCCAGTCCTATCGGCAGAGCATTCAGTGGTTTCCCGAGTCCAAGCCTACTCAATATTAACAACCGCCACGGGAGGCAATTCATCGCGAGACAAAAATGAAGATGGATTAGAAGGGAAAATTTTCACCGGCTACCAAGGTTGGTTTCGGGCACACGGCGATGGCTCGGGCCTTGGTTTTTCTCATTATCAAAAAAACGGAAAGTTCGAGCCTGGTTCATGTTCTATCGATCTTTGGCCAGACCTCCGGGATTTTACAGTTTCGGAAAAGTTCCCCACGCCTTTCCGACATGCTGACGGGAGTGTGGCCCATGTCTTTAGCTCGCTTCATCCCCTAACCATCGACCGGCACTTCAAATGGATGAGTGAATACCAAATCGATGGAGCTTTTGTCCAACGCTTTGCTACTCATAGTTCAACGGAGCGACAAGACTACAGGCGACTCAAGTTCGAGAATCAAAAACTTATGCTCTGCCGGGACGCTGCCAATAAAAACAGTCGTCAATGGGCCTTGATGTATGACTTGTCGGGAATCCACAATCATGATTTCGAAAGCTTGGCCGAGGACTGGAAAAAATTAAGAAAACGAATGCAACTCGGAACGGACCCCAAAGACTCCGCTTACCTGCATTTGAATGGAAAGCCATTGGTAGGCATATGGGGAGTCGGTTTTAATGATGGTAGGGAATATGGGCTTGAGAAAACAGAATGGTTGATCCGCCTGCTTAAGTACAACCCGGACTGGGGTGGCATGAGTATACTCTTGGGTGTGCCCTACTACTGGAGAGACTTGAATCGTGATTCAGTTAGGGATCCCAAGCTTCATCGGATTTTAGGCATGGCTGATGTGATCAGCCCTTGGTCAGTCGGCCGTTATTCTGGCCATTCGGATGATTATGCCGAAATTGTTTCACGACAATTTACAGATCGCAAATGGTGCAATCAACGGAAGGTAGATTACATGCCCGTACTTTTTCCTGGATTCAGTTGGAAAAATATGAAGGGAAAAATAGGCGTTTCCATTCCGAGGCAAAGAGGAATGTTTTTAAGGAAGCAATTTCAGGCCACAAGTATAGCTGGAAGTACCTCAGCATATGTAGCGATGTTTGACGAAATGGATGAAGGGACGGCTGTTTTCAAATGCACTAATCAGGTGCCTATTGGAAAATCATCTTTCGAAACCTTCGAAGGTCTGCCCTCTGATCATTACCTCAAGCTTTGCCGTGATGGGCGCCGTATGATTCGGGAGGGTTTGTACCAAGAAAAATATAATCATTCTAAGAATGAATAACTCAAGTCGGCTCTTGAGACGCATGAGAAAATGGAAATGACTTGCGCTTAAAGTCGCGCTGAATGTCCCTTCAAATTAGATTTTTGCAGTCTGGTAATTCTGAAATTTTAGTGAAGTTAGCGGGAGTCTAACCCACAAAACAGTGCACGAAAGGCGGGGCTTAGTCTCATCCGAGATTGCGTGTGTCGAGCTTTGGATGTATCAGTTGAAACATCCTACTAACTCTGACCGAGAGGATGTTCTCCGGGTCATTATGTTATCAAGCAGCTACGCCAGGAACTGCTTTCAATATTTGGAATCAGTTGAAGCAGAGCCTCGCACGAAACCTAGTTGAACATAGCCTCTGAAGGTGGTGCGAATTTGGTCAGGTTAATGCCCTCTACAGCGGATTTGTATTCCTCCATAGTGGGTATTCTTCCTAACACCGCAGATAGTACTACTACTGGCGTAGAGGCTAGAAGTGATTCTCCTTTCTTACGCTCTGAGTCTTCTACTACACGACCCTGGAAAAGACGGGTGGAGGTGGCCATGACAGTATCGCCTTTTTCTGCCTTTTCTTGATTGCCCATACATAAATTACAGCCCGGGCGCTCAAGGTACAACATATTTTCATATTGAGTACGAGCCGCGTTCTTTGGGGAATCATCATTGAATTCAAAGCCAGAATACTTTTGTAGCATATTCCAGTCACCCTCTTTCTTTAGTTCATCGATAATGTTGTATGTGGGAGCGGCAACCACCAAGGGAGCGTTAAATTCGACTTTGCCTTTATCCTTTTCTAAGTTCCTCAGCATGTGAGAGACGATCTTCAAATCTCCCTTATGAACCATACAGGACCCAACGAATCCGAGATCAACCTTCTTTGTGCCCTCGTAGAAAGAAACCGGACGGATGGTATCATGAGTGTATCTTTTGGATACATCTTCGTTGTTAACGTCTGGGTCAGCAATCATGGGTTCCACAACCTGATCAAGGTCGACCACAAATTCTCGGTAATACTTAGCATTCACATCTGGAGTCAGGGCGGGTTTCTCACCCGATCTGATTTCAGCAATTCTTCTATTTGCTTGGTCAATCAATCCCTTGAGAACCTTTTTCTTGTTGTCCATACCTTTGTCGACCATCACTTGAATTCGACTTTTGGCGATCTCTAGAGATTCGATCAGTGTTGAGTTCTGCGAAATGCAAATCGAAGCCTTGGCCTTCATTTCCGCAGTCCAGTCGGTAAAGGTGAATGCCTGATCAGCAGGCAATGTTCCAATGTGAACTTCAATGATTCTACCCTGAAAAACATTATCACCAAATTGATTTAACATTTGAGCCTGTGTGGCATGAACAACATCACGGAAATCCATATGTTTCTTTAGGCTACCTTCAAAGGTGACCTTGACGGATTCTGGAATAGGCATGGATACCTCGCCCGTAGCTAAAGCAAGAGCAACGGTTCCGGAGTCAGCCCCAAATGCAACACCTTTAGACATGCGTGTGTGCGAGTCTCCGCCAATGATGATGGCCCATTCGTTAACCGTAAGGTCATTCAATACCTTGTGAATCACATCGGTCATGGCATGGTATTTTCCTTGCGGATCACGGGCGGTAATGAGCCCAAAATTATTCATAAATCGCATTAATTTAGGAATATTTGCCTGAGCTTTCTTGTCCCAGACTGAAGCAGTGTGGCATCCTGATTGGTAAGCTCCGTCAACCGTAGGCGAAATTATAGTGGCAGCCATAGCCTCCAATTCTTGAGAGGTCATCAACCCAGTAGTATCTTGGGAACCTACGATATTGACCTTTACCCGAACGTCCGATCCAGCATGCAAGATGGTTCCCTTCTTGATCCCAAGAGCATTGTTGTTAAATATTTTTTCCACCGCTGTTAATCCTTGTCCCTCATGAGAAATTTCGCGTGCAGTGGCGAATACAGACTTTAATTCAACTCCTAGAGCAGTGGATGCGAAACTTTGGAGCTTTTTTCCAAAAACCACTGAATAAGAGCCCTCAGCTCTAATGAATTCGACTTTCTGTGGAGTCAAGGCTGAGGAAATATCAACCAACTCCAAGTCTCCGTTATAAAGTTTCTTTTCTCTAGTGTTAATGGTCAGAATGGTTCCGGTATCCACGGAAAAAACCTGTTCTAGAATGTCGTCTCCATTGCTGTCCTTTATGTAGTTGCCATCATCATCGCGCTTTTTCACCCAATTTCTCAAATCAATACCAATACCTCCAGTGACACCAACGGTAGTAAGGAAAATCGGTGAAATCCCGTTCGTTCCACCGACGATCGGAGCAATGTTAACAAAGGGGACGTAAGGGCTTGCCGGTTTGCCCGTCCATAAGGCAACGTTGTTGACTCCCGACATTCGAGATGACCCAACCCCCATAGTTCCCTTTTCGGCAATCAGCATGACCCGCTTACCAGGATGTTTTTTCTTCAGTTCTTGAATTTCTGCCTGAGCTTTTTCAGAAATTAGACATTTTCCGTGTAACTCGCGATCGGAGCGCGAGTGAGCTTGGTTACCGGGCGAAAGCAAGTCCGTGGAAATATCTCCGACGGCGGCCACATACGTGACGACTTCGATTTCCTCCTCTACTTTCGGGAGTTTCGTGAAAAACTCTCCCTTCGCATAGCTTACAAGAATCTCTTTGGCAATTTCACTGCCCTTGTTGTAGGCATCTTCTAATCGATTTGTATCCGCTTCGTATAGAAAAACCTGTGTTTTAAGAACCTCGGATGCGTCCCGGGCGATGGAAGCGTCTTCCCCCAAAGCCAAGTCAAGCAGAACCTCAACGGAGGGACCTCCTTTCATGTGAGAAAGCATCTCGAAGGCAAAAGCCTGATTAATTTCTCCAATTATGGATTCACCAAGTATGATCTCCTTTAGGAATTTGGCTTTCACACCAGCGGCGGAAGTAGTTCCCGGAAGGGTGTTGAAAATGAAAAAGTCAAGTGATTGGACTCGGTCCTTGTGATTCGGATCTTTGATTTGCGAAATGATATCCGAAAGCAATTCGGCACTGTCTATAGGCTTCGGACATAACCCCTCGGTTTTCCGTTGCTCGATTTCAGTAATGTATTCAGCGTAGGTATCCATATACAGCGGACTAAAACTAAAATGAACCCATCTCCTTTCAAGCAGATTCCTCTATGTTTTCTTGAAGAGACTCCGTGAAATTCCCCATTCTTGAGACACTTCTTTGACTGACTCTGAAAAAGTCATTTCTACTTTATAAAAACAAAGTTGGGGTTGCTTGAATAGAACCCGCTGGGTTAGGGGATTCAATCTTTGCAATCAAGCAGGATTCGCCTTATTCAAAGGGGTGTAGATCAAGATATTGGCCAACCTTAACGAATCTTTTTCAACAATGTCGACGGACCTTAATAGCGCTATCCGACCTGTTGACCGAACGTAAGGTTACAGCTTATTCGCGTGATGGAAAATATTTTTACAGTTTCGTGTTTATTATGAAATCTCTAGATCGAAATATCATAATCATTCTATTTTTAGCCTCTACTACGCCAACATCAACTGAGGCTAATGAGAACTCACACGCACTAATAGAGTCAGAATCCTTAAGGGCAGTCATCGCTGACAATTCAGCCTACGGCAAAGATCACCGGCAAGGTTACAGCGGGATTTCGGAATTGTATCACGGAGGCTCAAAACGAACACTCTTTGTCCCCGCTTACTCCGGGCTCAACCTTGAACATATATTTAACGGCAATTATATTAGTTATGATTGGGATATTTTCGAGCCTAGAATCGCTCCCATAACACTGAGCAGGTTAGGTAATAAGCGAGTTGAACTTTTCCAAAAACGCACTGCGAACTGGCCACTACAGAGTCGTCTAATCTATGAAATTACCAACGAAAATACCATTGAGATGCGAGCCAGATTTCGGCCATTAGAGGATACATGGGAAAAACATGGATACATTGGGGTTTTCTTTGCCTCCTACATCCACGCCCCCGAGGACATGGCCATACATTTCATTGGACAGACGCGATCAAGAAAAGGCAACTCTTTACCTCGTTGGATAACCCACCTTCCCAAGACCCATGGTGACCAGGCCTGTCATCGTCCGGCAGGAAGTGATTGGGATCCCCCCATTGATCCAGGTTTCAACATCTCCCTAGTCCAAGGAGTGTCTGACTACGAGTATATACATCCCTTTTATTTCGGGATCTCTTATGGCAAAGTCTTCATTATGATGTTCAAAGATTTTACAGGCCAAGGAGAACTTCGCTTTGCTCAGTCACCTTCTGGCGGAGGCAAAGGAAACCCTGCCTGGGACTTCTTCTTTTTGGCTCGTAATTACAAAATCGGTAAAGATTTTGGATTCACAGCTGCTACCGTTTACAAAGATTTCACGAGTCGCGAGGATGTCATCAAGACATGGGAAAAGTGGTCGGGTGATCAGGTGAACCGACCATGAGGAAATTCCGGATTCAATGAATATGCAAATGGCATCTCACTGACCTTGATCTCGTCCTTCCAGAAAAATACAGTAACGGCTAGGTTCTCCAGATAGTCCAGATCTGAGACAAAACCATCTATCAACAGGGCAGGAATTTCTCTCAAGGTCGTTGGCCGATTCGCTCTTTTATTCTTTTACAGGCATCTCCGGACAGAATTATATTCTAAAGAACTCAACCTAAGGGTGTCTTACAATTCATGAAGAAAATAATCCACGTAACCGTCTTCGTTCACCTTATAACTTCTATCGCAATGGCAAAAAGAGCTGCGCCCAAGGATGTTGCGTCCATCGTAACTGACAACGCAGTTTATACGGCTCCTCTCGTTCGACTGCCTCAATTTTCTATGCGTAATCCTGGCTTCGTCGAAGCGCGCCACCCTGAAACCAAAAAGCTTTTGTGGCGGATCCAGATCTACAACATCAAGTACGATCCAGCGCTAGAACAAGACGTTCAGGACGTCTTTATCAAGACCATGTCCTTGGACAAGAAGAACAGCTCGCTGCTTATTTCTGATGAAAGATCGAGAACCTACGTCCTCGATTTGACTACCAAAGCAGTGACACGCGAGGTATCAGATGCTCAAACTGAAATGCGCCGTGGGCTTTGTTACATCAAGGGCGAGACCAAACCTTTCACCGGCAGAGAAATTTCTTACACTTCCGGGCTGAAACCTATCAGCACGCGCGGAATGAAGGTGGTGACGACCTACCTTGAAGGGAAGGAGCAAGATGTGGTGTTTCATGCACCGTGGGGGAATGTTCGACCTAGGAAGTGAAATTTGCATTAAGGGCGATTTTGGGGCACGGGATTTCTACGAGTTTGGAGCCTTCGGATTCACAAACATATCGCCCTTTATACAGAAAGCGAAAAACTAAAAAACAAGAATGATGACCAAGTTTTTCAAATCGATGAATTCCTGTGTCCTTCCTGTTTTGTTTTTTGGGTCGAGTTTATTGGTTTTTGGAAAGGCTGATTCATCAGGTGAAAGAGATTCCCTGAAGATTTTATCCTACAATATAAAACATGGTAGGGGAATAGATGGCCGGGTGGATTTGAAAAGAACTGCCGAAGTAATCCGTTCCTTTTCTCCGGATCTCGTCACTTTGCAGGAAGTTGATAAAAACTGTACTAGGAGCGGTTCCATTGACTTGACTCAGGAGTTGGCAGGGATCTTGAAAATGGAGGGCCGCTTTGGGAAATTCATGGATTTCCAGGGAGGGGAGTACGGCATGGCGGTATTATCGAAGTTTCCCATTATATCTGATCAGGTTCACGTCCTTCCCCGCGGTGCGGAACCTCGAAGCGCATTGGAAGTGCGAGTTAATCCGGGTAAGGATTGGGGGGAGATTCGATTGTTTGGTATTCATCACGATTGGACGAGAGAAAGCCTTAGGGTCACTCAATGCAAAGCCCTCCTACAGAAGATCGGGCAGCAAACGGGTCCAGTTATTTTGGCCGGTGATTTCAATGCGGGCCGGAACTCTCAATCGGTCAGTCTGTTGGTCGACTCTGGTTTTAAAATTTTGACGAATGATCCAGCCAATACTTTCCCCTCGGACCAACCCAAGGTGGAAATCGATTTCATCATGTGCAAAGGCCTTCCCCTAGGCCGTTTCAAGCACAAGGTTGTGGCCGAAAAAATTGCCTCTGACCATCGCCCTGTCCTTGTTGAAATTTTAAAGTGATTATTTCGAGCCCTCAAGTGCTTGCTTGCCCAAAGTCTAAACCATTCTCATCCTGCTCGAAATCATCATCACAGTCATCCGACCATTGGCCTGTGATTGTTAGCCTATCTCCCTTATGAATAGTGGTGGTCGTAGGAAATTGAAATCATTTGGGTTAAGCACTTAAAGGCTTTGTCCGAAAGTGAATTGAGGCGGTCCCAACTTTTTCCAGTGTAGTGTTTACAAAGCCTAGCTGGGCGCAGTATGCGTCTATAATATCCATCTCCGGGGAAGTCAGCTCGCCCGGTGTTGACAGAATACGATCCACCTGCTCCCTGCTAATTAAGGTCTTTGAAGTTTTTTGGGACACTGACTTATCTTTTGCCATTTTTCTTACGCCTTTCCATCCGGTTATGATTAATTTGCTACCCTGACGGTAGCCGCTGTTTGACGATAACTACAACCCTTTGGCGTGTCATGCCCTCTCCGTGAACGTTAGCGATTCCTACAAGATAAAAGCTATGATCCGTGCCCCATATTGAGGCTATAAGCGTCAGTCTACGGAATAAATTCCAAGAGGAATATAAAAAAATTAACAACTTCCTCAAAGAAACACATGAGAACCAGAATTCCTATGGCTAGAGTGGTGTATCCCAGTTGTTCGAGGGTTCCCGCCTTTTCGGATCTGATTAACATAACAATTCCAAGAGGAATCATAAAAAATGAAAAAATGGCCAACCATAGTGACAAGAGAAACAGGATACCTATGGCTAAAGTAACGTATCCCTGAAACTTCATATCACACTCCCACCTCCATTGGTTGAATTTTCTTCAAATACACGGCTCGAAATTTTATTATTCTGTTTCATTGATTCAAGGAACATAGTTAAAGCTGTCGCAAGTTGACTCGAAACAAAAATGGTGGAGGTGGCGGGAGTCGAACCCGCGTCCCGGGAGGTTTCGAACATGGCGTCTACACGCTTAGCCGTCCTGTTTTAAATTTAAGTGACGATGGGGCAGGGGCACCCGTGTCACCGGTCTGGTTTTCATTTTTGCTTCTTGAAGGCCAGCAAAAGCATGAAGGTTCTTCCGCTTTTTACACGCCCTGCGAACTTAGCGGAAGTCGGCCCGCATGGACGACACAGACTTAGGCTGCGATAAGCTCCTGGCTGGCGCCAGGGAACTCGATTACATTATTTTTGGCATTTGTAAGCCTGACACTTTTTTAAGGAGCCAAGTGTCATCTCCTGCGTGCAACCATGCCCTACGCGCAACCGGTCGAATCCGGAACACCCCCTTGAATGATAAAGTCTTTGGGAGTCTTTTGTGGCAGGGTGGTTGTGGTGTGTACCCTGTTAAAGAACTAGCCCCTAACTTGCAATAGTTACCTGCGGATTACAAGTGGTTTAATGACTTAAAGTGTAGAAGAGTTGGAACATTTCCTTGGCAATTTGTAAGGAGCGTTCATCGTACGTAGTATCTTCTTCTGGTGTGTCGTCGGAAATCTTGGGGTCAATGTAGGGGAGGGGGAATCTGTATTTGGCGCCGCGGACAATTGGACAGTTTTGATCAGCGTGGTTGCAGGTAAGAATTGCAAGGTAGCCTTCCTCTGGGTTGCCATCCTGATCGTAAATTTTGGAATGGGCGGATAGGGGCGGGTGGAGTTCGGAATACTGGATTAGGTATCGGGGATTATCTCCACCAGTAGTATCGACAATTGAGAAGCCTGATCTGCGTAGTGCGCGGATTGTTCGATGGTTGCATGCAGTAGCTTCTGTTCCGCCGGAGTGTGTGCGGATACCTGTAATCTTATAATGCGCTGCAGCTGCTTGTGCCCAGACTTGGGCTAGATGACTACGGCGACTGTTGTGGGTGCAGATAAAGGTGAGATCAATATCATCATTGTTAGCGTGAATTGCATCTGCAATAGCTCGTAGCTGCGCTTGGCGCTCAGGACAGATCGGGTCTTTTGCTGAGAGAACAGATTTGAGGGTCGGTTGTAGGGTCTCGAGGAGCATGTTTACACTGACTGCAAATTATGATGATTTGATCTCTAGATGGGCTGGCCCTTTGGTTAGTGTACCACCAGTTAGGATTCGGGCACGTAACCCTCCGCGTCCTTTTAGAAATTCTTCCATCCCGGGGCAGAAAGCTTCGTCCATCCAGTAGCAGGGAGCGCATTCCTGAGATCCCTTGAAGGTAGCGTCACCAATACGGAAAGTTGCGTCGATGAGCGTGTTCAGGTCGATACCTCGAGTCAGGATGTTACGGCGATAGGCTTCTGGAGGTGTGTCGTAACAATTTAGTGCATCCTGGGCAGCTAGGTGGACGGCTTCATCAAAGAAGGTGATCTGTCCTTTGTAGTCATCTTGGTACCCAAAGTAGCGGTCGCCGACTAGACCTTGTCCAGCGACGCATTCAACGGAGTCGGGCTGAAGTATTGGATTGTTGCCGCGAGGATTGCCGTGATGGCCTCGGAAGTCATGATCTGGCGAGAGGTAGATGGCTAGAATTTCGATTTCCATGGAAGTTCCACAAGTGTGGGGTCGGTTATCTGAGATTCAAGAAGACAATCGGATTGCGTCTGTAATGTTGCTTTTGATCACTTTATTATTTTTATTAAATTAAAATAATATATATTTCAAATAAAAATAAATTGTAACTATCTTAATACGGTAATTTTAAATGAATGACCTCAATAAGGCTTTGATGGTTCTGAACGGCTTACCGCATGTAGGGCCAGTGACTTTGAATCGTCTACTCGGTGCTTTTGATGGGGATACAGTTAAAGTGATGCAGGCTGGACGGAAGGCATTACTTAAGGTTGCCGGGGTAGGGCCAAAAATTGCCGGTACTTTGAAGGGCTGGCGCCAGCATTTTGACTTGAGGCGGGAACTGGGGTTATTGAATCAGCACAATGCCAGTTTTCTAACATTTAAGGATGGAGTTTATCCTGAGTTGCTTAAGCAGATAGCTGATCCACCGATTGGGTTGTACAGTAGGGGAGTCTTGGAGTTGGAGAGTCTTCGCTTTATTGCAATTGTCGGTACCCGACAGCCTACACTCTACGGACAGAAGCAGGCGGCGCGTTTTGCGGCGCGATTGGCAGGTGCAGGCTACTGCGTTGTAAGTGGTCTTGCTCGCGGAATCGATGCTGCTGCACATATTGGTGCACTGGATGCGGGTGGCGCAACCGTTGGTGTCTTAGGCTGTGGTCTAGATGTGGTGTATCCCCAAGAGAATGCGGGTTTGTACGATCGCATCTTCAGGGAGGGTCTTGTCTTGTCGGAGTTTCCCTTTGGGCGAGGTGCGGACCGGCAAAACTTTCCTATGCGCAATCGTGTGGTGGCAGGAATGTGTGAGGCTGTAGTCGTAGTGGAATCGGGCTCTAATGGGGGTAGCTTGATCACTGCTCGTTTTGCTGGAGAGCAGGGGCGTCAGGTTTTTGTCCTGCCGGGGCGTGTGGACCAATCCACCAGTGCAGGCTGCCACCAACTAATTAGAGACGGGGCAACGCTCGTGACTTGTGCCGAGGATGTAATAGATGAACTGGGCGCAGTGGGCAGTGATGTACTGGAATTGCAGAGAGAAGTGGAGGGGGCGAATCGTAAACTACCTCAGGATTTGTCCTTAGGAGAGGGTCGTGTGCTTGAAGCGCTTGAAGGAGGAGAAGTGCTTCTTCTAGAAGATGTAGCTTTGCGGGCCGAACTTCCCGTTCATGAAGTGGCAGCTTCTATGATGATGCTTGAACTCAAGCGTCTAGTCGCTAAGCGAGCAGATGGACGGTTTGAACGAAGAGGTTAATTATCTCAGCTATGTCGGGAGGAAAAACTGAAATGGTTCAACTCTGTACAAATTCAGCTATTTCACCCTGGGGGCCATCCTAAAGCCCGACCACCGAGAAGGTGAACATGGAGGTGGGGTACAGTTTCGCCACCATCAGAACCGTTGTTGATTACGATTCGGAAGCCGTTCTCGAGACTGAGCTTGCGTGCAAGTTCACCAGCCTTGAGGAGGAGGTGTCCAAGAGTGGATTGATCTTCTTCGGTGGCTTCTCCGACCCGGGGAATCGGTTTGCGGGGGATAATTAGAAGGTGCGTAGGGGCCTGAGGGTTGATGTCACGGAGGACAATGCATTGGTCATCCTCGTATTCGATTTGGCCGGGTATTTCACCGTCCATGATCTTTTGGAAGAGGGTCTTACTCATCTGGAGCCTGTTAGTATATTATTGCTAGGTGTGGCGGATTTGGGCAGAGGTTCCGGCCTCTTGGAACTTAAGGTATTTGCAAGCGTAGCGTATGTAGGCTGTCGTATCTATCGAGCGAAGCCGGTTCATTAGTGCATCAGCTATGGCGCGGGATGGAATTTCCTGATCGAATTCGCTTTGTAGATTTTCAAGTGTGTCGCTAACAAGGAGCTCAACTTGCTCACGATTACATGGGCGTTTGGTCAGTGCCTTGCGAAGACCTTCTAGCAGCTTTCTTTTTTCAAAAGGTTCTTGGGTGCCATTGCGTTTGAGTACAATTAGGTCTTCGCTGAGGACTTGCTCTAAGGTGCTGAAGCGATGTCCACATTCATTGCACTCACGACGTCTTCTTATGTTTGAACCTTCCCTAGGACTGCGGGAGTCAACAACCTTGGTGTCGTTGGATGAACATTTAGGGCAGCGCATTTGATTTGAGCTTTTGTGACTTACAGACGGAGGAAGTTAGCTAGAAGAGCCATGCCATGTTCAGCTGCAATAGATTCTGGATGAAATTGAACGCCCCATATAGGGATTTCCTTGTGCCGTACTCCCATGATTTCGCCATCATCGGCAGCGGTAGCTGTTGTTTCAAGGCAATCGGGGAGCGAGTTCTTTTCGATTACTAAGGAATGGTATCGGGTAGCTAGGTAGTCCTGCGGTATGTCTTTAAAAAGATCCTTTTCGTCGTGTCTGATGGGAGAGAGCTTACCGTGCATGATGCGATCAGCTCGTGTAATGCGCCCGCCAAAGAATTGGCCAATACATTGGTGTCCAAGGCAAACCCCTAGAATTGGGACTCTCCCTTGGAAAGCTTCTAGAATTCCGAGGCTACAGCCTGCTTGGGCAGGATCGCAGGGGCCAGGTGATATTAGGATGCGCTCAGGAGAAAGATCTAGTGCTTGGTCTGGGGATATTTCGTTGTTGCGTACGACCTTTTGTTCCACGCCCAGTTGCCCAAAATATTGGACTAGGTTGTGGGTGAAGGAATCAAAGTTGTCGATGACTAGCATCATGGCGTGGTTCAGCTTTT
>Ga0163109_10003089_pt1 | contig 12770 bp, 11 predicted proteins | sample CRUFie1St13metaG_FD_108704 | JGI IMG/M metagenome (GOLD analysis project Ga0163109, IMG submission 108704) | Marine microbial communities from the Costa Rica Dome - CRUD Field 142mm St13 metaG | ecosystem: Environmental > Aquatic > Marine > Oceanic > Photic zone | place: Costa Rica: the Eastern... | reverse complement strand
TTGATACAATTGTTGATACCTTCAAACAGGATCTTGCAAAAGGTATTGGTGCAGCAGCAACAGCAGTTGCAATGAGTGTAGCAATGCAAGACAAAAAAGTTGTTGCAGCAAATGCTCCTAAAGCAGAAGAATCAATAACATATAAAGTTAACAGACTTAGTGAAGGACAGATTTATATGCTGTTCAACAGAGTTGAAAAAGTAAACACACATATGTTAGAAAACAAACTTATGTTTGAAAGTGTGTTTGATGCAGTATCATATTATCATAGACAGAATTTAAATGAAGGTCCACTAGATGCACTGAAAGGCGCAGCAAGTAAAGTAGGCGGTGCTCTAAAAACAGGTGCTAAAGCAGTAGGTGGTGCTATTAGTGGCGCAGCAAAACAAGTTACTACTAAAGTAACAGCAGAAAAATTAATGACTGCTTGGAAGAAAGCAGGATCACCGACAGACAGTGCAGAAGTTTACGATGTAATTAAAGGACTAGGTGTTGCAGATGATGTTATCAAAGGCACTTACGATTCAATGAAAATTGAAGTTCCTGGAACTACTGATGCTCCAGACAATGACAAAGATGCAGACGCAGCAGATCAATCTACAGATGATGCTAATGCAAGTACAGCAGGTGATGCAGGTACAGATGCAGCAGGCGATGCAAGTACAGATGCAGCAGGCGATGCTGCAACAGATGCTCCTGTAGATTCAGATCCAACTACACCTGGTGTACAAGAAAAAGACAAACAGTTTATTATGGTGCAAGATCCAAAAGACAAAACCAAATATAATGTAGTTGACAGTGAAACACAAGCAGTTGTAGATGGTGGTGCTGGACTAGATGCCGGCAGTGCAGAACAAATGCGTGATGAAAAAAATGCTGAAGTAGTTACACAAAAACAACAAGCGGCAAGCGGTAATGCAAAATCTCTTGATGCAGGTTCATATGACGAAGAATACGGAGTACCACTAACTCCACAAGCAGCACAAGAATTTAAAAAACAAGATAAAGCAACTCAAGATGAAAAAATTAAATCCGCAACTGCTGCAGGATACACACAGAATCAAGACGGATCATTCAGTAAACCCACAGATAGTGGTGCAACAGGTGATGCAGATGCTACAACAGGCACAGCAGATACCACAGCAGATGCACCCGCAGCCGACGCTCCGGCAGCAACAGCAGGTGCGCCTGGATCAGGTAACACAGCACCTGATCGTACAAAAGACACAGGAGCACCAACACAACAGAAGACTCCCGTTGATATAAATGCTGTTGCTGAATTAATTAAAAAGCAATCGCCGGAGATACAAAAACTAATTAAAAACCAACTTGCCGCTTAAAAGAAAGGCAATTTGGTTTTTTTAGTTGTTTCTAAATTATCTTTGATTATTTCTGTAATTATAGAACGTTCTTCATAAGACATAGAGGCTACTTCACTGTAAGAAAGACCTCTCATATACCAACATAGTCTAAGGAGTTCTCTCTTTATGCCCCGCGCCTCTTTATCTAAATTTTCGGCTTCACGTAAGATCTCAGGACGTGAGAGTTTTAAGACCTTACTGCGAAAAAATTTGCCTGATCCATCGTTATTGTAACGTTGAATTCGTGGCTGCAATCTCCACACTTTACTTTTCGTGCTTCTAAATCTAATGCTCTCTTGTTAACATTTAGATGATCGCTTATGGCTTGGAAAATACCTTTGTCAGTATTTTTCATAAAGTCAGCAATGTGTTGTCTGTCATCAGTAACGCCTTGCGGAGATTCAATAGCACTAATGCTGTCAGTAACTACATCAACTGTAAGTTTAGTCAGTTTGATAAAACTTGCACCAAACTTGTCAATTTTTTCTTCTTCTGACATATCGTCATTGCTGACAATGTCAAATATTTTTTGTTGCTCTATTTGTTGTATTTGTTTTGAAGTTATTTCTTTGTAACTATATGGTTTTAGATGGAAGACCAATTCGCCAATTTGCACTTTGTCGTTGTAGTTGAATTGTGCTAATTTTTCTAAATGCTCTGTAAGTTGATAATCATATTTTTGTTCTTCATTACATTTAGGGCAAACAGTGTTTACTTCCATTTTTTCGCCATAAGTTGCAATTCTAATAGCAACTAAACACGCATCTACATCAAGTGTAGGCATAGTCCAGGGCTCTTTGATTGCAGGAACACAACTTTTGATAACTTCTGTTGTTGCATTACCATTCATTAAAGCATCTGGTGTTTTATACATTAATTCGTCGGCTGCTGTCATAGCATAGACAGGATATTGCCCATCTTCACTTTTATCAAGCGCACCTTCGGGATACCACTGACCTTTACTTGGCAGCATAATATAAATTTTTGGCTGCCTATAGTAACCTGCTAGTGGATTAGCCGGTTTGTTTGCGTTTTGCGTAACTGTTACGTTAGGCATAACGTCTTTTGGATCTTCCATATTTTTTCTCCGATAAATAGTTTATAACAAATATCAACATATGTATTTATATGCGTATATTTCTGGGAATTTATTAAATGGCTGATGTAACCGGACAATTTGGAGATCAAGAAGTAGTACTTAATAATGCTGCGACCGAAGCCACTTTAAAGCAACTTTTACAGTCTATGAACGCACTTGCAGCAAAGCAAGGCGTAAAAATCAAAAATGACGCTGAATTAGACAAGCAATTAGGACGCCTAGGAAAAACTACGCAAGACGGTGTTAGAGCCGGAAAAGAATTTGGTAGAAGTAATAAGCGTTTAGGCAAAGAATTAATGGAAACTGCTGATGCAGCAGCAGAAAGCAGAGATCTTCTTGGCGCTATGGGTGCTAGTACTAGAGTTTTACTAACAGGATTAGGAAAACTTAGTAAAGGTATTCAAGATGTTACAGGCTTTATTGGTAGCGCATTATCAAGTGCTGCTGGTATGGGCGATAGTATATCAGGTGCTACTGATGCGTTGGGTCAAATACCTTTAGGTGTTGGAACTGTTGTTAAAAATGTTTTTGGTCCTGTAGCAGGTGCAGTAGAAGCAACACAAAAGAGTTTTCAACAAGCAGCAGCAGTTGGTGCTAACTTTGGTGGCAATCTAAACGAATTTGCAAACACAGCCGCACAGGCTGGTATGACAATGGACCAGTTCGCTGGTGTTGTTGCAAATAATGCTCAAGGTTTAATGTTCTTAGGTGGCAGCACATCAGAAGGTGCAAAACGTTTAGGACAGATGGGCAAAATGATCCGCCAAACAGAACTTGGCGACGAACTTGCTAGACTCGGTTATAGTACAACTGATATCAATGAAGGACTTGCAGAGTATTCAGGTAGACTTGCAAGAAATGGCAGAGCAGAAGAATTATCAAATAGACAGTTAGTAAATCTAACAGGTCAATATTTGAAAAACTTAGACGCAGTATCTAAGTTAACAGGTAAATCAAAAGAAGCACTTCAAGCAGAACAAGATGCTAGACAGGCTGATGCACAGTACAGAATTATGCTTTCCAAACTTGGTCCTAAACAACAGGCTGAGATGGAAAAACTTATGGATTCAATTCCTAAGGCACACCAAACTGGTATTAAGGAAATTTTAGCAACAGGTACTGCTACATCTGATGAAGGTGTTAAGGCAATGGCTTTCTTAAGAGAGTCAGGCGGCGAAGCACAAAAATTATTCCAGCAAATGCAAAGTGGTCAAGGACTACAAGAAGGATTTGCAAACGATTTTTATAATACCTACGCAGCAGAAGCCAAAAAGTTTGGTGAATCACCTATAGGTGAAACACTAGGTAAATTTGATGCGTCTATGAATGACTTTGTTGTTGCTTCATTAGATGTAGGAGCACGTCAAAAAACTCTTGCAGAAATACAAGTAGAAATTGAAGAAGAGCAAAGAAAACTTAAAGAAAAAATTGCAGCCAATACAGGTGAAGTTCTTGACCCAGCAACAATTAAAACATTCAAAGAAAATATTGCACAGGCAGCAACAGAATTCCAAACAGCACTTGCAAATGTTGATTTAGGACCTTTAGAAAAAACATTCCAAACTGCTGTCCAAGCAGCAAAAGATTATCTAATTCCAGCAATTAATTTAGCAGGTGAAAACTTTGACAAACTAGTAGCAGCAGTTGTTGCAGGTGAAGTTGCAATGAAAGCATTGGCTATTGCTGCAACATTGGCAGCAGGTGCACAAGGTCTCGGTGCAATTAAAAATATGGTTACTGGTGGCGGTGCAAAAGCAGGCGCAGGCGCCGCAGCATCAAGTGGTGCAAAAGCAGGCGCAAGTGGAGCAATGAAAGGTGCTGCTAAAACAGCAATGCGTAGACTAGGACCACTAGGACTATTGTATGGACTTTATGAAGGTTACACAACATCTCAAGAAATTGAAAAAGATCTAGAAGCAGGAAATATTACTTCAGGCGAAGCAGGCAAACAACAGTCTGCAAACGTTGGTGGAGTTGTAGGCGGTACAGGCGGTGCGCTAGCCGGTGCAGCAGCAGGTGCTGCTGTGGGATCAGTTGTACCTGTAGTTGGAACTGCTATAGGTGGATTGATTGGTGGTGCAATTGGTTATTGGGCAGGTTCAAGTGCAGGTAAAGCAGTTGGTGGACAAATAGGTGAAGCACTTATAGGTGACGAAACTATTCAAGATATTGAAGCCAAAATTAAAGCAGAACAAGAAAGAATAAAACGTTCACAAGAAGGTGTAAACGAATATTGGGGAAGTGAAAAATCGGGTAGAGAAGACTCGATGAAGACTATTGAACAGTTACAAAAAGATCTTGCATTAATAAAACAAAATAATGCAGAATTTGAAAAGAAAAATTCTACAGCAACTGGTAGTCCAAATTCACCAAGCACAGGTGCAAATAATGCAAATGATGGTATGAAGTCAGATGCAGAAAAAATGCACGATGAAGCAGCCAAAAAAGCAGAAGAATTACGTAAACAGAAAGAAGAAGCAGAAAAAATGAAAGGTTCTGACACACCATACACTGATAAAATGGTAGGTACTGTCAAGAAAACTTCGGAAGAACTGCTACAGGAGTTAAATAACAATATACAGAATTTAATACAATTAGGGCAGGATCAATTAAAAGCAGCAAAAGGAACACTTTCGGCTACAAAAGATGCAGCAGATTCCTTGCAATAATTTAAAAAAGGTGTTATAATAGAATATTATGAGTTGGAAAAAATACTTTACTCAAGTTGATACAGGCAATACAGGTGGTAACTTTAGCCCAATTAGTGGCGGAGGCAGACCAGGACCTGCACGTTCAAACTATAGTTCATATCTGCCAGATGTTTACGCAGGTAGTCCAAACCGTGTTGAAAAGTATATGCAATACGACACAATGGATATGGATAGCGAAGTAAATGCTGCGCTTGATATCTTAGCAGAATTTTGTACTGAAAAAGATAAAGAAAACGGCACACCTTTTAATTTCCATTTTAGAAATATACCAACAGGTACAGAAACACGTTTACTAAAAGACGCTTTACAAAAATGGACAAAACTAAATCAATTAGAAAAAAGAATTTTTAGAATTGTAAGGAACACATTCAAATATGGCGATTGTTTTTTCATCCGTGATCCAGAAACTAAAAAACTTTTATATGTGGATCAAGCAAAAGTCTCAAAAATTATTGTTAACGAATCCGAAGGAAAACTTCCCGAGCAGTATGTTGTAAGAGATATTAATTTTAATTTTAAAAATTTAATTGCAACTACACCACACGGAACAACAAACACAAGTCCAAGCGGCACATCATCTTATACAAGTGGTGGCGGGTTTGGCAGAGGTATGGTTGGCACAGCAGCACAACCACCTGGTACAAGATTTCAGAATCAAGCACACGAGATTACAGTAGACGCAGAACACGTTTTACATATTTCATTATCAGAAGGATTAGATAACAATTATCCATTTGGTAATTCATTATTAGAAAGTGTGTTTAAAGTTTACAAGCAAAAAGAATTACTAGAAGATGCAATTATTATCTATAGAATTCAAAGAGCACCTGAAAGAAGAATTTTTTATGTTGATGTAGGTAATATGCCAGCACATATGGCAATGACCTTTGTTGAGAAAGTTAAAAACGAAATACAGCAAAGACGTATTCCTAGTGCATCAGGTGGTAGTACAAATGTTATTGATGCAAGTTACAATCCGTTATCTACTAACGAAGACTACTTCTTCCCACAAACTGCTGAAGGACGTGGTTCAAAAGTTGAAACATTGCCAGGCGGTACTAACTTAGGTGAAATTACAGATTTACGTTATTTTACTAATAAATTATTCCGTGCTTTAAGAATTCCGGCGTCTTATTTGCCAACATCTATTGATGAACAACCTAATACAGTAGCAGACGGTAAAGTAGGAACAGCCTATATACAGGAACTAAGATTCAACAAATACTGCCAAAGATTGCAAGAAAACATTGCAGAAGCATTTGATTTAGAATTTAAAATGTGGTTAGATACTTGTGGAATTAATATTGATCCAAGCATCTTTGAACTTAAATTTAATCCACCACAAAACTTTGCTGCATATAGACAGGCAGAACTAGATACTACCAGAGCGAATATTTTTGGAACTTTACAACAAGTACCACATCTTTCAAAACGTTTTGCATTAAAACGTTACTTAGGTTTATCACACGAAGAGATTGCTGAGAACGAAAGAATGTGGCGTGAAGAAAATGCAGGCACTTTACAACCTCCTACTGATGCAGCAGGAGAACTAAGAGGTGCAGGTATCACACCTGGTGGTATTGATGCAGCAGCAGCAGATCAAACAGCAGATGCTTCGCCAGAAGCAGCAGCAGCGGCTGAGCCAGCAGCAGATGCAGGGGGTGACGCAGCAGGCACAGAAACTCCTGCCTAGTCATAAATAATAGTATGCTTCTAAACGAGTTTTTATATTTTAACGATAACATTAACGATTTTGCAGTCGACAGAAGATATGACAATGCAAAAGACAGTTCTGTTGTGGATGGAACTGACACACGTAAGATTAGACTTACATTGAAGCAGATTAACGAACTGAGAATGCAGGCAGAAGCACACGCGGCTGAAAAAGAATCAGAACTAGCGTTTATAAGGCAGATGTATGCAGCCCCAGTTGAGCCACAAGAATAAAAAATCCATAGCCAAAAGTAGTGCATTTGTATTAGGCAACGGCAACAGTCGTTTGACTGTTAATCCACAGTCTTTGTTAAGCAGAGGTACAGTATACGCTTGTAATGCAGTATATAGAGAATTTGATCCACACTTTTTAATTGCTGTAGATGTTAAGATGGTAAATGAATTAGTTGATGCAGATTACCATAAAAAAGGCACTGTTTGGACTAATCCTAACAAAGGCATTAAGACAAAATCAAATATTAACCTGTTTACACCACACAAAGGTTGGAGTAGTGGTCCTACTGCACTGTGGTTTGCTGCACAAAACGGACACAAAAACATCTACATAATAGGTTTTGATTACCAAGGAAACAAAGGTAAGTTCAATAATGTGTATGCAGATACGTTCAATTATAAGAAAAGTAGTGACGCAGCAACCTTTTTTGGCAACTGGTTAAGCCAAACAGAGAAGGTTATAAAGGAATTTAGACATACAAAGTTCTGGAGAGTGCTTGAACCAGGCGGTTTTGTACCTGATAAACTAGGGCCACAACACGGTAATTTAGCCCATATTTCTTGGGAAGATTTTGCCCAAACTTGGCCTGATACTATATATCAAGACAAAATGAATCAAAATAGCACCATTTAATAGGTATTTTATAAGTAAAATGTAAATACATTACGAAACAGCCTTACCAATTAATCAAGGAGAATACAATGGCAGATAAAACTACATTAGAACAAATGCTAGAGCATTTGGTAAACGACGACTCTGCTAAAGCCGAAGAGCTTTTCCACGAGTACGTTGTAGCAAAATCAAGAGAAATTTACGAAAACCTTATCGAAGAAGAAATGGAAGATGAGGAAACAACTGAAGCAGCGAAAAAAGATGACGAAGCAGTAGAAGAAGCATCTAAAGACGCTGACAAAGAAGATGAAGCAGTTGACGAAGCATCAAAAGATGACGATGCTGAAGAAGATAAAGTTGACGAAGCATCAAAAGACGAAGACGAATCAGTTGAAGAAGAATTTGAAGAAGTATCAGTAGAAGGTGACGAAGAAGGCGATGACGCAATGGGCGGAGACGCTACTGACGACCTAGAAGCAGATATTTCCGGCGACGATGAAGAAGGCGATAAAGAACCTGAAGAATTATTCCAGGATCTTGACGCAATTGTTGACGAACTTCAAGCAAAATTTGATGATATGAAAGACGGTGGCGAAGAAGGTGACGATGCTGGCGACGATATGGACGATGAAATGAAAGATTCATTAGAGCCAGTTGCAGCAGTTGCTGAAGAGCCAAAAGATGAGCTTGAAACAATGCGTGAGTATGTTGAAAAAGTAGCAGGTGGACACGGTGCTGAGAAAAAAGGTGCTGCTGACTCTGCAGACAACAAAAAAAGCGTAGTTGACAATATGAAAAACGATATGGGTGGAACAACTGCTAACATCGCTAAAGGCGGCGAAGGTTCTGAAAAGAACGATGGTGGATTAGCAGATATTACACCAAAAGAAGATAATGCAGGAAACGTAAACGTTCCAGGTGCTAAGGGTGCAACTAAAATGGATGCAGCCAAAGGACACGGCGCTGAGAAAAAAGGTGCTGCTGAGAACGCTGATAACAAGCAATCAATTTTCCGTGGCCGTAGATAATAGAGGGTACAAAGGTTGAAAACTACACTAGCAGAACATCTGAGCTTCGATCAGGCTAAAATCGTAATTGAGCGTGATGAAGGCGAGGGTAAGTCATTACACTTGAGTGGCATCTGTATTCAAGGTGACATTCGTAATGCTAACCAGCGTGTTTATTCTTCTAAAGAAATTGATAGGGCTGTCAAGACGCTCAACGAACAGATTTCTGGGGGGTATTCAGTGCTTGGTGAAGTTGATCATCCAGAAGATTTAAAAATTAACCTCGACCGTGTATCACATATGATTACTAAGATGTGGATGGACGGTCCTAACGGTTACGGAAAACTTAAAATGTTGCCTACACCAATGGGTCAACTTGTTTCTACAATGTTAGAATCAGGAGTGAAACTTGGTGTAAGCAGTAGAGGTTCAGGGGAAGTTGATCCTTCAGGAAACGTAAACGGTTTTGAAATTATTACTGTAGACGTTGTTGCACAACCTAGTGCACCAGGGGCTTACCCAACACCAGTTTATGAGCACCTAATGAATGAAAAAGGTGGTTACCAGGCATTTAAACTTGCTAGAGAAATTCAAGGCGACCCACAGGCACAAAGATACATAGCAGAAAACTTGAAAAATATTATTTCGGGTTTACAAAGTAAATAGGAGAATCACAGATGTTAGATTTTGTAAAACAATTGTTTGAAAACAATGTGATTTCCGAAGAAACTAAGTCGGAAATTGAAACCGCTTGGGAAACTGCTATTCAAGAAAACCGTGACAAAGTCAGTGCAGATTTACGTGAAGAATTTGCATCGAAGTATGAGCACGATAAAACTGCGATGGTTGAAGCAGTAGATAAGATGCTTTCAGACAGAATTACTGCTGAATTATCTGAATTTGCTGAAGACCGTCAAGGACTTATCGAAGCCAAAGCCAAATATGCTAAGAAGATGAAAGGTGATTCCAAAGCAATGGAATCATTTATTCTTAGTAACTTGAAAAAGGAACTTGGTGAACTTCGTGAAGATCGTAAATCCGTAGCGAACAATGTTGCTAAATTAGAATCTTTCATTGTGAATTCATTGGCGAAAGAAATCGCAGAATTCCACGCTGACAAGAAAGACCTTGCTGAAACTAAAGTTAAACTTGTTAGAGACAGCAAAGCAAAATTCGAAGCAATTAAGAAAGAATTTATTGACAGAGCATCAACAATTGTTGAAGCAACTGTACGTAAAGGCTTGAAAGCAGAGATGGGTCAATTGAAAGAAGATATCGAAGCAGCACGTAAAAATGATTTCGGTCGCAGAATTTTTGAAAGTTTTGCAAGTGAATATGCCGCAAGCCACCTAAATGAAAAATCAGAAACAGCAAAACTTCTTAAAGTTGTAAAACAGAAAGAAGAAGCAGTAGCAGAAGCAACTGCAAAAGTTGAAGAAGTTTCTAAGTTGGCTGAAAGCAAAGATGCAGAGATTGCTCGTATGCAAGACGCAGCCCAAAGAAAAGAAGTTATGTCAGAATTGATGTCACCTCTTTCTAAAGACAAGCGTGAAGTAATGAGCGAACTTTTAGAATCTGTTCAGACAGAGAAATTACACGCAGCCTTTGACAAATATATTCCTGCCGTAATGGAAGGTAATATGCCGAAAAAGGAAAAGGTAGCGTTGACTGAAGGCAAAGAAATAACAGGCGATAAACAGGCAGTAGCAATCAACGGTCAAGAGAATCAGACCGCTGAGATATTTGACATCCGCAAATTAGCGGGACTTAAAGTATAGGAGATACACATTATGTCACAACTATTAGAGTCACGCTGGTCGGAAACTAAAGAGGCACTTCTTGAAGGTCTACAAGGCAACAAGAAGACAGTTATGGAGACTACTCTAGAGAATACTCGTAAGTATTTGTCAGAGAGTGCCACAGCAGGTGCTACTTCCGCCGGCAACGTCGCAACCCTAAATCGTGTGATCCTACCAGTGATCAGACGTGTAACGCCAACAGTCATCGCAAACGAACTAGTTGGTGTACAACCAATGACTGGGCCAGTTGGCCAAATTCACACTTTACGTGTGCGTTATGCTGACGCATTTTCACCAAGTTCAGGTACTTCTGTAACTGCTGGTGAAGAGGCACTTAGCCCATTCAAGATTGCAGAAGGTTATGCAGGTAATGATACTGCTACAGGCCTAAAAGCAGGTGCAACAGCATCTTTGGAAGGTGAGGCTGGAAACAGACTTTCAATTCAAATCTTGAAACAAACTGTTGAAGCAAAAACTCGTAAGTTATCAGCTCGTTGGACTTTTGAGGCAGCTCAAGATGCACAAGCTCAGCAAGGTATTGATGTAGAAGCAGAAATTATGGCTGCTTTAGCACAAGAAATTACTGCTGAGATTGACCAGGAAGTTATCAATTCGTTGAATACACTTGCTGGAACAGCAGCATTAACTTATGACCAAGGTGCAGTATCAGGTACTGCTACTTTCGTTGGTGACGAACACGCAGCACTTGCTGTTCAAATCAACAGAGTTGCAAACTTAATTGCACAACGTACAAGAAGAGGCGCAGGTAACTGGGCTGTTGTTTCACCAACAGTATTAACTCTGTTACAATCTGCAACTACTTCTGCGTTCGCAAGAACAACTGAAGGTACTTTTGAAGCACCAACAAACACTAAGTTTGTAGGAACTTTAAACAGTGCAATGAAAGTGTACGTAAACGGTTATGCTACAACTGACGATGTGTTAGTTGGTTACAAAGGTTCTTCAGAATCAGACGCAGCAGCGTTCTACTGCCCATACATTCCTTTAATGTCAAGCGGTGTTGTACTTGATCCAGGTACATTTGAGCCTGTAGTGAGCTTTATGACAAGATATGGTTATGTAGAGTTAACAAACACTGCATCATCTCTTGGTAATGCGGCTGACTACTTAGGTAAAGTTGCTGTAACTTCAGCAAACCTAAGATTTGCGTAAGCACATTTAACCTTATTGAAAGGGCGGCTTTATGTCGCCCTTTTTTTATGACTTTATTTCGGTTGACATTTTGAAAAATTTGTATTACAATAAGTAATATAAATGATCGAAGTTAAAACCTGGAAAGATTTTGAAAAGTTACACGAACAATTTGCTAAATGGCGTAAGCGCCATCCTATGTTTACACACGATGTTCGTGCTATAGAAAACAGCGTTTCTGTACATATGAAAAATCATATGGATCATTTAATAAAATACAGACAAACCAAACGTAATTATCACTTAGAAAACGCACAATCAGAACTAGATAATATTAACAGTTTACTACACACTGTTAGTAAATCCGAACTAATGGCTTTACTGAGCAAAGGATAAATACTTGTGTCAGATAGCGAGCCGCAAGGCGGACTTATGCTGTTTACCCACAGCGTAGCGGATAGAACCCGCATTGGACTACTTATATAGGAGAAAACAAATGGGAAGACCACTTAATAAAAGGTTATTCGGAACGCCAACAGCGGCTGGTAACGAAATCAAAGTAAACTTTCATAACGGCTCAGGCGTGAAAGAAGGTTACATTGTTAAACAAAAAGGCTCAAAGAAGTTTGTTTGTGAAGAAATTGAAACAGCAGGTGAATTTACTTGTGTTTTAAAAACAGGCGTATTACCAGCAGCATTAACAGCAGGCGAAATGTCAATTTCTTTTAAAATGGACGACAGTGAAACTTACGGCGTAAGCAAAATTTCTGGAAAGAAAGCAACACTTGTAGCACCAAGTGCCACTGGTTCTAATGCATATGACGGATTGTCAGTGCCGTGGAACTTTAGCACATCTACTTCAGATGGTGCAGCAGAAGTTGAAGAGGCTGGTGACGATAATACATTATCCGGCACAGACGATACAGACTTTACTGACGACGCTTAAGGATAACTGAGTATGGAACCACCAATTAATGTATTTTGGGATTTTTTAAAAAACCTAAAAGACTTGGTTGTTTCAGTTAAAATTGAAAGTGCTAAGGCGTGCCATAACGGTAACGTCTTAGCACAAATTTCAAAC